>OMBQ01000872.1_pt1 | contig 29189 bp, 22 predicted proteins | sample 1674311 | NCBI WGS metagenome assembly OMBQ01 (sample SAMEA103958160, study PRJEB25191) | human gut metagenome | biome: human-associated habitat [ENVO:00009003]; feature: intestine environment [ENVO:2100002]; material: feces | place: Germany | collected 2013/2015 | reverse complement strand
TCCCCCTTGTTAAAGGGGGATGTCATCGAAGATGACAGGGGGATTCAATTAAATAGTGTTTGTCTTGCAAGAATCCCTCCGAGTTGCTTCGCAACCCACCTCCCTTTCACAAGGGAGGCAAAAAAGTTAAAAAAATAAGTCCCCCTTGTTAAGGGGGGACTTATATGTTTTATTCAACTGTTACGGATTTTGCAAGGTTGCGGGGTTTATCAATAGGTAAGCCTTTTTCATTTGCAACGTGATATGCCAAAAGCTGCAACGGAATAACTTCAATAAACGGTGTTAAAAACGGAATGGAATCAGGGTAAGTTATTACGGTTTCAAATTGCTTTAAGTCATCTTTTAAACTTTCCGGGGCAAAAACAATAACTTTTGCGCCACGGGCAATAACTTCAATAAGGTTTGAAACTGTTTTTGGCAGTAAATCTTTGTTGCTTATTAAGCCAAAGCAAACAGTGTCTTTTTCAATAAGGCTTATTGTGCCGTGTTTAAGTTCGCTGGCAGGGTAACCCACACAGTCTATATAGCTGATTTCTTTAAGTTTTAACGCACCTTCAAGGGAAACGCCGAAATCCACATTTCTGCCAAGGAAAAAGCATTTATCCATATCTTTAATTTCTTTTGCCAACGCTTTTAACTGTTCTTCACCGGCTAACACCTTTTCAATTTTTTTTGGCAGCAGAGCGCTCATATTAACTGCAATTTCGCTGAAAACTTCTGTGCATGCTTCTCTTGCACGGGCAATGTAAAGGCAAAGCATATTAAGCATTGCAAGCTGGCAAGAAAACGCCTTTGTGGTGGCAACGGCAATTTCCGCACCTGCCTTTGTAAGCAAATTGTAATGGCTCATTTTTGCTATTGAGCTTTCGGGCACATTAACAATGCTGATTGTTTTTGCACCCATTTCTTTTGCTTGCTTTAATGCGGCAAGGCTGTCTGCCGTTTCGCCGCTTTGGCTGATAATTATTACAAGGCAGTTTTCATCAATAACCGGGTTTGAATATCTGAATTCTCCGGCATAATCGGCAAATGTGGGAATTTTTGCTATTTTTTCAAAATTGTATTTTGCAATAAGTCCAACGTGATAAGCCGAACCGCAGCCTATAATGTAAATTCTGTTTATTGCTTTAAAATCTTCGGCAGTAAACGGAATGTCTTTAAACACCACATCTCCGTCGTTAGTAACCGAATTAATTGTTTCACGCACAACCGCCGGTTCTTCAAAAATTTCTTTCAGCATAAAGTGGGGAAAATCGCCCTTGCTTGCAGAGGTTTTGTGAAGTTCCGGTGTTTTTATTTCTTTTGTAATTTCGTTAAATTCACTGTCTAAAACAGTAATGTTATCTTTTGTAATAACGGCGGTTTCGTAATCTTCTAAATAAATTGCCTGTTTTGTATAGTGCAATAAAGGGTTAATGTCAGACGCTATAAAGTTTTCACCGTTTCCTACACCGATTATAAGGGGCGAACCTTTTTTTGTGCAGTAAAGCGTGTTTTCGTCATCTGTGCAAACAATGCCCAAGGCATACGAACCTTCAAGTAGTTTAACTGTTTTTTTAATTGCGTCAACCACATCGCCGTTGTAGTTAAGCTCTAAAAGTTTTGGCACAACTTCAGTGTCTGTTTCACTTTCAAATGTTATGCCGCTTAATGCCAAACTTTCTTTAATTTCTTTGTAGTTTTCAATAATTCCGTTGTGAACTACGGCAAAATGCTTGCTGCAATGTGGGTGGGCGTTAATTTCGTTTGCCTTGCCGTGGGTTGCCCAACGGGTGTGGCCAATGCCCAAATTGCCGCAAAAATTTTCGCTTTCCAATTTTAATTCAAGATTTTTAATTTCGCCCTTTGCTTTCATAACCTGAAGCTTTTTTTTATTTAAAACAGCAATACCGCCGCTGTCATAACCACGGTACTCTAAATCTTTAAGACCTTTAATAAGCACACCGGTGGCTTCGCTTTTACCGATGTATCCAATTATTCCGCACATAGCAGTATCTCCTTTTTTGTAAAAAAATATATTTATGTGCCAAATATATCACAGTTTATTTTAATTGTAAATACAGAAGTGTAAATTTTTACAATCAATGAAATTTGTTTAATTTTGCCGCAATAACGCTCATATCGTCTTCTTTTTTGTTTTTCATATTGTTTTTTGCCTGTTGCAAAACAGTGTTTGCAATTTTTTGGGGCGGCAGGTCGCTGATTCCGGAAAGCAAAAGCGAAAGCCAGTTTGTTTCGTCCTCTGCAATACCGTCGCTTGTTAAAACAACTACATCGCCCTCGCTTAAAACGGCGGTGCGCTTTGCAAATTCTATTCCACGCAATATTCCTGCCGGCATAGATGTTAATTCGCATTTTGTAACGGTGCCGTTTTTAATAATGTATGATGCCGGCGCTCCTGCTTTATAAAAATCTGTTTTGCCTGTAAACAAATCAACACCGGCGCAGTCTAATGTTGCCAAACTTTCTTCGTTTGATTTTACAAGCAGTGCACAGTTAACAATTTTAAGTGCCGTGTCAAATCCGAAACCGGCAGCCAAAAGTTTTGAAAGTAACCCTGCCCCCATGGCTCCGTCCAGTGCCGCTCTTCCGCCTTTTCCCATGCCGTCGCTTATAATCATAATGCTTCTGCCTCTGCCGTCGTTAATTGTTTTAACGGTGTCGCCGCACAGGTTTCCCTCTGCGCTGTGTTGGGCAAATCCTATTTCCAGGCGGTAATTCGGTTTTTCGGAAAATGAAATAATTGAATCGTCTTTAAAATGTGTAACTCTGCCTTTTTCAAAATATCTGCCGCAGCATTTTGAAATTTCTTTTTGCAATTTGGGGTTTGAAAGGGCGTTTTCTCTTTCTTCGGTTAAAATTTCCACTCTCATTCTGTTAAAACTGTCTACAATTACGGAAATATTTTTTGGGTAAATTTCGTGTTCACCTAACAGGCGGCGAATTTTGCCTGCCGAAACAGTGTCAAATTGTTCAGCTTCGTCATATTCCTTTGCCAAATCTGTAAGCATATCGGCTATTGAAAAAAATTGGTCAGAGGCAACCATGCGAATTTCGTTTGTTTTTTCATTAATAATTTGGTTTGTAATATATTCGGTTTCAGTTAAATTGCCCTTGTTTTCTGCAAAGTTTCTTTCATTAACGGCGTTTATTTTTTCACGTACTTCGTTAACGCTTTCGCTTATATAATTAACTGCACCGGCGGCAAAACGAAGCCTCATAACAAGGCTTTGCCTAAGTGAACCGTCTGGGGTAATATCTGCGCCGTCGTGAAAAAATCGTTCTGCTTTTTCTGCAAGAACCGGCGGAATAACGGAAAAAAGAGCACAGCCTATAAGTGTTTCTATAAAAACAGGCAGTGCGACTTCCGAACCCGAAGCCACGCAAAACAATGCCGTTGAAAGTAAAAATGAAACAGCTGCAGCCAAACTGCCGAACGGGCAAAAAAGAGATGCCAAAAGTGCGGAAAAGCCATATGCTCCTGTAATAAAAACGGCGTCGTTTGCCGTTATTCCCAATACAAACCCCAAGGCAAGAGCAAGCATAATTCCGTTTTTTGAGCCTGAAAAACGCAAAATAATCAGTGTTGCGGCAACGGTAATAATTCTTACCGGCACAATGTCGTTAATATTAAGCCGTGCAAGGCTCATAAATATTATTGAAAGCGAAATTACAATACATGTAACATCTGCCGTTGGCAGTGCTTTAAGGTGAAATCTTTTAAATCCTGCATTAAGCGCTTTGAAAAAGAAAAATGCTCCACCTGCGCCTAAAATCGCTTCGCTGGCTGTAAGGGCGTATTCTGCGGCAGGGGCGCTGTTTTTTAAATTAACAACAATTCCGGTAGCGCCTAAAGATAAAAACGAAATAACCATTGGCATAACAGGGCTGTTTTTGCTTTTTGCCAAAATCATAGCCAGCGTGCCAAGCAGTGCAATAACAACGGTTATGCCGTATCTTGCAAAGTTTTCGGGGCAAAAAAGCAAATATCCCAGCGCACTGCCAAGTGCGGTATAAATAAATTCGTTTTTCTTTGAAACGCAAATCAACGAAACGGCAAATGGGCAAATGTTGCCAAAGCTGTTGCTTAAACATAATATAAATCCTGCGGCAAAAAAACCAACACTTTTTAAATTGGATAATATTTGCGGATTTTTTAAGCTGCTTTTTATTTTTCGACTTTTTTTAACGGTAGGTTTCATTTTTACACATCCTTTGTTTGTATGCCGGATTAATTATATAAAAACAAAATCAAAAAATTTGTCATTTGAAGTAGCCGAATCGGTTTAAATTTTTTATAACCAATTAGGCTCCCTTCCACAAGGGAGGCGAAAAGTTAAAAAAATAAGCCCCCCTTGTTAAAGGGGAATGTCATTGAAGATGACAGGGGGCTTCAATTAAATGATGTAAGCTTTACAAGAATCCCACCACCGCAAGCGGTCCCCCTCCCTTTGACAAGGGAGGCAGATTGGCTATAAAAAAGTAAGTCCCCCTTGTTAAAGGGGAATGTCATTGAAGATGACAGGGGGATTCCATTAAATAACGTACACTTTACAGGAATCCCTCCGTCAACACTGCGTGTTGCCTAAACCCTTTTGTCTGCGTTGCAGACATTTCCCCTGTTAGGGGAATCACCCTTTCACAAGGGAGGCGAAAAAATTAAAAAATAAGTCCCCCTGTTAGGAAAATCACCATTTAACAAGGGGACAAAACCGGCGGATTTTGATAAACGCTTATTTCTTTTTCTTTTTGTTTCTTAAAATAATCATAAAAATCATACCTGCAATACCGCCGGCGGCATTCATCATCATATCGGTCATTGTGTCTACCAAACCCAAATAGCCGTATTCGCCGTGGTATTTTGAAATATCAAACATTTCTGTTTCGGGTCCGAATTTTGAAAGTTGCAGGTTTGTTCCGTGCAGGCTGTCCATTAAAAATTCGTAAAATTCCCAGCCAACGGCAATGGAAAGGGCAAACATTATGGCAAACAAAGCGGCAAGTGTTGCGGCGCATTGCCCCTTTTTGCGTTGAATAATGCATGCAAAATCGTAGCCGAATACGGCGCATACAAAGCCGGAAAGTATATGCATAAAGTTATCAAACCAAGAAATTTTATCAAATAATCCGAAATATGAGCCGAAAACAATGCCTATAAATATTATTAAGTTGAGCATTGTTTGTGAAAGCGGCGGCACATCCTCTATGAAACTGCCGTTGCCGAAAACCTGAAACATATCCCAAAGATGAGTAAAAATAAAGCAAAATACAGATTCAAATCCCATAACAACATCGCCAGTAATAAAAGAATAGGCGGCGCAAATTATCATTGCAATTCGCACAATAATCCAAAATGCAAATTGTGCTTTCGGAATTTTGTTTATAGGGTCTTTTTTAATTTTATAAGCCATAAAAAGTTCCTTTAAAGTTAATTTTTTATATAATAGCACACTGACGAAAAATGTCAAACAAATTAACGGGTTATAAACAAATAATAAAATTAAATTTTTTATATTGCAAAGTTATGTGAAATTTAATACAATAAATACCGCTGAATGCTTAAAATTTATTTATGAGGTTAAATTATGATTGAATACACAACAAAATATGATGTAAGAACTACAATGTATCAGCAGTTTGAAAAATCTGCCAAGGAAAGAGGCAATAATCCTTGCCTTTATTATTACCATAATGAACTTAGCTGGAACGAAACTGCGGATATGATTGATAAATGTGCCGCAGCTCTTGTTGCAAACGGTGTAAAAAAAGGCGACCGTGTTGTTATTTGCCTTCCTAATATGCCCCAGTGTATTGCTGCAATTTATGCTGTAAATAAAATCGGTGCAGTTGCGTCAATGCTTCATCCTCTTTCTGTTAAAAGCGAGGCTGATTACACAATAAATCTTGTTGGTGCAAAATTTGCTTTTTGTTTTGATGTATCTGAAAAAGCATTTGCAGAAAATCCTGATTTAACAGTTATTAAGTGCAGAACAGCTCAATATTTTCCAAAATCATTTTTCGGCTTTGCCGCAAATCTTACATATAAAAAGAAAATTAAGGGCAACACGGCTCCGGCAACAAATGTTAAAAAACTTATTGATTTTGCCGATTTTCTTAAAGAGGGCGAGGCTTATATTAAAGAAAACGGCGTTCCCGAAACCGCAACCGATTCTCTTGCAACAGCCGCAATTATGATGACAGGCGGCACAACAGGTAATCCAAAGGGCGTTATGCTTACTTCGGAAGCAATTAACAACCTCTCATATCAGCTTGTAGATGTTGTTACAGAAGTTTTGAAAATGGAAATTGACCAGGATAAAGACGGTATGTTAACAGCTCTTCCCGTATTCCACGGTTTTGGTTTTGCACTTTGCATGCACGTTTCAATGTGCGTTGGTATGGCACAATCACTTTTCCCGCAGTTTGATGCAAAAATGTGCAGTGATGCAATTAAAAAATATCATCTTAACTATATATTCGGCGTTCCTGATTTCTTTGAAAAGGTTTACAAAGCAGGCTACCTTAAAGGTATTGATATGAGCTCAATGAAACTTATCGGCTCCGGCGGCGACGTTGTTCCTTATTCTCTTACCGAAAAGATGGACAGATTGCTTAAAGACAATGGCGCAAAATGCCACTTTGTTTCCGGCTACGGTTTAACGGAATGTGTAACAGTTTGCACATTTACAGACCCACGCCGCGAAGCACCTCAAGGCTGCATAGGTGTTCCTTGCTATAATGTTGAATGTATGACGGTAAAGCCGGGTACAACAGAAAAATGCGAGGGCGAAGACGGTGAGCTTTGCATTTACGCTCCCACAATTATGCAGGGATATTATAATGACCCTGAGGAAACGGAAAAGGTTCTTGTTAAGCACGAAGACGGCAGAGTTTGGCTTCATTCCGGCGACATGTGCTTTATTGATGAAAAAGGCGATATTTATTACCGTCAGCGTTTAAAGAGAGTTTATAAAATCAGCGGCTACCTTGTTTATCCTTCATTTATTGAGGAATCATACAGAGCAATGTCTGAAATTTATGATTGTTGTGTTATCGGCAAGGAAGACGGCGGCAAAACAATGCTTAAACTTTTTGTTGTTAAAAATAAAAAGTATGCAAATGATGATGAAGCAGAGCTTATTGCCAAGATTAAGCACTTCGGCGAACAAAATCTTTCAAAATGGTCTGTTCCGAGAGAAATCGTATTTATTGACGAACTTCCGAGAACTAAAGTCGGCAAGGTAGACTTTAAAGTGCTTAACTGATTAATATTTAATTAAAACCGCTTTTCTTTTGAAAGGCGGTTTTTTGTAACATAAAATATTTATCGAATTTTTACAAATTACATAAAGATTGCGCTTGACAGGTGTGTTATTATATTACTTGTAAAAAATATTATTTGCGGAAAGGCAGTGCTTTTATGACTAAAAATAAAAAATTAGTTCCCGTTTCGCTTTTAACGGGTTATTTGGGTTCAGGCAAAACCACTCTTTTAAATCATATTTTATCAAATCAGCAAGGCTACAAAGTAGCGGTTATTGTTAATGATATAGGTGAAGTAAATATTGACGCTTCTTTAATTCAAAAGGGCGGCGCAGTAACAGAGCAAGATGAAAACCTTGTTCCTCTTTCAAACGGATGCATTTGTTGCACACTTAAAGTTGATTTAATGAAGCAAATTATTAATCTTGCTCAAAGCGGCAGGTTTGATTATATTCTTATTGAGGCTTCGGGTATTTGCGAGCCGGGTCCTATTGCAGGCTCTATCTGTATGCTTGACGGCACGGACAAGCGTTCAAAAATCCCTGCTGTTGCTTATCTTGACAGTATTACAACGGTTGTAGACGCAAAGCGTATGGCAGATGAATTCGGCAGCGGCGATTCTCTTTTAAAAGAGAATTTGGATGAAGACGATATTGAAAATCTTTTAATTGAGCAAATTGAATATTGCACTACTATTGTGCTTAATAAGGTTGACGAGGTTTCAGACGAAGACAAGGCAAAGGTTTTGGCTGTTATTAAGGCTCTTCAGCCCGATGCCGAAATTATTGAAACCACTTTCGGTAATGTTGAAGTCGGTAAAATCCTTTCAACGGGAAAATTCGATTATGAAAAAATTCTTGAAAGCCCCGGCTGGATGAAAGCAATGTCAAGCCATGACGAAGATGAAGATGATGACGACGATGACGACGACCACGACGAGCATCATCATGATGAACACGAACATCACCATCATTACCACGACCACGAGCACGGCGAAACAGAGGAATACGGCATTTCAACATTTGTTTATGAAAATGTTAAACCTCTTTCAAAAGAAAAGTTTGAGCAGTTTGTTTTTGGCAAATGGCCAAAGCAGGTTATTCGTGCAAAGGGTATTTTTTGGATTAAAGAAGACCCTGATACAGCTTATGTTTTTGAACAAAGCGGTAAGCAAAAAACCGCCACGAATGACGGTAAATGGATTGCTTGCTACCCTGAAATTCAAAGAAAAATGATTTTAAAAATGAATCCCGACATTGCTGCCGCTTGGCACCCTGTTTACGGCGACAGAGTTAATAAAATTGTTTTCATCGGCAAAGATATGGATAAAAAGTCAATTATAGCCGAGCTTAACAACTGTTTGGCAGAATAATAATTAAAGCCTCTCCTAAAGAGAGGCTTTCAGATTGTCGATAAAGTCCCTGAATCACGCCAATAAAAATAAATTAACCGATTTGAACCTCCTTTGTGTAAAGGGAGGTGGCAACACGAAGTGTTGACGGAGGGATTGTAAAAGTGCCACAAATTCGGCGTTTGTGGCACTTTTGGCGTTTTTCGTTTTTTGCTCGCAAGCGGTACCATCGTACAGCAAAGTTCGCAAGAAAACGAAATTCAGAACCTTTCTTAACAGTCTTCAGCGTGTCGAAAATAGTTTTTCAACACGCTAAAAGCCTCTCGTTTAACGAGAGGCTTTTTTGTTTGAAAATATATAATTTTTACAGTCCTAAAATTACTTCAACAAAGCCGATGTAAACAAGAAGTGAAACGGCGTCAACTATTGTGGTAATAAATGGACTTGCCATAACGGCAGGGTCAAATCCCAGTCGCTTTGCTATAATCGGCAAAGTGCATCCCACAATTTTTGCGCAAATTATTTCTACAAAAATCGTTAGTGAAACAACAAGGGCAATAACAACCGTTATTTGGTCTGAACCTAAAACAAGTCTGTCAAATAAAAGCAATTTAACAAAGCAAACAGCACCTAACGAAAGTCCGCAAACGGCGGCTACTCTTATTTCTTTCCAAATTACTTTGAAAATATCTTTCATTTGAATTTCGCCAAGGGAAAGGGCACGAATAATTGTAACGCTTGCCTGACTGCCGGAGTTACCGCCCGTGTCCATAAGCATGGGAATAAAGGCGGTTAAAATGGCTGTGGATGCCAATTTGTCTTCAAAATTAGTTAAAATTTGGCTTGTAATTGTGGCAGAAACCATTAAAAGCATAAGCCATGGAATTCTGTTTTTCCATGTTTCAAAAACGCTTGTTTTAAGGTAGGGCTTGTCTGTAGGCACAATAGCAGCCATTTTCTGAATGTCTTCCGTGTTTTCTTCCTGAATAACGTCAATGGCGTCGTCTACTGTAATAATTCCCACAAGTCTGTTTTCCATATCAACAACAGGCAGTGCAAGAAAGTCATATTTTGAAAGCATTTCGGATGCGTATTCCTGGTCATCCAATGTATTAATGGAAATAACGTTTGTTTCCATTAAATCTTCAATATTATCTTCATAATCGCTGAGTAGCAGTTCTTTAACTGTTGTAACGCCGATAAGGTGGCGTGAAGCGTCTGTTACATAGCAGGTGTAAATCGTTTCTTTGTCCACACCTGTGCGGCGAATTCGTTTAAAAGCGTCTTCAACCGTCATATCTTTTTTTAAATCCACAAATTCCGGCGTCATAATTGAGCCTGCGGAATCATCGGGGTATTTTAAAATTGTGTTAATTGCTTCTCTTGTTTCTTTGTCGGTGTTTTTCAAAATTCGCTTAACAATGGTTGCCGGCATTTCTTCAATAATATCGGCGGCATCGTCAATGTAAATTTCGTCAAGCACGTCTTTAAGCTCTGTATCGGAAAAAGCACGAATCAGGTTTTCCTGCGTATTGCCGTCAAATTCAACAAATGTTTCTGCGGCATTTTCTTTTGTAAGCATTCTGAAAAGGAAAGTGCGCTCTCGTTCGTCAACCTCATCAAGCAATCGTGCAATGTCTACCGGGTTCATTTCGTTAAGGCATCGTTTAAGATCGCTTATATTGTGATTTTCACGAAAAATTTCAATGCATTCAAGCATTTCTTCAAGCACCATAATATCACTCTCCTTCTTTTTATTACTTTTGTTTTATTATTCAACAGGGGTGTAAAATTCTTTTTCCTCACTGTCATAAGGGTTAACGGTAATTCGCTTTGTAATAAGCGCCAAAATAATTATAACCAAAATTCCGCCTATTACGGAAAGTGTAACTACGGCAAAAGCAGGCTTTTGGTAAAACAGTTCGCCGTTTACAAAGGAATCAAAATCTTCTTTGTTCATTTCCTCTTTAATTTCGGCAACAGTTTTGTTAACTCTTTTAATTTTAAATTTGTAAATTTTCACTGTTCCGTCAGAAGCCGTAACGGTGAAATTAAAATCCGATTCCTGGCCTTCACGCAACTGCATATTAAGAGGTGGGCAGTAGGCGTTAATGTCATCTGTAATCGGTGTAACCGTTAAATCGGTTAAATCTTTTGGAATATATAATTTGTAGCTTGTTGTGTTTTTGTCAAACTCGGGCTGTAATTCCCCGTATTCGCAGGAAATTCCCGCTAAATTGGCGTTGCTGTTAATAACCGGCTCTGTTTTGTTTTTGTAGTTAAAGGTGTAAATTACCGAACCGTTTTGAAAACTTAAAGTAACGGTTATTCCCGTTTGAACATTAAGCTCGTTGTATGTGTAATTTACAAATAAATTGGCGTTGCCGTTTATTTTGTAATCCTTTAAAGACGGACTTGTGTTTTGGTCTGCCAAAATTAAATTGTACTCTGTTTTGTTTTGGTTAAAACCGCCTTCGATTTCACCGTTGTTAAATGAAATTTCTGTAATGTACGGCACATTGTTAATCGGCACGCTGTCTGCACCGTAAACAGTTGCCGCACCTGCCGTTAAAACAGCGGAAATAAGCAGTGTAAGAACCGTTTTAAATAATTTTTTCATAGTTTTATTATTGGGCAAGTATGTAACTTGTTATTCCCCATTCCTCCGATTTTTCTTTTAATGTTTCGCCGTCAATAGGTGATGTAATAAAGTAAACCGTATTTTTGTCTGCTTCGGAATTGAATTTTTGCGAAATAATTTCGTCTGCGTTTTCACTGTCTATGTCATTTTGGGTAATACGCACATTTTCAGCTTTTAGCAGTTTAATGCCCTTGCCTAAATCGTTGTAAAGTTTTTGGGCAATGTAATCAAATCCGTCGTTATAACCGTCTGAAATATCGCTTGGCAGGTCGTATCCGTCAAGCACAAAAACATTAACACCCATGCTGTAAGCCTCGGCAATAATGTCTTTAATATAGCTGTATGTTCCGTCGGCGTTGGGGTTTAAATATGTGTTGTCTTTAGAATCCCTGTAAACTGCACCGCTGGCAGAATAAATTGTTAAATCCGGGTCCTTTGCCGGCACTGTATTATCCAAATAGCAATAAACTCTGCCAACAGTTAAAATATCCTGTTCTTTAAGTTTGTCTACACTGGATTTTAAGTTTGCGGCAGGAAAAACTATTGCGCCGTAAGTGTCTACAACGGAAAGGGAACTTTTATATCCTATTGAACCGTCGCTTCTTTTAATGTCAAAAGCCACGGCATTGCATCCGCCGGCGGTTGCCTTGTCATTAACAGCGGAAAGCATAACGCCGCCGTCTAATGAAACAGAATCGGTGTATAAACCGTTTACGGTTAAATCCATACTGCTTAAATCTGTCTGTGCGCTTTCCTCACGGGCTTCCTGCATTGGCGGAATTCCCGTTCGTATCATATAAATGTCCATTGCCGTGTATCCCACGCCTATAATAACAAAAGCAATAATCACAGCACCTAAACGTTTTAAGTTTTTCTTAACGGCGTCTTTGGAAATTTTCTTTTTTTCTTTTTTCTTTGGGCGCAGATAGTCGTATTTATCAAAATAATCGCCGTTGTAAACATATTTGTCCGCAAAATCAATGGGCCTGCCTTTTTCCTCTTCGGTCCATTTTGTATCACGTTCTACATTGTTGTAAAAGCGTTTCTTTTTCATTTCAGTTCAAACCCTTTGCGTTTTCTTTTAAAAGGCTTATTGTTTTTGCCGGATTTTCGCTTTTAAATACGGCAGAACCTGCCACAAACACGTTTGCACCTGCCTTTGCACAGGTTTTAATTGTTTCGGCATTTACACCGCCGTCTACCTCAATGTCTATATCGGGAAAATCGGTTCTTAACTTTTCAATTTTCAGCATCATATTTGCCATAAAGCTTTGACCGCCGAATCCCGGCTCAACAGTCATAACAAGCACCATTGCCAATTTGTCCATATAAGGATAAACGGTTTCAATAGGCGTGCCGGGCTTAACCGAAAGAGAAGCCTTGCAGCCGCATTCCAAAATTTTATCAATGGTGGCATTAATATCGTCATCACATTCGGTGTGGAATGTAATAATATCTGCTCCTGCATCTGCAAAATCCTGAATATATTGCAATGGGTGGGAAATCATAAGATGCACGTCAAAAGGAACGGTGCAAACGGATTTCATTGCTTTAATAACAGGTGCGCCTATGGAAATGTTCGGCACAAAGTGGCCGTCCATAACGTCAAGGTGAATAAGCTCTGCACTTTCGCATTTTTTAAGTTCTGCCTGCAAGTTGGCATAGTCGGAAGCCAACATAGACGGTGAAATTTTAATATCCATAATTACAATTACTCTCCTCACCTTAGGTGTTTACATTATACTTAATAAGTAAATATATTATACATTCTGTTTGACTTAAAATCAACTGAAAATAATCTTAAATAATTTGTACTTGTAATTAAAATATATGTGTAGTAAAATAGACAAAGAATTTTTGCAGGAGGAATAGTAATGATTCAAGCAAATAATGTTACGGTTCAGTTTGGCGGCAGGGCACTTTTTGAAAGAGTTAATGTAATCTTTTCGCCGGGCAACTGTTACGGAATTATCGGCGCAAACGGTGCCGGCAAGTCCACATTCTTGAAAGTATTAAGCGGTGATTTAGAGCCTCAAAAGGGTGAGGTTGTTATGACGCCGGGTGAAAGACTTTCGGTTTTAGAGCAAGACCACTTTAAATATGACGAATACGAAGTAGTAAGAACAGTGCTTATGGGCAACCCAAGGCTTATTGAAATTATGGAAGAGAAAGACGCTCTTTACGCAAAACCCGATTTTAATGAGGAAGACGGCGTAAGAGCAGGCGAGCTTGAAGCCGAATTTGCTGATTTGGACGGATGGAACGCCGAGTCCGACGCAGAATTTATGCTTAATAAATTGGGCGTTACAGATGAATATCACTATATGAAAATGGCAGAATTGCCATCTGATTTAAAGGTTAAGGTGCTTCTTGCAAAAGCGCTTTTCGGCAATCCTGATATTCTTCTTCTTGACGAACCTACAAACCACCTTGATTTATCGGCAATCCGCTGGCTTGAAAATTTCCTTTTGGATTTTGAAAACACTGTTATTGTTGTTTCCCATGACCGTCATTTCCTTAACAAGGTTTGCACGCATATTTGTGATGTTGATTTCGGTAAAATTCAAATGTATGTGGGTAACTACGACTTCTGGTATGAATACACTCAAATGCGTCAACGCCAGCAAAAAGACCAAAATAAGAAAAATGAGCAAAAAATCAAAGAACTTCAGGAATTTATTCAGCGTTTCTCTGCAAACGCTTCTAAATCAAAGCAGGCAACAAGCCGTAAAAAACAGCTTGACGCTCTTGAAATGATTGATATGCCGGTTTCTTCACGCCGTTTCCCGTATGTTGACTTTAAGCCTGACAGGGAATGCGGAAATGATTTGCTTTTTGTTGAGCATCTTTCAAAAACAATCGGCGACAGGAAGGTGCTTGACGATGTTTCTTTCGTTATTCACCCAAGAGAAAAAGTTGCATTTGTAGGCTCGGACGCAGTTGCAAAAACCACATTGTTTAAAATTATTATGGGCGAAATGGAACCTGACGAAGGTTCGTTTAAATGGGGCGTAACAACAAGCCAAAGCTATTTCCCAAGCGATAACAGTGCTTATTTTGACGGCGTTGATTTAAGCCTTGTTGATTGGCTTCGCCAATATACTACTCAAACTCTTGAGGCAGATATTAGGGGTTGGCTCGGCAGAATGCTTTTCAGCGGTGACGAAGCACTTAAAAAAGCCTCTGTTTTATCAGGCGGCGAACGTGTAAGGTGCATGCTTTGCAAAATGATGCTCAGCGGTGCTAACGTTCTTGTTCTTGACGAACCTACAAACCACCTTGATTTGGAATCAATCACAGCTCTTAATAACGGGTTAATTCGTTATCCGGAAACTGTGCTTTTCACTTCCCATGACCATCAGTTTATTCAAACTATCGCAAACAGAATTATTGATATATCGGACGGAAAAATTACAGATTACACCGGTTCATACGATGACTTTATTGAGAATTTTGATGATGAAAAGTTGAAAAAATATTAATTTCAATAAATTTTCGGCAGGATTTTAATTTCCTGCCGATTTTTTTGTTGACGCAAGGCTAAAATATTCTTTTATATTTGACATTGTTTTGTTTAGTTGATATACTAAATAATAGATAAAAATCAGCAAACGGCGACCTTTGGCGGCAATTTTCGCCACGGCTGTTTGTTGCTTTGGTATTTTTGTTTAAAGGCGTGATATTTTATGGAAAGAAATAAAGTTCAATTAAAAATCAATGGTGCAAATTATACTATTGTTACGGATGATGACCCGGAATATGTAGAAGGCTTGGGCGAAATGATTGACAGTGAAATGAAAAACATTTCATCTGGCAATCCGGGCCTTTCTTCAATTCAATGTGCTGTTCTTGTGGCTCTTGACCAGGCAGACGCTTGCAAAAAAGCAACCGCTTCGGCAGACAATCTTCGTGCGCAGATTAAGGATTATCTTGAGGACAGCGCAAGGGCAAGAATGGAAGTTGACGTGGCAAGAAGGGAAATTGAACGCCTTAACAGGGAAATAAGCAATCTTCGTAATAAATTAAGCGGAAATTAATATATGGAATTTGAAATTTTATCTCCTGCAGGTTCGCAGGAGTCTTTAATTGCCGGTGTTAGGTGTGGTGCTAATGCGGTTTATCTTGGCGGTAAATCGTTAAACGCCCGCCGAAATGCCGGCAATTTTAATGATGAGGAATTATTAAAGGCGGTTGAATATTGTCATAACCGCAATGTAAAGGTATATCAAACATTAAACACTCTTTGTGGTGATAATGAGTTAAGCGAAGCCTATGACGCGGTAAAAAAATCTCTTGAATTCGGTGTAGACGGTTTTATTGTTCAGGATTTGGGTGTTGCAAAAATGATGCACGATTGTTTTCCGAGTGCAAAACTTCATGCTTCCACCCAAATGAGCATTATGACTCCGGCAGGAGTTGCCGAATTAAAGGAAATAGGCTTTGTTCGTGCCGTTTTGCCCAGGGAAATGACGGCAGATGAAATTGCCGAAATACGCAAAAGCACGGATATGGAGTTGGAAATTTTTGTGCACGGCGCCTTGTGTATGAGCGTTTCCGGCCAGTGTTATCTTTCTGCCATGATTGGCGGCAGAAGCGGAAACAGGGGGCTTTGCGCCCAGCCTTGCCGTTTGCCATTTTCGGCAGACAAAAGCGGCAGTTGCGATTTGAGTTTAAAAGATTTAAGCCTTGTAAATCATTTAAAAGAATTAGGCGATTTAGGTGTTATCAGCCTTAAAATAGAGGGCAGAATGAAACGCCCCGAATATGTTGCCGCCGCTGTTACAGGTTTAAAAAAGGCAATAAACGGCAATTATGATTTTGAATATGAGCAAAAATTAAAAAGCGTTTTCAGCCGCAGCGGATTTACGGCAGGGTATTTTGAAAACCGCCGTGGCAGTGAAATGTTCGGCACCCGTCAAAAGGAAGATGTTGTAAGCGCAAAAAGCGTGCTAAAGGATTTTTCTCATCTTTACGATAACGAAAATCCTCTTGTACCTATGGATATGGATTTTGTTTGCGAAAGCGGAAAGCAGGCAAAACTTTCTGTTTCCGCTTTGGGTAAAACCGCCGTTGTTTTGGGTTCTGTGCCTGAAAAAGCAATAAATAAGCCTATGGATAAGGCAGGTGTTGCCGCACGCCTTTCAAAATTGGGCGGCACTCAGTTTTTTGCACGCAATGTTAATGTTCGTGTTGGGGATGGGTTGATTTTGCCAGCGTCTGTTTTAAACGGAATGCGCAGGGAAGCGGTTGAAAAAATCAACTGCTTTGAAAAGAAAAATGTTAATGCAAAGCCTTTTAATTTTGTAAAAAGCAACATTATAAAAGGCGGCAGCCCTTATTTTACCGCCCGTTTTGCAAATGCAAATCAAATACCAAACAATCATCCTTTCAAGCGTGTGTTTATTCCTATTCAAAGCAGTGTTGAAGATTTTGTGGATAACAGAGCGGGAGTTGAAATTCCCCGTGGCTTGTTCGGCAAAGAGCAGGAAATGGCTAAACGCCTTACCGTCCTTAAAAAAGCAGGTGTAAAAAATGCTCTTTGCGGTAATTTAGGTTCTTATAAGCTTGCACGGGATTTAGGCTTTAATGTGTTTGGCGATTTTGGACTTAATGTTTACAACAGTTTGTCTGCAAGCCAAATTAACAGCCCTGTTTTGTCTTTTGAACTTACTGTAGATAATGCAAATAAAATAAATGCAAATGATACCGGGCTTATTGTTTACGGCAGGCTGCCGCTTATGTTAACACGAAATTGCCCTGTAAAAGCTCACATAGGTTGTGAAAACTGCGGTAAAAACGGCAGCTTAACAGACAGAAAGGGTATAACTTTTCCCGTTGTTTGCTCATCATATCCTTGTGTGGAATTATTAAACAGCGTGCCTGTTTATATGGCAGACAGAATGAAAGAAGTTAAAACCGATTTTGCTCATTTTTATTTTACAAGTGAAAGCAAAAAACAGGTTGAAGAAATTATATCTCTTTATGAAAACGGCTCTAAACCGCCGTTTGATTATACAAGAGGGCTTTATTACAGGGGTGTTTTATAATGTTAATTTTAGCGTCAAAATCTCCTCGCAGGTTAGAACTTTTAAAGTTAATAACAACAGATTTTGTTGTAAAAACCGCTGATGCAGACGAAACTTTGCCGGCAAAAATTTCACCGGCTGACGCAGTTAAATATCTTTCAAAAATAAAGGCACAGCCTTTGGCAAACGGTAATGATGTTGTTATAGGTGCAGATACGGTGGTTGCCGCAAACGGCAAAATTTTAGGTAAGCCGAAAAACAGGGAAAATGCCGCTGAAATGATTAAAATGTTAAGCGGAAAAACCCACAGCGTTTTCACAGGCGTTACAATTATTTCGCCTCAAAAGGAAATTACGTTTTGTGTAGAAACAAAGGTTAAGTTTTATGATTTAACCGATGATGAAATTAACGCTTATGTTGCCACCGGCGAGTGTGATGACAAAGCAGGTGCTTACGGAATCCAGGGTAAAGGTTCGCTTCTTGTGGAAAAAATAGACGGCGATTACTTTAATGTGGTTGGTTTGCCGGTTTCAAAGTTATACAGAGAGTTAAAAAATTTATAAAAAGTTTGTGTAGATTTACAAATTTAAGAAAAATAGATTGTATAATTCGCCGAAATTATGACGAAAAAATAAATTTTTTGTCTTGAACCGTTTAAGTTTTTGTGTTAAAATGTATACATAGGGAAATTTCGCCCAAAAATTCAGTTAGTACACGGTAGGGAGTTGAAGTTGTGGCAGCAGATTTACATTGTCATACTAAATTGAGCGACGGTTCTGTCGGCATCGAAGATATTATTCAAATTGCTCATAAAAGCGGAGTAGACACTATTGCCATAACTGACCATGATTGCATTGCAGGCACTGTCAGGGGCCAGGTTATAGGTAAAAGATACGGCGTCAACGTTATTTCCGGTGTTGAAATTTCCGGTTTTGATTTTGAGGCAGGAAAAAAAGTTCACATTTTAAGTTATCTTGCAGATGCACCTAACAGGCTTGAGGGCATTTGCAAGCGCACATCGGTTGCCCGTAAAAGAGCAGGTCAAATTATGATGCTTAAAGTTGCAGGCCGTTTCCCGATTACAAGCGATTTTATTATTAATCACGCTTCAGGTTCTACAAATTTGTACAAGCAGCATATTATGCACGCACTTATGGACGCAGGCTATACAAATGAAATTTTCGGCAGTTTGTATCACGCTTTGTTTGACCCTGCCAGCGAAACAAATGTGCTTGCACCTACAAAATATCCTGATGTTAAAGAGGTTATTGATGAAATTCACGGCGCAGGCGGCATTGCCGTTCTTGCTCACCCTGCAAAGTTTGATAATTTTGATGAAATAGGCAAGTATATTGATATGGGCCTTGACGGGGTAGAGGTTTGGCACCCTTCTGCAGATGATGCAACGGTTGCACAGCTTACTGCTTTTTGCAAAACTCATAAATTGCTTATGACCGGCGGCTCGGATTTCCACGGTATTTACGGCGATTCTACCGTAACCTTGGGTTCTTATTCCACTCCGCAGGAACATCTTGATAAATTGCTTGGTTATAAAGCAAAAAAGAAAAGGGCACAGCGTAAGGCTGAAAAAGAAGCAGCTGCAGCAGCTCAAGCAGCAGAATAATATAACTATTAAATAAAACGTCGCACTGCGGCGCTTTTTTGTTGCTTTAATTTGTTTGTATGTTATAATCTTATTGAAAAATATTTGGTTAAAGGAATCTATATTATGCATTCGGATTTTGCAAAAACGCCGCCTCTTGGCTGGAACAGCTGGGATTGTTACGGCGCAGGTGTTGATGAAAAACAGTTAAAAGAAAATGCCGATTATATGGCAAAATATTTAAAACCTTACGGCTGGGAATATATTGTTTGCGACATTCAGTGGTATGAGCCAAACGCCAAAGGCAATGATTATAATAACTTTGCCCCTTTAAATATGGATGAATACGGCAGATTAATGCCTGCCGAAAACAGATTTCCCTCTGCCAAAGGCGGAAAGGGTTTTAAACCTATTGCCGATTACTGCCATAATTTAGGGCTTAAATTCGGAATTCATATTATGCGCGGCGTTCCAAGAGGCGCAGTTCATGCCGATTTGCCCATTTTCAACAGCAATTATTCCTGCCGTGAAATTGCTCATCATTTTTCCGTTTGTTCTTGGAACACCGATATGTACGGCTTAAAAAATTGCCAAGGCGCACAGGAATATTACAATTCAATTATAAATCTTTATGCATCTTGGGGTGTTGATTTTATTAAGTGCGATGACATTGCAGTTACGGAGTTTCGTAAGTGGGACAAACCATATTCGGCTTATTATGAAATTGAAATGATAAGAAAAGCCATTGATAATTGCGGCAGAAATATTGTGCTTTCTCTTTCTCCCGGTCCGGCAAGCACCGAAAATGCCGCTCATCTTCGTAAAAATGCAAATATGTGGCGCATGACAGGCGATTTTTGGGATGTTTGGGAAAAACTTTATGATATGTTTGATAAATGCTGTGCTTGGCAAGATTTAACAGGCGGCGGTTGCTGGGCAGATTGCGATATGCTTCCGTTAGGCAGACTGTCAAAAGACGGCACATGCCACGGACCTGCAAACAGGTACACTCAGTTTACAAAGCCTGAACAGTATACCCTTATGACTTTGTGGGGAATTTTCAGAAGTCCGTTAATGTTTGGCGGCAATTTGCCGGAAAATGATGAGTTCACCCTTTCTCTTTTAACAAATGCCGAATATATGGAAATGCACAAAAATTCTTTTGGTGCAAGGCAGATTTACAGAAAAGAGGGTAAAAACGGCGGCACTGTTGTTTGGGTGTCATCCGGCAAAAAGTGCAAATATGTTGCCTTATTTAATACAAAAAACAGGGCAAATAAAATATCTTATTCCCTTTCTGAAATTTTAATGCCAAACACAAAGTATTCGGCTTTAAATGTTTGGAACGGTGAAGTTCAAACCGTTTGCAACAAAATTTCTGCTTATGTTGAACCCCACGGCGCTGCGCTGTTTAAAATTTGCACTGCCTGTTGATTGGCAGCATTAAAATAAATATTTGTGCAAATAAAAAAGCACATTGGCATAAACCAATGTGCTTGATTTTTTATTTTAGTCTACTTTGATTTCGTGTACCCAGCCTTCAGGACCTTTAATAGTTCCCATTTGAATTCCGGTTAATTTTTCATAAAGTTTCTTTAAAACAGGACCCATTTCATCCATTCCGCTTGGGAAGCAAATTTCATTGCCGTGATCAACAATTTTGCCTACAGGGCTGATAACGGCTGCTGTTCCGCAAAGTCCGCATTCCGCAAAATCTTTAACCTCGTCAAATCTAACAGGTCTGTGTTCTACTTTCATGCCTAAAATTTGCTCTGCAACAACGCAAAGTGAACGCCTTGTAATAGACGGAAGAATAGAATTTGATTTAGGTGTAACAAGTGTGCCGTCTTTAGTAACAAAAATAAAGTTAGCGCCGCCTGTTTCTTCAACATATGTTCTTGTAGCCGCATCAAGGTACATATTTTCATCATAGCCTTGGTTGTGAGCGTCAACAATAGCGTAAAGGCTCATAGCGTAGTTAAGACCTGCTTTAATATTGCCTGTTCCGTGAGGAGCGGCACGGTCGTAATCGCAAACACGAATTGTAATCGGTTTTGCGCCGCCTTTAAAGTAAGGACCAACAGGTGTGCAGAACATTCTAAACTGATATTCGTCTGCCGGTTTTACGCCGATAACGGCATTTGAGCCAAACATATAAGGGCGAATGTAAAGTGTTGCGCCTGAACCGTATGGAGGAACCCAAGCGGCATTTGCACGAACAACATCTTCAACTGCTTTAACAAACCTGTCTTCCGGAAAAACAGGCATTTGAAGTCTTTTAGCGGATTGAGCAAGTCTTTCGGCATTTAAATCCGGGCGGAAGCAAACAATTCTGCCGTCTGCCGTTGTGTAGGCTTTTAATCCTTCAAAAACAGTTTGCGCATATTGAAGCACGCATGCACATTCGCTCATGGTAATGTTAGGGTCGTCTGTTAAAGCGCCGTCATCCCACTTGCCGTCTTTGAAGTTTGATACGAATCTTTTATCGGTTGGCATATAGCCAAAGCCGATGTTTGACCAATCAATATTTTTCTTTTCCATATATATTACTTCCTTTGAAAAATTTTACTGGTTTAATTTTATCACTAATGCTTTAAAGTGTCAATATAACCCAAATTATAAATTAAATTTGCTTGATAATAGTTTATTGTTGAATTATAATGAAAACGGAGGTAAAGTTATGGAAATTACGAATACAATTAAATATGTAGGTGTTGACGATAAAGATATTGATTTATTTGAAAGTCAATACCCGGTAAAAAACGGCGTTTCATATAATTCCTATGTAATTATGGATGAAAAAATTGCCGTTATGGATACTGTGGACAAACGAAAAACATCACAGTGGCTTGAAAATCTTGAAAATACATTGGCAGGCAAGCAGCCCGATTACCTTGTTATTTCTCATTTAGAGCCTGATCATGCCGCAAATATAGGCTTAATTGCCCAAAAGTATCCAAACATAACCCTTGTGGGAAATGCAAAAACATTTGCAATGCTTCCTCAGTTTTTTGATATTGACCCGGGCGTTAAAAAACTTACGGTTAAAGAGGGCGATACGCTTTCACTGGGCTCTCATACCTTAACATTTGTTATGGCGCCAATGGTTCACTGGCCTGAGGTTATGGTTGAATATGAAAGCAGTGAAAAAATTCTTTTTTCTGCCGACGGGTTTGGTAAATTCGGCGCACTTGACTGCAACGAGCCTTGGGCAGATGAGGCAAGGCGTTATTACATTAATATTGTGGGTAAATACGGCGCACCGGTGCAAACACTTCTTAAAAAAGCCGCAGCTCTTGATATTGAAAAAATTTGCCCTCTTCACGGTCCTGTGCTTACAGAAAATTTAGGCTATTACATAGATTTGTATAATACTTGGTCTTCATATAAGCCGGAAACCGACGGCGTGCTTGTTGCTTTTGCTTCAATTCACGGCAATACGGCTGCCGCCGCTGAAAAAATGGGTCAAATTTTAAAAACAAAGGGTTGCGCCGATGTTAAGGTTTGCGATTTGTCAAGAACAGACGTGTCTTTTGCTGTGGCAGACGCTTTTAAGTACGATAAAATCGTGTTAATGGCGGCAAGCTATGACGGCGGCGTTTTTCCGCCTATGGAAACGTTTATTGCTCATTTAAAAACAAAAGCATTTCAAAACCGCAAAATCGCACTTTGTGAAAACGGCTCTTGGGCGCCTTGTGCAAACAGAGTAATGAAAGCAGCGATTGAATCAATGAAAAACATTTCTGTTTGTGAAAGCACCGTTACAATTAAATCTGTTATGAAACCTGCCGATGTTGCCGCTATGGAAGCAATGGCAGACGAACTTTTGAACAATTAATATATTTTTAGGGGTAAAAATTATGGAAAATTCAGTTCAAACGTACACTAAAAAAGAACGGAATATGTTTTTAACAGGCATGTTCGGTCAAAATATGATTTACAATGTTGTGGCAACGGGACTTTATTACTATTTTCAAAATGTAATTTGTTTGCCTGCCGTTGCCTTGGGGTGGATTTTTGCCGTTGCCCGTGTGTGGGATGCGATTAATGACCCGATTATGGGCAGTATTGTAGATAAAACCCATTCAAAATGGGGAAAATGCAGACCTTATCTTATTTTTTCGCCGGCAATTATTTGCGTTATTACCTGCGTTGCCTTTTTAAACGGCAATTATGCACAGGCAAAGTTGAACGGAAACAGCACGGCTATGGGATTTATTGTTGCTTGGGCGGCAATTTCTTATGTGCTGTGGGGAATGTCTTACACTGTTGGCGATATTCCGCTTTGGGGCATAATTTCACGTATGTCAGAGGATGAGAAAGACAGGTCTACTCTTATTTCTCTTTCCAGAATCATAGCGTCAATCGGCGCTGCGGTTGTTGTTGTTTCAATTATTGCTTTATCTCAGGCGGTAAATACGGCAGTCGGTGCAAATCAAAATGCACAAAAGGGATTTATAATAGTTGGCTTTGCCACAACAATTATTGCAAGTTTGCTTTTTGAATGTGCCGGCATCGGTACAAAGGAAAGAGTGCCTTCTTCTTCTGAAACAAAAACAATGAAGGAAAGTTTTGCGTTAATGTGGCAGTGCGTTCCTTTCAGAAGACTTTTGATAAGCGGCCTTCTTCGTTCGCCTATTCAGCTTTTAATGGTTGTTGTTATGACCTTGTTCTCATATTATTATTGCGACGGCGATTTAACAACGGCGTTTACAAACGGCAAAAGATTTCTTATTGTTGCAATTATCGGCGGCGGTTTGTTTATAGGTCAGTTTTTGGCTATGGCAATTTGCCCCGCACTTATTAAAAAGTATGATGTTAAAAAGGTTTATAATGTTTTCAGCGGATTTTCCGCAATTCCTTTTGCCCTGCTTTTTGTGTTTTATCTTATTGCCCCGTCAAATTTGGGGGCAATTCAGTGGGTTGTGGCAGACGGCGTAATGTTCTTTGGCGCAGGAATGGGATTCGGTGCTGTTAACGTTTGCCAATCTGTTATGATTTCCGATTGTATTGATTATGAGGAATACCACCACGGCTACAGACCCGACGGAATTTTCTTTTCAGGTCAAAGCTTTATAACAAAATTTTCCGCAGGAATTTCTTCATTGATTTCGGCATATGTTTTTGCCACAGTCGGTTATACCGATGTTAATATTGACGCTATGAACCAAGCTATTGCAAACGGTGCTTCATTTGCTTCGGATTATTTGCCTTATTCAAAAGCAATGTGGTTTTTGATTTCAATTCCTCCTGCTATAGGAATGGCACTTGCGGTTATACCGACACTTAAATATGAAATAGATAAAAAATCACACGATAAAATGCTTGCCGAATTGGTTGAAAGACACCGTGCCGCAGAAGAAAACAAATAAATTTATAACAAAACCGCTCGAATTATTTTTCGAGCGGTTATTTTTATATTAATGCAAGTTTTTCTGTTTAGTCGGAACTGATTATTTTTTCAAGTCTTGTTTTGTCTTTTGCAAATCGCCGTTGAGAAACAAGAAGAACAATTTTATCACCCTCTTTAATAACGGTGTCGCCTTTTGGGGTAATGCCGCCGTCGTTTCTTTCAATGGTAACAACAAGGCAATGTTTGCCCCAGTCAATGTCTTTAACGGTTTTGCCTGCAATTTTACTGCCTGTGGGAACAACAAGAGTTTGAATAATTTTTTCGCCTATTTTGCCCTCATTTACCGTAATGTTGTTGTTTTTAAGTACCCTGCTGAGTGATGCGGCATAAAACGGTGTGGAACCAAGCATTTCAGCCACGGCGTATGAAACAAGGCTTGTAACAACAAGCGGCAGCAGGCTGTTCATATTGCCTGAAATTTCAAGCACAATAACAATGCCCGTTATCGGCGCACGAACTATGGATGCAAAAAATCCTGCCATGCCGATAACAATAAATTCCTGCCATAAATCAGGATTTAAATCAAACAGTCCAATGGCAACAGAACCGTAAATCGCACCTAAATATGTGCCTAAAATGGAAAGAGGATAAAGGGTGCCGCCGGGTGCACCGGAACTAAAGCTGAATACGCCGAAAACGTATTTTGCCACAAGCAAAACAATCATTGTTAATATTGCAGGGCGTTCTGCCATAAGGTATTCAGCCATACTGTGGCCGCCGCAAAGAATCTGCGGCATATATAAACCAACCACACCTGAAGTTACAAACACAAGCGCCATTTTAAGCCAGCCCGGCAGTTTGATTTTTTTAAATAAATCCTGCCCTTTCATCATTGTGGTATTGTATGCGGCACCGGAAAAGCCTAAAATAATTCCGAAAATTATAAGCAACCAATAGTAGCGCAGGGGAATGTTTTCCGTTTCATAATTAAAAACGGTGTTTTGACCGAAAAAGAATTTTGAAATATAATCGCCCACAACTGCGGCAACAATGCCCATAACAAGCACAGATTTGTCAAATGTGTGCTGAATTTCTTCAAGCACAAACATAATTCCGCCAAGTGGTGCGTTAAATGCCGCCGCCAAGCCTGCACCGGCGCCGCAGCTCATCATTCGCAGCTCGGTCGTTTTGTCTGCCTTTGTAATTTTTGCCGCACCTTTTGCCGCCATTGCACCAAGTTGAATGCTGGGGCCCTCTCTGCCTAAAGAAAGTCCGGCAAAAACAGATGTGGTTGAACCTACAAGCTTTGCCAAAATTATTCGCCACCAGCTGTGGTTTATGTACCCGCCTAATTCTGCCGAAACCTGCGGAATACCGGAACCGGCGGACAGGGGCTGCCATTTTGTTATAATAAACCAAACAAAAATTCCAAGCAGGGCAAGAATTCCCAGCCAAAGCACAATTTTAAGCGGATTGCCTGAAACGACTGTAATTATTTTCATCAGCTTTTCTTCCGCAAAGGAAAGCAAAAATCTGTAAAGCACACAGGTTAAACCTGCCGTTATACCTACTTCAAGCCCTCTTATAATTAAATAAAAACTTTCTTTTCTGCCGTTTTCAAGTTTTCGCAAAGTTGTTTTTCTTTTTTCTTTCATAATTTGCCGCCTGTTGCATAAAATATAATCGTTATTTAATATATCTAAATTTAATATATCTAATTATTTATAATACCATATTGTATTGGATTTTCAAGAATTATTTGTTTTTCATGCTTCTTTACAAAGTGCGAAATATGTTGACTTTATGCGGAAAATATGGTATAATTTGAATGAATTGAGAGAGTAAAATAAGAATATTGAAAACTTGGGCTAAATAAGCCGGCAGCCTAAGTTTTGTCAAATGGGGATTCATATGCGCTTTGTTATCGTGTGTGGGTCTTTTTTTTAACCTAAAACACCCGCTTTCTTGAAAGGAGTTGATTTTGTGGTTTGGGTTTGGGTTGCCGTGGCAGTTGCGGCAATTATTATTGAGGCGGCAAGTGCGCAGCTTATTTCAGTGTGGTTTGTTTTAGGAGCTTTCGGCTCTTTTGTTGCGGCGTTGGCAGGTGCAAACGTAACGGTGCAGGTAATAATATTTTTTGCACTGTCAGTTGTTGCACTTATAATAATGCTTCCGCTTGTAAAGAAAATCACAAAAAAAGAAACCGTTAAAACAAATGCCGACAGGTATATCGGCAAAACCGCTGTGGTTACGGAAAAAATTTCCAACATTAACGCACAGGGGCAGGTTAAGGTTGATAATCAAGTTTGGACGGCAAGAAGCGAAAATAATGCCGATATTGAACAGGGCGCTCAGGTTAAAGTGCTTAAAATAGAAGGCGTTAAGCTTATTGTTTCCGAAATCAAATAATTAATTTATGTTTATAAAGGAGAAAAATTATGAAAGTTGCTGTTATTCTTTTGGTTTTGCTTGCAATTTTGGTTGTTTTTATTATTGCAAACATTAAGGTTGTTCCTCAATCAAAAGCATATGTTATTGAAAGACTCGGTAAATATTCCGTTACTTGGGAAACGGGTCTTCGTGTTAAAATTCCCTTTATTGAAAGAATCGCAAAGGTTGTTTCATTAAAAGAGCAGGTTGTTGATTTTGCACCCCAGGCAGTTATTACAAAAGATAATGTTACAATGAAAATCGACACTGTTGTGTTTTTCCAAATTACCGACCCTAAGCTTTATTGCTACGGCGTTGAAGCTCCTCTTGCAGCTATTGAAAACTTAACCGCAACAACATTGCGTAATATTATAGGTGAAATGGAACTTGACGCAACTCTTACATCAAGAGATACAATTAATACAAAAATTCGCTCTATTCTTGACGAGGCAACAGACCCTTGGGGCATTAAGGTAAACCGTGTTGAACTTAAAAACATTTTGCCTCCTAAAGAAATTCAGGATTCAATGGAAAAACAAATGAAGGCAGAGCGTGAACGCCGTGAAGCGATTCTTCGTGCCGAGGGTGAAAAACAAAGCCGTATTCTTGAAGCAGAAGGTTTTAAAGAATCGAAAATTCTTGAGGCAGAGGCTGAAAAACAATCTGCAATTCTTCGTGCAGACGCTGTTCGTGAGCAAAAAATACGTGAGGCAGACGGTGAGGCACAGGCAATCCTTAAAATCAAACAGGCAGAGGCAGACGGTATTAAAATGATTAAAGAAGCCGCTCCTTCAAAAGAGGTTGTTCAAATTAAATCTCTTGAAGCGTTTGAAAAGGCTGCAAACGGAAACGCAACAAAAATTATTATTCCAAGTGAAATTCAAGGCATTGCAGGGCTTGCATCCGGCTTGGAGGGCGTTTTAACAAAATAACATTGTTATTATTTACAGGTCGCTGTGGAAACACGGCGGCTTTTGCTTTTTGTGGAATTAAGCCGTAAATCGGCAATGTGAAAAAGTAAAAAATTAATATTAAAACTACTTTTTGCATAAATTTTTAAGAAATTTTATAAATATTATTAATAACATTTATAAAAAAATGTTGAAAAATAATTCAAGATAGGTTATTATTATAAAACAAGGGGGTATTTCCTATGAATTATAAAGCAAAAAGTAAACTTAGCGGGTTTAACAAATTTTTATCTATTTTACTTGTTATCGCAATTATTTTCCTTATTGTTGCCATTGCATTAAACTTGGGCGATAAAGGCGCAGCTGCAGATGCAAATAATACGGCAGCGGAAGATGTTGTTACTATTGATGAATTTAAAGCCGGCACATACGGCGGTGTTCAGTTTAACACAATGGAAGATGTTGTTAATTATTATGTAGAAGCATATGATTACACAAAAACTTTAACAGAACCTTATACATATAACGGTGAACCTACAACTTGTTATAAGCTTATGGGTAACGAAGGTTTGGAAGTTAAAAATCTTCTTGTTGAGGGTAATTCAAACTCAATGCTTGATAACCTTGTTCCCGGTATCGTTGACGGCTTGTTCCAAGGCGGCGTTAAAGGTCTTCCACCAAGTGGCGGTCTTAACCCCGATATTGATACTGTTACAGATGATAAAATTGATGTTTCAAAATCATTGCTTACTCCTGATGATGTTTTGGCAGCAAACGTTGTTGATAACGGCGACGGCACAATCACTCTTACTATTCAGCCTAAAGAAAAAATCCTTTCAATGCCGGCACAGGACTCACAGGGTCATTTCTTCAACACATTGGGCGATATTTCATCTGTTGTAGAATCTATCAGCGTTCTTTCATTCTCTTCAGGTACAATTAATGATAACTTTGTTGTTGCTTATAAAGGCGGCTCAGGTGTTATTACTATTGATACTGCTACAAAGGAAATTACAAAGGCAGATTACACAATGCTTGTTCATATTGATGTTCAGCACGCAAATGTTGCTGTTCTTAAAGATAAGAGCGCATCACTTGATATTGTTTATACAAACCAATTCCCTGCTACCACAGAATACCTTAACGAAAAAGGTTTTGTAAAAGCATAATTAAATCCGCTTAAACAGCGCACCGATTTATCGGTGCGCTTTTGTTTTTATAACCGAATTACTTCCCTTTAACAAGAGAGGCAAAAAAGTTATAAAAATGAGTCCCCCTTGTTAAAGGGGGATGTCATCGTAGATGACAGGGGGATTCGATTAAATGATGTTTGTCTTACAAGAATCCCTCCGAGTTGCTTCGCAACCCTCCTCCCTTTAACAAGGGAGGCTGATAATTTAAAAGCCCGTCCCCTCTGCCACTGCGTGGCATCTCCCCACACTGTGGGGAGTAACCATTTAACAAGAGAGTTAAAAAGTTATAAGAAATAAGTCCCCCTTGTTAAAGGGGGATGTCATCGTAGATGACAGGGGGATTCAATTAAAGATACGCTAAACAAAACCGCCAATGCGTAAGCGTGGCGGTTTTACGAATGTTAAGGGGGTTATTAGG
>OMBQ01000866.1_pt1 | contig 29277 bp, 21 predicted proteins | sample 1674311 | NCBI WGS metagenome assembly OMBQ01 (sample SAMEA103958160, study PRJEB25191) | human gut metagenome | biome: human-associated habitat [ENVO:00009003]; feature: intestine environment [ENVO:2100002]; material: feces | place: Germany | collected 2013/2015 | reverse complement strand
ATTTAATGACAGAACCAAACTTAAAAGACCCAAGAAAGTTATTTTATAGTGATGGATTTCCGCAACAAGATCAAGAAACTCCCGCATTACAGGACAAAATGGTCCCTAAACCAGATTGTGGGGAAGACAGCTATGTCGGAAATCACAAATTAGAAAATCGTCGGGTATTAATTACAGGCGGTGATTCTGGGATTGGACGAGCGGCGGCGATTGCTTTTGCTCGTGAAGGCGCAGATATCGCCTTACATTTTTTCCCAGGTGAAGAAAAAGACGCCGAAGAAGTGGCGCACTATATACGAGAAGCTGGCCGAAAAGTCGTTCTTTTGCCAGCAGATTTAAGAGATAAACAGGCACCTGAAAAATTGGTTGCACAAGCTCATGAAGCATTAGGCGGCTTGGATACCCTTGTTTTAAATGCAGCTCAACAAATTTCCTGTGCCGCTATTGAAGAATTGCCAATGGAACAAGTGATAGACACTTTCCATGTCAATATTATTGCGATGTTTGGCATTGTCAAAGCAGCAGTGCCTCACTTACCTGCCGGAAGTAGCATCGTGACAACGACTTCCGTCCAAGCTTTTAATCCCAGTGAGCATTTGTTGGATTATGCAGCAACGAAGGCATCAATTGCCAACTTTACCGTTGGTTTAGCAAAACAACTGGCACCAAAAGGCATTCGGGTAAATGGCGTGGCTCCAGGACCAATCTGGACACCGTTACAGTTAGATCATGGACAACCAATTGAAGAGTTGCCAGAATTTGGGCAACATTCTTTACTGGAACGTGCGGGTCAGCCTGCTGAATTAGCCCCTGTTTATGTTTTCTTGGCGTCCAATGATGCAAGTTATGTTACGGCTCAAGTTTATGGCGTAACTGGTGGAGAAGCAATTAATCTTTAGGAGGGATGTTCCGTGAATAAAGTTGTTAAAATACTTTTGCTTCTAGGTTCACTGATTTTAATGGCATTATTTGGCGCGGTGGCCATCACCACTTGGTCAGCCGATACAGCTTGGCAACCACCAGATAATGTCCAATGGTTCTTGCAAGACAACGAGTACGCACGTCAAGCAATCTTTTGGGTAGCGCTGGTTTTACTAGGAATTATGCTCTTTCTATTTTTATTCATTCTTTTATTCCCAAGAAGAAAAGGCACGTTTGAATTAAAAGAAGAGCAAGGAAAGTTAGTGTTACACCGTAAAGCCATCGAAGGATTTGTACGCTCTAGCTTGCAAGACAGTGACTTTCTGGAAGCACCAACCATTCGTGTAAAGGCGACAAAACGGCGCATTAAGGTCAATGTTAAAGGCACACTGAAACGAACGGCAGATTTAATTGGACAAACAGAAGCTTGGTCAAAAACAATGGAAGAACGGCTTGCTCGTTTGGTGGGAACTGGTCACAAGATTACGATTGATGTTCATTTTGAAGATATTCAATCAATGAAACGACCACAACAACAGCAAACACAAGCACGTGTGGAGTAGGAGGGATGTACAATGGTTGAATGGATAAAACAATATGCCGTTCCGTTAATTGGTGGCCTAGTCGGCTTAGTTTTTGCAATCTTGTTTCTGTCAATCGGCTTCTTTAAAACATTGTTAGTAGTACTCCTGACAGGACTAGGTATTTGGCTAGGTTTGTATTTGGAACAGACAGGCATTGTCAAAAATTATTTTCATCATAAATAGGAGGTTGGGCTATGGAAAATGCAAATGTATCGATTGTTAAAGGTGAGTTGACGTTTGAGGATAAAGTAATCCAAAAAATTATTGGCATTGCTTTGGAAGAAGTCGACGGTTTGTTAACTGTGGACGGTGGTTTTTTCTCGAATTTACGAGATAAAATGATTAACAGTGAAGATGTTACAACAGGCATTCACACCGAGGTCGGCAAAAAACAAGTCGCAGTGGATATGGACATTGTAGCCGAATATGGGAAAGATATCGAGACCATTTATGATCAAATGAAAGAGGTTATTACTCGTGAAGTCCAACAAATGACTCACTTGGAAGTAATCGAAGTCAATGTCAATGTAGTAGATATCAAAACACAAGCAGAGTACCAAGAAGAAAGTGAAACGGTCCAAGATAAACTTGGCAACGCCGCTGAAGCGACAGGTAGTTTTATGTCAAAACAAACCAACAAAGCCAAACATGCGGTAACTAAAGGCAAGACAAAAGTCAAAGAAAACACGGCACCTCGTGTTCAATAATGGGTTATTATTTTATTAAAAATAAAGCAATAATAGAAGAAACTAGGAGGAATGAACCATGAGTAACGAAAAATTCAATAATGTACCAAAACCAGCAGGAAACGGACCACACACACCAGATGATCATGCAATCAAAGGTGAATTAACATTTGAAGATAAAGTCGTTCAAAAAATTATCGGTTTAGCCTTAGAAAATGTCGATGGTCTATTAACAGTCGATGGCGGCTTTTTCTCAAATATTGCTGAAAAATTAGTAAACACAGATAACGTCACAGCTGGTATTGATACCGAAGTTGGTAAAAAACAAGTCGCTGTTGATATGGATATCGTGGTAGAATACGGCAAAGATATTCAAGACATTTACGAAAAAATGAAAGAATTAATCAGCCGTGAAGTGAAAAAAATGACCCACTTAGATGTGATTGAAGTGAATGTTAACGTAGTCGATATCAAATCAAAAGAAGAATACGAAGAAGATAGCGAAACGGTTCAAGATAAAGTCACAGGCGCTGCCAAAAGTACCGGTGAATTTGCTTCTGAACAAACAGAAAAAGCAAAAAAAGCTGTGAATAAAGGAACAGAACAAGTCAAAGAAAATATGGAACCACGTGTAGAATAAACAGTTAAAGGGAGGAAACAATCATGGGCTTTATTTGGGCATTAATTGTCGGCGGGGTCATTGGGGCAATCGCTGGAGCAATTACTAAAAAAGGATCATCAATGGGCATTATTGCCAATATCATTGCAGGGTTAGTTGGTTCAACAATTGGTCAAGCCATTTTAGGCACATGGGGACCAAGCTTAGCTGGAATGGCTATTGTGCCATCGATTATCGGGGCAGTGATTTTAGTTGCCATCGTTTCATGGATTTTAGGACGAAAATAGAGAAAGTTTAAAAAAATAGGGCATAAGTCGTTTCGGCTTATGTCCTATTTTTCTTTTTCTATGTATGAGGAAGTTTCGTATGAAAAGTAAATTTTGAGCAATTAGCCAAGAGCTTATTTTAATTAAAATCATTAGTCATTTTGGCTTTTCAACAAAAATCAACAACATTTGTTGAAGTTATTTGTAGATAACGTTTATCATTCACAAATTTACATTTTTTTGTAACGGATATCTCGTATAGTAATAACTGCAAATGAATTTCAGAAAATTTTTTGATAAGTCATCAAAGTGAGGGGATAGCGGTCTTTTATTGAAAAATAGCAACACAAAATAAACAGAACAAAAGAGAGAGGAATTCAAAGAATTATGACAGAACAAACACCAACAAAGCTTTTGAATAAAGGCTTTATCAGTATTACAGTGATTAATTTCATTGTCTATCTTGTTTATTATTTATTAATGGTTATTATTGCGGTGATTGCGCAAGATAGCTTACACGCTACTTTAGGTCAAGCGGGTTTGGCCTCAGGAATTTACATCATCGGGACATTGCTTGCACGACTTTTCATGGGTAAACTCCTTGAACTGATTGGGCGCAAACAAGTCTTACGTTATGGGGCTTTGTTTTATCTTTTAACGACTGTTGCGTATATGTATATGCCAAGTATGGGCATTCTTTATCTGGTCCGTTTTTTAAATGGGTTTGGTTACGGAACCGTTTCGACAGCGACCAACGCAATTGTTACCGCCTATATCCCTAAAAACAAAAAAGGGGAAGGGATCAATTATTATGGGTTGAGTACTAGTTTAGCAGCCGGCATTGGGCCATTTATTGGGATGTTATTGTTAAATGTTTCCAACTTCCATGTCATTATTAACTTTTCAATTATTTTAATTTTGTTAACAACCATTGCTTGCTTCATTTTCCCAGTGAAAAATATTGAGTTAACACCTGAACATCGTGAAGCTTTATCTAAATGGAATTTTGATAGTTTTGTTGAAAAGAAAGTTTTATTTATTACATTTATCGCCTTTTTAATGGGGCTTGCTTATTCAAGTGTCTTATCTTTCTTATCTTCTTATGTCAAAGTAATCGATTTAGTTGACGTCAGCACCTTCTTCTTTATCGTCTATGCGGTCGTGATTACCTTAACACGTCCATCGACAGGTCGGATTTTCGATGTCAAAGGTGAACGCTACGTCATGTATCCGAGCTACATTTTCTTAACACTAGGCTTATTCTTATTAAGTATGACTACGTCTGGTTGGATGTTATTAGTTTCAGGTGGGTTAATTGGCTTAGGTTATGGTACTTTCATGTCAAATGGCCAAGCGGTTTGTCTTCAAGAAAGCCCAAGTCCTCACCGTATCGGGATTGCTTTATCAACTTATTTCATCGGTTTAGACCTTGGATTAGGGGTTGGTCCGTACGTTTTAGGTGAATTACGTAACTTTATGTCATTCCAACAAATGTACTTCTTAGCAGGCTGTATCCCAATCGTTTGTACCATTTTATATATGGTCTTCCACAAAGCTAAAAATGATGCCAAAGATTTGTCTCTTGAAACGATTGAAGAGATTGAACACGGCTCAGAACTATAAATGAACAAGGAGTGATTTCAATGCCTAACGATGAACGGATTTTAAACGTTTTACAACAAACACTAACGGAAATTCAACGCATGAACACGCGTTTAGCTAAAATTGAAACAGAGTTAGCCGATGTCGATCAACATCACGCGACTTTGGATCATTACTTGCAAGAGCTAGAATTGGTGACAGAAAATAATAACGTCATGTAAAGTGAGTAGTTAGTAAATGAATGTTCTACGTTTCGGTATCACTAGAGTGGAACATTGAAAATTTTCGTAAAAAACGCCAAAAGGTAGCAGAAAAACTGCTACCTTTTGGCGTTTTTTGTAATTTAAAGAAAATAAGCAAGAAGAGCGTGGGACAAAAATCACTTTGGATTTTTGCTCCACGCTCAAAAACTGATAAACGGCGGGAACAGAAGCAACTCCTTCGGAAATAAGCCGAAATTCTCCAAAAATTAAAGAACAATTTTCGGAAATTCCTTCTTATTTCTCGGAGCTAAACACTTCTGTCCCGACCTCCTCTTGCTTATTTTTATCACTTAAAATGTTTCACGTGAAAACTTTTAAAAGTGGCGTGGACTTTGTTTGGTGACAATTTGTGTATTTAAATTTTCTAAGCTTTGCGCTAGTTCACCAATGCTAGCGGAAAAATCAACATAATAAGTAGGAATCGTTGATTTGACACTAACTTCTGAAAAGATATCTGTAATAATTACATCGAAAGGCTTTTCTGGTGAAGCGACAAAAATTAATTTTTTATCCACGGCTTTACTTAGCTTTTCATAAAGGGTATCTAAAATTAAATTACTTTGATTGGTCCTTACTAAGACACGAATCGGTGGTAAAGATTTCGTTTTCAGTGTACAAAAAAGAATGAACAAGCAGTCAACTAACAATTTTTCATTGCCCATCAATGTTGGAAGCATTTCAATTGTAAGTCGCTTCACATCTTTGTAGAGACTCGGATTTTTTTGAAGTGCTTCTTTTAAAAAGCTTTCTTGCACAAATGGATTGGCAATCGTAACAAAGGTCTTAAAAAAGACACTTAAATTTTGGATAGAAGTATATAGATAAAGATACTCGTGAAATGTCAATTTAATTTGATAAAAAGACGTCAGTTGATAAATAATCTCTTTAATGGGCGAGCCTAACAGCTGGACCATATGCATCCGAGCTGCTGGAATTTCCAAGACCTCTTGTGTGGCGTAGCTGACACTAATCGTTAATAAGAAAAAGGCAAAAAGTCCTTCTTTTTGTATAAATTTTGTTGGAACTTGGTGTAAGGCTTCTTCTTTAAAAAACAATTCAAATTCACTCAGATTAACAAAGGGATTAACAATCGCTTCTTCCTCCACGAAAGTTTCTTTGATAAAAAAGCCCTCTTTCCAACGCGCTAAAATCACAGCAGAAAAAATTAAGTCTTTTGTAAAATCTTGTGTTGTATTGAAGGAAACAGAGTGTTTTAAACGTCGAAAGAGACTATGGACTTCTTTTTTAGTAATCGTGTGCAACGGCCAATCCCCTTCAGAGTAATTGTTCCAAAAAAGCATCATAAAGAAAATCCGGATATCTTTTTCTTTGCCCACCAACACATTGGTACGTTTTAAATTGATTTCAATCTGATATTTTTGGAGCCATTGGTTTAATTGTCCAATTTTTCGCGTAAAGGTTGATGAAGAAATTTCTAGGACTTTTTCAAAATGTTTGCTATCAATTGCATTATGGTTAAAGGCATAGGTCAGTACTTGATACGCGAAACTTTTTTTGACAAAGTAGGGCATCAAAAACGACAGTTGGAAATAGGGTGCAAACCAAAATGTGATTTCTTTGGCATTTGCTGATAAAGAAAATAAGTTCTCCCAGCCGTTTTTTTCAATTTCTGTTTGGAGCAAAGCTACAGATTGTAGAATGGTATTTTGTTGCATTTTTAATTGAGTCGCTAAAGTAGAAATCGCCAATGTTTGTTCTTCTGCTTCACGACGCTCGAGTAACTCTTCTAAAAGAGCAAAACTTTTACGATAAGGTACATCAAGTAACCCTGTTAACATCCGATTCCCTCCAAACTGTTTTCCCCACGCAATTTAGCAAAATAAATTTTGCGAACTACTTGTTTTAGGTTATAGTATTCGTCTAAATAAGGAACGGGATGCCAATAAAAGGTTTTGCTGGCGTGAAAAAGCGGATTATTTTTGTCAGTAATGACTAGGTCAGGCACTTCTTGAATATGATTGACGAATTTCAAAGGAACATCACAATAATTATTGATTTCCTTCGCTAACCAATTTTCTTGTATCTGATTAATAGATGAATGAAGTAAAATTTTAACCGGAATTTGTTTATTTAATAAAACGCTCCGAATAATTAAAAAAATGGTTTCTTTAAATAACGCATCTAGTGGATGTTGTTTGTCAAAAGGCAAACGCTTTAAGAAATAGTTGGTTGTTCGTGAAACATTTGGGTATTGCTTTTCATACAAAGAGACGTTAGCAACCTCATAGCTCAATTCCTCTTCCACAGGGAAATGAATCAGTCGTTCACTGGCATTAGATAAATTAACCAACAAAAAGACCACTTCTATTGCGCTTAAATCCAACTGTAATTGCGTACATTTTTCAAAAATCCAGGTGACATGGGGACTTTCATCCATGCCCATAATCGCTAAGTTGGCAAAGTTGACCGTTTCTATTTGTTCAAGTGAATACATCGTTAATGTACTGAAAAAATCATAGTAGAAACGAATTTCAGCCCGCCATGTGTCGGGTTCTTTTTGTTCATTGATAAAACAATCATTCACTAATAATTGAAATTCTGAATAAGGAAAGGCTAAATTGATCGTAGCAATTTCAGGATAATCGCTGATTGTAAAATCAGATTGGTAACGGAGTAAACCTATGGACATAATTAATTTTAATTTGCGTAAATCGGTATATGTAAAGTAAGGATAACGGTTTTTGATGATTTCAATAAAATTCTGCAATTGCGCTTGATTGGTTTTAGATAAAAAAGGAACGAGAGAAGTTCCTGAAATGAAAAATAAGGAGTAAAAGAAACTACGAAAATCTTTCTCTTTGCCACAAATTTTTTCGCGCCTTTTTAAATTTAAATAACAATTAAATCTAGCTAAATAATTGTTTAAACGGTCACTGACTTGTTTAAAGATAGAAAAGTTAATGAAATGTTCTTCACAAAAATCTTTGGCTGAAGTGTAGCGTTTTAAAAGTAAATCCAGGGCTAACATATAGGTTAGTGACCCGCGGACAACAGCTTCTTTCATTAACTCAATCGGGATATTTTCATCGGCAACTAATTCTATGGACTGTTGATTATTAATGATGCGAATATGTACATTTTCATGGGTATTGACTCGAGAAATTAACAAAGTTAATTGATTCAATAAATTGTTGATATTGTAATGGGAAAATTCATATTTTCGTCGGAGTACTTGCATGGGGACTTTTTCTTTACTGTCATACAAGTATTCAATTAGGGAAAGTAACTGAATTTCCTGTTTGGTTAATAAGTTATACATAATAACCACCTTTCTAATTGGTTATGATTGTTTGATTTTTCAGATAATACAGATAGGGCCTTCTTTTCTAAATGACATTTGACGATTGCCAGTGAAAGAACTAGTTGTTCTTATGCTACTGTATCTATTCTTAAAAATCAAGAAGAACTGAATGTGTCAAATGGAAGAAAACATGGACAAAAAATGATAGAGCAAAAAATTATTAAGAAAAACAACCAGTTTATATAAAACATTTAAATAACAAAAATGATAATTTGAGTCTGTTGATTTTTTAGCTTAAATAGCTCATACAAATAGGCTTTTTTGTCTGGTTAGTTCTTATGAAAAAAATTTAAAAAAACGGTATAGTGGAAGGAGGAATAGTAAAAATAAGAAAGGATAAGGGCGTGTTTTCATAAAGATGAAAAGGGTTTCTGGGATTTCATCAACTTTTTCTATTTGGAGGAGAAGTTGTTGATAATTTTCGATGAAAAATCCCGTTATACTCTTCTTATTCTTATAGAAGAGTCTATAGGAAAAAGCAGAAAATGAATCCGCATTCGAAGTAAGAGTGCGTTTTGAGGAGATAAAAAGAAAAGGTGTGTTGGCTGTCTGTTTTAGCAAGGAAGAAAGACAACAGAAGAGCACTCACTTATTTGGTTTAAAATAAAAAATTGGTACGAAGTGAACGTTCTCTTCTATGTGTCGTTAGTAGAGGAAGGATGAAAGAAATGAGAAAGAATGGTCCAATGGTAAACCGTTGGCTCTACGGGTTGATGTGTTTGTTACTTGTTCTAAATTATGGCACACCACTCATGGCTTTGGCGGAAGATGTTAACAGCGATGGCCAGTTAACGTTAGGAGAAGTGAAGCAAACCAGCCAACAAGAAATGACCTTAGCGCTTCAAGGAAAAGCACAACCAGTAACACAAGAGGTTGTAGTGCATTATAGTGCCAATGTGTCAATCAAAGCTGCACATTGGGCAGCGCCCAATAATACGCGCAAGATTCAAGTGGATGACCAGAAGAAACAGATTCAAATTGAATTGAATCAGCAAGCGTTAGCAGATACGTTAGTCTTAACGTTGAACCCAACAACTACAGAAGACGTGACGTTTTCTTATGGACAACAACAACGAGCGTTGACGTTAAATACTGGTACTGATCCGACAGAATCAACGGCAATCACGAGTTCGCCAGCCGCATCAGCGAATGAAGGTTCAACAGAAGAAGCATCTACAAACTCCTCTGTTCCTCGTTCATCCGAAAAAACTGTCGCCAGCACGACAAAAGCGATAGAAAGTAAAACAACCGAGTCTACGACTGTCAAACCGCGCGTAGCAGGACCAACAGATATCAGTGACTATTTTACAGGTGATGAAACAACGATTATCGATAATTTTGAAGATCCGATTTATTTAAATCCTGATGGCACACCAGCAACACCGCCGTATAAAGAAGATGTGACCATTCATTGGAACTTTAACTGGTCGATTCCAGAAGATGTGCGGGAACAAATGAAAGCAGGCGATTACTTCGAGTTTCAATTACCTGGCAATTTGAAACCTAATAAACCAGGTTCAGGTGATTTAGTTGATGCAGAAGGCAATGTCTATGGAACCTACACAATTAGTGAAGATGGTACGGTTCGTTTTACCTTTAATGAGCGAATCACGTCTGAAAGTGACATTCACGGGGACTTTTCTTTAGATACTCATTTGAATGATTCAGATGGGCGGGGCCCAGGAGATTGGGTGATTGATATTCCTGCACAAGAAGATTTGCCGCCTGTAGTGATTCCGATTGTCCCAGATACCGAACAACAAATTGATAAACAAGGCCATTTTGATCGAATGCCCAATCCTAGTGCGATTACTTGGACGGTAGATATCAATCAAGCGATGAAAGATCAAACAAATCCAACTGTGACGGAAACATGGCCAACAGGGAATACCTTTAAGTCAGTGAAAGTCTATGAGTTAGTGATGAATCTTGATGGAACAATTAAAGAAGTGGGTCGCGAACTTAGTCCAGATGAATATACCGTTGATAAAAATGGTAATGTGACGATTAAAGGTGACACCAACAAAGCGTATCGTCTTGTGTATCAAACGACGATTGACGAGGCGGTTATTCCAGATGGCGGCGGCGATGTGCCTTTTAAAAATCACGCGACGTTAACAAGTGATAATAATCCAAATGGGTTAGATGCTGAAGCAACTGTTACCGCCACATATGGCAAAATGTTAGACAAGCGCAATATAGATTACGACGAAGCCAATCAAGAATTCACTTGGGAAATTAACTACAACTATGGTGAACAAACCATTCCAAAAGACCAAGCAGTCATTACAGACACAATGGGGGATAATTTAACGTTTGAACCAGATTCTTTACATTTATATTCAGTGACATTTGATGACAAAGGAAATGAAGTAGTTGGCGCAGAACTTGTGGAAGGAAAAGATTACAAAGTGGTAATCAACGGAGACGGTTCCTTTGCAATTGACTTTTTACATGATGTGAATGGCGCAGTCAAGATTGATTATAAAACCAAAGTTGATGGAATTGTCGAAGGCGATGTTGCCGTGAATAATCGTGTGGATGTCGGCACTGGTCAGCATTCAGAAGGTGATGGCACAGCCAGTCAACAAAATATTATTAAAAACACTGGTGCAGTTGATTATCAAAATTCAACGATTGGTTGGACGTTAGCTGTGAATCAAAATAATTATTTGATGGAAAATGCCGTGATTACGGATACGTACGAACCAGTTCCTGGCTTAACTATGGTACCCAATTCGTTGGTTGTTAAAGATACAACCACTGGTGCTCAGTTGACGTTAGGTAAAGATTTCATGGTAGAAATAACTCGTAATGCAGATGGTGAAACAGGCTTTAAGTTAAGTTTCATGGGGGCGTATGCCAAAACAAGTGATGCCTTTTACGTAACCTATAATACCTTTTTCGATGTTACCGAGTTAGATGCTAACAATCCAGCGTTGGACCATTACCGAAATACTGCTGCCATTGATTGGATGGATGAAGCAGGAAACAATCATCACTCAGAGGATAATAAACCGTTTAAACCTTTACCTGCTTTTGATTTAAATGCGCAAAAAAGCGGTGTTTACAATGCCGTTACCAAAGAAATCACTTGGACGCTTGCGGTTAATTTAAGTAATAATCGTTTAGTCGACGCCTTTTTGACGGATCCAATTTTAGCCAATCAAACCTATTTGGCTGGGAGCTTGAAAGTCTATGAAGGCAATACAAAGCCAGATGGTTCGGTTGAAAAAGTGAAACCAACGCAACCGTTGACGGATATCACAATGGAAGAACCAAGCGAGAAAAACCAAAATACTTGGCGTGTTGACTTTCCTAATGATAGTCGTACGTATGTGATTGAATTTAAGACGTCTGTTGATGAAAAAGTTATCGAAGGTTCGGCTAGTTATGACAATACCGCATCTTATACAAACCAAGGTTCTTCACGTGATGTGACAGGAAAAGTTTCTATTCAACATGGTGGCGAATCAGTGAAAAAAGGTGGCGAATACCACAAAGATGATCCAGACCATGTGTACTGGCATGTAATGATTAATGGCGCCCAATCGGTTTTAGACGATGTGGTTATTACTGATACACCCTCACCAAACCAAGTATTAGATCCCAAGTCATTGGTGATTTACGGTACCAACGTAACAGAAGACGGAACCATTACCCCAGATAAATCTGTTGTTTTAGAAGAAGGAAAAGATTACACATTGGAAGTTACCACCGATAATGAAACAGGACAACAAAAAATTGTCGTTAAAATGGCCCATATTGAAGCACCTTATTATATGGAATATCGTAGTTTAGTGACTTCTTCAGCGGCGGGGAGTACAGACACGGTATCCAACCAAGTGTCAATTACTGGAAATGGTTCAGAAGTCGTTCATGGGGATGACAATGGCGATGTGGTCGTTGACATTGATCACAGTGGCGGGCATGCCACAGGGACTAAAGGCAAAATTCAGCTGAAGAAAACAGCCATGGATGGGACGACTATTTTAGCAGGCGCCCATTTCCAAATTTGGGACCAAGCCAAAACACAAGTCCTACGTGAAGGTACAGTAGACGCCACTGGGGTTATCACATTTGGTGGGTTGCCGCAAGGGCAATACATTTTGGTGGAGACAAAAGCACCAGAAGGCTATACAGTTTCGGACGAATTAGCTAAAGGCCGAGTCATTACTATTGATGAAGAAACTTCAGCCGAGGGAGCACAACCAACCATTATTAAAAACGATGTCAATAAAGTAATTTTAGAAAAAACAGATGAGAAGGGCAAAAAATTAGTCAATGCACGCTTTAAATTAGAGCATGCTGTAACCACGCCGTTTACTCATTGGGAAGAAGTTCCCCTTGCGCCGGATCGAACCAACGCGAATGGCCAGTTAGAGGTGGATAGTTTAAAACCGGGGCTTTATCAGTTCACAGAAATCGAAGCACCGACAGGCTATCTTTTAGACACGACACCCAAACGGTTCATTGTGACACAAAACACGAGCGGACAAATTCGTGATGTTCATGTTAAAATGCTTAATTACCAAGGTTCTGCTGAACTAATTAAAAAAGACCAAGCAGGCAATCCATTAGCAGGTGCTGAATTTTCAGTCCTTGATGCCACAGGACAAGCGGTTCGAGAACACTTAGTTTCGGATGCAAACGGAAAAGTCACAGTGACGGATTTAGCCCCAGGAAAATATCAATTTGTGGAAACCAAAGCGCCAGCAGGGTACCTTTTAAACACTGAACCAAGTGCTTTCACGATTGCAGCAAGCGATCGGGGCAAACCAGCAACAGTTATAGCAACGGCTAACTTTATTAACTATCAAGGCGCAGCTAAATTAATCAAAAAAGATGTGAATGGACACTTATTAAGTGGTGCGACATTTAAAGTGCTTGATGCGAAGGGACAAACGATTCAAACAGGCTTGACGACAAATAATCAAGGGGAAATTATTGCAGAGCACTTAGCCCCAGGTAAATATCGCTTTGTAGAAACCAAAGCGCCAACAGGCTATTTGTTAAATACCACGCCAGTCCCATTTGAAATTGCTGAGAAAAATGCTGGTAAACCAGCGGTCGTTGTTGCTAGTGACAACTTTGTGAATTACAAAGGGGCTTTCCAAATCGTGAAAACGAATAGCGCAGACCAACCATTAGCAGGTGCTGTTTTTGAATTATATGATCACAATAAACAATCATTAGGGATTACAGCAACGAGTGGCAAAGATGGCAAAATTATCTTTAGAGACTTGGCGCCAGGTACCTATTATTACAAAGAAATCAAAGCACCAAAATTACCAGATGGCGCAGATTATATTATTTATCCTGAATTAGTAAAAGTAGAAATTCGTGGTGATTTCAAAGGTGATCCGGAGATCTTCCAATTAGGGGCCTTCGCCAATTTCAAAGGACGCGCCGTCTTTAAGAAAATTGATGCCAATGCGAACCCACTTCCAGGAACAATTTTTAAATTGTATCGAATCGAAAACGGGGAAAAAATCTTTGAAAGAGAAGTAACTGCTGAAAAAGATGGCTCATTGGCTATGGAGGATTTAGGCGCTGGTAGCTATGAATTAGATGAACTGGATGCAACGGATGGCTATATCGTCAATAAACAACCCATTTATTTTGTAGTGAAGAAGAATTCAAATGATAAACAACCACTAGATGAGTTAGAGTTTGTAAATTATCAAGCGGAAGTAACGGGACGTAAAGTCAACGAGCAAGGTCAAACCTTAGCGGGTGCAGTTTTTGCAATTTACAATGCCGATGAGCAGAATCAGCCCCAAGGTTCACCGATAACATTCTTGAATCGTGCAGGAGAAAAAGTTTCTGAAATAACAACGGATAAGACTGGCGAAATTTACGCTAAAGGGCTGAATGAAGGGCATTACGTTTTAGTGGAAACGAAAGCACCAACAGGTTATCTGTTAGACACAACGCCACATCCATTTGATGTAACCGCCCAATTAGGAAAAGAGCAGCCAATTGCTTTAGGCGATCTTATCAATTATCAAGGAACTGCTCAATTAACCAAAGAAAACGAAACAGGTGAAGCATTGGCAGGTGCGGTGTTTAAGGTCATTGATGAAACAGGGCAAACCGTGGCTGGACAAACCAATCTGATGTCTGACAAGCAAGGCAAAGTCATTGCGAAAAACTTAGCACCGGGAACGTATCGTTTTGTGGAGACACAAGCGCCAACAGGCTATCTTCTTAATGAAACGCCAAGCGCAAGCTTTACGATTGCGAAAGACAACCAAGGCAAACCAGCCACTGTGGTACTTAAAGCACCTTTTATTAATTACCAAGGTGCTGCCAAGCTGGTGAAAATTGATCAGCAAAAGAATGCCTTAGCAGGTGCTGAATTTAAAGTGACAGATGCAGAGACAGGGCAAACTGTCGCTCGTTCATTACGTTCTGACAACCAAGGGTTAGTTCAAGTGAACCACTTACAACCAGGAAAATATACCTTTGTGGAAACAAAAGCACCGGATGGTTACCAACTGTCTAAGCAAGCTGTCGCATTCACTATTGCAGCAACAGCGAAAGACAAACCTGAACTTGTGGATGCGGGCACGTTTGTTAACGAGAAACAACCTGTATCCAAAAAAACAAAACCAAATCAGCCAACAACGAAACAAGCAGCTAGAGAGACAGGTTGGCTTGGTTTACCGAAAACCAACACACAAGTCAATTACTTCTTTGTCTTTATCGGCCTCCTGTTGGTCGGTTTGGCAAGTTGGCTCTTCTATAAAAAGAGCAAGAAATAAGCAAAAGCTATAAAAAAACAGGCCATCCGTCCTTTCGACGGATGGCCTGTTTTTTCATCTTAAGCTAATCAACTGAACAAAAGTAGCTCCTTCTTATTGACATTCTCAGGTAAGCCTTCATCGCAGTTTAGCCTTTGAACAGAACTTACTGGGTTCTTGAAGATAACCGCTTGTGCCTCAGCCTTTGTTTTTCGATGCTATCTTTAGGTATTTTGGCTAAAATATTGTACACTTTACATGTGCAAGAAATTTAGTTAGAGATATGAGGATAGAATGATGAAAAAGATGATGGTTTTATACAACGAAACTTCAGGAAGTAGTGAAAGTAAAGAGATTGCAGAACGCTTTAAAAAAGCTGCAGAAGCGAAAGGGGAAGCGGTTATTTTGCAACCTTCCAATCCAGACATTGATCCTGAAGAAATGCGGAAAAATGCCAAAGAAAATCAAGTGGGTGTCTTGGTCGTCATTGGTGGTGACGGGACCATTCATCATGCCGTTCAAAATTTTAAAGACACCATTCGTGACTATCAAATAGGGATTATTCCAGGTGGAACAGTCAATAATTTTGCACGTGTGTTAAGTATTCCTTTGAAAGAAGAAGACGCCTTTGAGACTATTTTGGCAGGACAGACCACGCCAGTTGATTTTGGGATGGTAAATCAAGATGTGATGATTTCGACCTTAACGATTGGACTATTAGCGGACACAGCAGCAAATGTGACCCAACAGGAGAAACAAAAATATGGTCCTTTAGCCTTTACAAAGCAATTTTTCCGCTTATTAATGAAAAAGAAAAAATACAAACTAAAAATTGATGGCGATGAAAGACGTTGGCATGGCAAAGCCCAATTATTAACGATGACCATGACGAATTCTGCTGGTGGTTTTACCAATTTTGATGCCAATGCCACGCCAGATGACGGCGAAGTCCACATTATCATTTTACCTAAGTTAGTTTTTTACAAGTTTGTCTATTATTTACCTAAAATTATCAGAGGACAATTAAATGAAATTCCTGGTGTCGTGTATTTCTCTGGGAGTCAATTTAAAATTAGTGGCGAAAAAGACAAGAAAGTCCAAACACGAACAGATGGCGACCCTACTGATGATTTACCGATTAAAGTAACGGTGGAAACTGGGGGACTCAACGTGTTTGTTCCTGAAACGTCCACATCTACGAAAGAATAAAAGAAACAACTGTTATTTTTTCGTGGAATAGATTTCTCATTTTGTGTACAATAGAACAGAAGAGAGGCAGTTGAGTGAACAGTGAAATGGGATGAATATGTTGATATATTCGATACAGATGTCGTTTCTAAAATTATTATTTTAAGAAACTTGCCAATTAATGAAGGCTGGATTGACATCAATGAGTTAGCAGAAGAATTACAATTAAACAAAAAATCAGTCAAAAAATACGTAGAACTTCTAAAAGATGACATTACGTATTATGCTGTGGATAATGATGCTTCTTTGGCTTTTGAAAAGGGGCATGGTTATCGCTTGAACTTGGCGTCTAGCCAAGCCTTCCAGAAACTTTATACAGCAATTTTTCGGGATAGTTTAACTTATCAAGTAATGGAAGATTTATTCTGGGGTCGATTTAATGGGATTGTGCCAGCGACAGCAAAATATCATACCAGTGATGCCACGATTCGGCGCTTGCTTAAAGGGTTTACAGAAATTTTAGCGCCATTGGGGTTAGTGATTAATAAAAGCACCTGGAAAATTGAAGGCAATGAAGCGTATTTGCGCCATTTTGCTTACACTATTTTTATGGACTTAATCCGTGATACTTGGCCTTTTGACTATATACAAGAAACGGAAGTCGCACAAACCGTCCAAAAAGTGATGGCTTTTTTCAACGTAGAAGTTGCGGAAACGGTGTTACGCCGAGTTAAGTATATGGTCGCTATCTCAAAAGTCCGGAGTGCGCAAGGTGCTGAATACCGACCTTCAGCCGAGCAAGAAACCTATTTAGAAGGAAATAAACATTACCAAGCATTTATAGAAGAGATGACAGCTACCACCCTTTTCCTTAATAAAAACGATTTAACTTTTGTGTACTTTTTCTTGTTAGCCAATGACCAATTTTATCAAGATGAAGCCACTGCACAAGCTATTTTAGCGCATTTTGATGAGACTGAAGCACCTGTTTATATGTTGACTCATTTAGTCCAACATTTCTTATTAGAAGAAATACAAATGACGCCGCAATTGGAAAAAATTCGTCCGCAAATTTTTTATTATTTGTTTGCTACACATTTATTTGCCGAACTTTACTATGTCCAAAATGTGAAAATGTATAATGTCTTTTGGAATAAAGTCAAAGAAAAATATCCGGTTCTTTTAGAAGAATTAAGCAAAGGCTTAAATCAACTTTACGAACAAACAGGCAATGAATTATTTACAAATAAAGAATTTTTGGCTCTGCGTTATTCTAGTGTTTTGGCGCTTTCTAATGATTTAATTCATCGTGAACAAAAAATTGTTTTAGGGTTAAAATCAGGCTTGCCAGTGCTAGAAGAAGAACGGGTGAAACTTTCGATTGAAAATAATTTTCGTCGGTTTTATGCATTGGAAGTTTTACGATACAGTGAAGCAAGCAAAGAAGACTGGCAAAATATTGATTTACTATTAGTGACTTCTTTGACAGATGTGGAAACGGGTCATCCAGAGATCTTTTTACTTTCAAGTGAGTTAACGTTTGAGCAATATAATCGTTTGAACCAAAAAATAGTAAAAATTAACGAGAAAAGAACCACGTCACTTTAATAAAAAATCAAAAAAATGGGCTTTTTTGATGCATATATCCGATAAATTGTAAAAAAATTTTTCTAAAAAGTAAAAAAAGACAAGAAGAAAACGTCAATAAGTAGGTAATCAACACCTACTTATTGACGTTTTCTCGTTGTTTTTTAATAAATACTGCGTCAATTCTTCTGAAAATTATGTCAAAAAGGTACTTTTTTTGCTTTTTTTATCGTAAATAATAGATGATTAGCTATTGATAGTAAAGGAACTACTACTTTTTTTAACAGTCAGTTAAAAAATATTGAGGGTTCTCACAAGAATTTTTCTATATAATAGAAAGAGCAAGGGAAGGAAGGCGGGATAGAATGAAAAAACGGATGGAACAAATTGAAGAAATCTTAAGTTGTGAAGAAAATAGTGCTGGTGTCCGATTAAAAGAATTGGTTGAGGCTTTAGAATTAGAAGTCACAAATCAAAACTTGTTAAAGGTAACAAGTGTTTTACATATGAATCCAAGATTAAAAAAAATTTATGCATACGAAGACAGTCATGTCATTACGCTGTATCAACTTTTACAAAATAAGCCGTTAGAAGTAACGGAATGAAAAGAGGGAACTCCATGAAGAAAACAATGCTCATACTTCTGTTTGGTTTATTAACAGTGGTTGGTTTACCAATGGTGACCGAAGCGGTTGAACCAGTTAACGCAACAGATACAACGATTTTTGGTACGCAAGCGATGGTGCCTAATAGTGCAGAAGATCAATCAGATAAGTTACAGACGTTGCTGAGTCAGACAGCAAAGGAAGGAAACGCATTATTTTTACCACAGGGAAGTTATGCTTTGTCAAAAGATATTACGGTTTCTTCAAATTATCAATTAATTGGCGATACAACAGGAGCCACTATTTTACATAATGCTACAGGTACACCGATTCAACTGAAAGACACTACGTACGGAACGAAAACCAATGTACGACTTCAAAATATTGCTTTTGATGGCATCAATGTGACCTTGAAATTGACGAATCAATTAACGCTAGCAAACAATATCTTCTATAATCCATTAAAAGGATTTGTGGTCAATTTAAATGCAGACATTGGCGTTAAGATTTCAGGCAATATTTTCATGCGAGACACAGCACACATGCAACCCAAGATTGATTTTAACCGAGCGATTTACATTGGTGGTTATTCAACACCAAGTCGCTTCCAGTATATGTCAGATGTAGACATCGTGGACAATCTATTTGGGTTAAAAGTGACAGAATTAGATGCAATTAAAAGTACCAGTCGTTCAGATTTAGCAGCGACTATTACACGTTTGCAAACAGCCATTGAAGCTGGTGCTATTTCAGTACCTAATGAACAAAACTATCTATCCACCGGGGTTAATTCTTTTAATATGCTGAAGGATGTAACTGTTCAACATAATTTTTTCTATTCACCCTATGATAATGAAGACTTGAATGGTCTGGTAGGAGATCATGCAATTTATTTCCGTGGCGCCCAAAACATCACGGTAGTAGGGAATCATTTACGCGGACTACAAAATGGTCCAGCTGGCGGATTTAAGTTTAAATCAGGCCGTAATATTACGATTATGAATAATTATTTGCGAAATACAGGCCTCATTATGTATGGAACACCAGAGATTGGTTTGGCAGAAACGCAAGCAGAGGGAGCTATTTCAGAATTATCCAACTGGCTAGTGGCTAATAACATTTTTGATTGGAAGTATTGGGACAATCAATATGCAATTGGAATGGAATACAATCGACATACAGGAAATAACAATGTGTTCAATGGCGTATTTATCAACAATCAGTTTGTTAACTACCATAATATTCCGCAAAATCGACGTCGGGAATTGTTAATCGCTAGTGGCGGTGGTTTCCGACCAGAAACGAGTTTTGTGAAAGACAATACTCGAGATGATGGCCTTAAAAACGGCCAATTATTAGTAGAAAATTGGACAGAGGCAGACTATCGCTTAATGCCAGCAACATGGGAATCGTTAATTTCACCAACACTTTATGAGCAATATAAAAATACGCCAATTCCGGTTAGAAATACTTTAGCAACCCCTGTGGCTACAACGATTGTGCAAGGACAATCAATCGATCCGCAGCAACTGGTTGCTAATACAAATGACGCGGATGAAGCAGTCCCAACTGCTAAAATCGTCAATCCAGAGGTTTTAAATGAAATCGGCCAACAAAAAGTGACTGTTCAATTAACTTATGAAACAGGTTCATTGGTAACAGTGAACGTACCGGTGACGGTAGAGGCCCCTGCAAAAAAGCTTGATTTGTCCCGACTACAAACCGTTTATGCTTCGATTGGTGAAGCAAACCAATATACGGTTTACTCTTGGCAGCTATTCACTGCCATTGGGCCTAAAACGATTGTTCCTTCCTATTATCAGCAGGCGACACAATTGTTAGCAGAAGGTCAGGTGAGTGGGGACAAAACTCAAGAACAAGTGGATCAGTTAACAAGTAATTTGCAATTTGCAATGAAAGTATTAGTCAAAAAAGCCGATATCACGCTAGAGCGTACAGAAGCAGAAAATGAACTTGCAAGCGTTCATAAATTAGACGAATCTGTATATACCAAAGACTCTTGGCAAGCCATGCAAGAAGCCTTAATAGATACAACAACTGGCGAAGGAAGCTCTAAGCAGTTACAACAACTGCTTGCTTGGTCAGATGAAGAATTATTAGAGCCAACACTTGGTGGCTTTAAAACGCCTGCAGATGCACAAAAGCGTATTAATCAATTAACACAAACTATAAAAACGGCGTTACTTCTGTTAGTTGAAAAATCAATAGAGACAACTAGTAACACAAGCGAAAGCAGCACCTCAAGCACGACAAATGAAAGCAGTAGTACCAGCGAAAGCAGCACCTCAAGCACAACAAGTGAAAGCAGTAGTACCAGCGAAAGCAGCACGCCAAGCACGCCAAGCACGACAAGTGAGAGCAGTAGTACGAGTGAAAGCAGCACGCCAAGCACGACAAGTGAGAGCAGTAGTACGAGTGAAAGCAACACGCCAAGCACAACCAGCGAAACCAGTAGTACCAGCGAAAGTAGTACCTCAAGTACGACAAGTGAAACAAGCAATACAAATGAAAGTAGCACTCCAAGCACTGTAAACGAAAACAGTCAAAGCAAAGGCCAGAATTCTTTCATTTACGCGGTAGAGTCTAATCAAGATCCTAATGACGCTCAAAGTAATTCAAAGCCCTCTGCCAAGGCTAGTCAAACAAAGGAATCAGTAGCAGAAAACCAAGCAACTAAACAGATACGGACAAATAAAGAATCGTCAGGAACAGTCAAAAAAGCGGATAATACGACCAAAATTGCCAAGAAAAAATTCCCCAAAACAGGGGAACAATCTTCAGCAGTTGTGAGCTTCCTAGGCCTAAGCTTTTTATCGTTAGCCATAGCAACCTATTGTTTTAAAGTGAAAAGATAACTCTTTAAAAACGGATAAGTAAACATCCTGAAACAAGAAATAGGACTTGTTTCAGGATGTTTTCATATAAAATTAAAAGAACTACAGTTTTTAGTGAAAAAATACACAAAAGTACTTGAAATTCTGTGATATAAGGGTAAAGTAAAGGAGGACAAAAAACAAAGGAAGTGAAATGTTTGTATACACCAGATGAAATTTTAAGTATCAGTATTGAAAATGGTCAGAAAAAAATTCAAAAGCCTTTGGTAGCAAAACTCATTTTAGGATTTATCGGCGGGGCTATGATTTCCCTCGGCTATTTGGCTTATGTGCGTGTTTCCGCCTCTATTCCAGCAGATTTAGCCAGTGTTCAAGCTTTAGTGGGAGCTGCGGTTTTCCCAATTGGTCTAATTGTTATTTTAATGGCTGGTGGTGAGTTAATCACAGGAAATATGATGGCGGTGAGTACGGCTTGGTTTGCTAAAAAGGTCTCTTTCAGAGAATTACTCGTGAACTGGGTCACAATTACATTGGCAAATATGGTTGGCGCCCTATTTGTTGCCTATTTTTTTGGCCATTATTTAGGTTTAACCAGTAGCGGCGCCTATTTAAATCAGGTTCTTTCTCTTGCAGAACATAAAGTTGCAGCAACTTGGCTTCAAGCAATTATTTCAGGTATTGGCTGTAACTGGTTCGTAGGTCTGGCCTTATGGCTTTGTTATGGTGCGAAAGATGCAGCGGGGAAACTATTAGGCATCTGGTTTCCAGTAATGATTTTTGTTGCAATTGGCTTTCAGCATAGTGTGGCGAATGCATTCATCATTCCAGCCGCAATTTATGAAGGCGGCGTTCAGTGGGGAGACTTTTTCCGTAATTTTATTTTTGTTTATTTAGGTAATATCATTGGTGGTGCCATTTTTGTTTCTGGCTTTTACTATTTAAGCTATCGCAAACATTAAATCCATTTAGCAGATAAAAACCTATACAAAGGCTAAACGCCTTTGTGCAGGTTTTTTCTTTTTAAACAAAAAGGAAAACGGTTGAAAAATTATTGCTAGATTTTTAAAACAATGTTACATTAATGTTACAAAAAGATTTCTGGAGGTAACGAAAAATGAAAAAAATTGCTTTGTTCAGTATGTTAACGTTCAGTGTATTGTCTTTAAGTCTAGCAGGATGTGGAAACAAAAAAACAGCAAGCACAAATGATTCTAAGCCAAAGCAAGAAACAAAGAAAGCCACGCAGAAATCCTCTAGTCAACAAGAAATGAAAAATAGTCATTCGTCTGTCGCGGGTCAAAATTCTAATGTGGTAGGGGAAAATCCGTCAGAAAATGCCACGCAGCCTTCTGCAGGAACTGATGAAACGAATGAAGTCCCTCAAAACCAAGCACCTGATACAAACATTACAATTACCAATGTTGTTTTCAATCCTGAAAGAAATGAAATTAATGGTACTACATTACCTAATGCAACCATTACAGCAACGGTAGTCGGTGATGCTTCTGCACAAGCAGGTGTTTTTTATGCGGATGCCAATGGCAATTTTACAGTAATTAATCCCAGAGCGGGAGCGACTACTCAATTAATCGCAACCGTTGATCAACGGAATAGTACACCTGTCCAAATTGATATTCCAAGTTCAGGACAAGAAACTGAGCTTTCTTTTAGCAATATTACGATTGATCCGAAACAAGGGACAATTTCTGGTAAAACAGCACCTAATGCAACTATTTTAGTGTCACGTGCAGATGATGCGCGGGTGATTTTAGCAAGTTTTACTGCGGATGCCCAAGGGAATTTCACAGCCAGTAATTTAGTTCCCGGCACAAAAAATCGCTTAGATGTTACGTTAAATGGAGAGATAGGGACACCTTACTTGTTTGATTTACCAAATTAAAATAGAAGAGAAGTGATCAAAGCCACCAACGCTAGTTAGCGTTGGTGGCTTTGATGTTTTAAGCTTCTTCTTTTTTATGATTGCGGATATGTAAATAGATGGTATTTTTTGAAATACCTAATCGATCGGCAATCTTTATGACAGAATCTTTGAGATTAAAAATTCCTTGATCATATAAACGAATAACAATTTCTTTATTTTGATTCAAATGTGATACATTTGGATCGCTTTCTACTGCTTGTTTTACTTTTGTCAGTGAAGTAGTGATTAATTCGTCAATATTGTCAGAAAAATGTTCAGAATTTTTAAGCTCTTGGGACATATCATTTTGTTGTCCTGAAGGTAATAAGTCTTGCAAGTAATCAATTAATGGCATTTCTAAATGCATATTGATACAGATCAATCCAATAATACGATCATTTTCACCGATAACTGGAATGGTGGAAGATTTTAAAATAACCCCTTTTTGATTTTTATTGTAGTAGGGTTTCACAGCGTAATCATGTTCCGACTCTACTTGACTTAACATTTTTAACGCCATATCAGTAATGGGGGCACCTTCCTTGCGGTTACTGAAATGGCCATTGATGACTTTGATAGCTGAACTTTCCAAATTTTCTAAACTATGAAGAATGACTTCATGGGTACTACCAAAGAAGTTCCCTAATCCATCAAGCATTAAGGCATGTGAATGTAAGATTTGTTTATCTACTTCACTTAAACGTAAATATGACTCCAAGTGATATCCTCCCCCTACACTGAAATTAATTTTAGTGTAATACTTTTTTAATGGAAAAGCAATAAGATTCTTTACGTTAAAAAAATACATTGACTAAACTTTTGTTTAGTCGTATACTCTGAATGTGGAATGAAATTTTTGTTACTCATTGTACTTTAGTTCATCGGAATGCTCGCTCATTCTTTCACTTGTTGAGCAATAAAAATTTTATTCAGGAGTACCATCCGTTATAAAAAAATATAGTTGGAGGCAAAGAAATGAAAACGTTATCAGGAATCTTGATGTTAGTCTTAGTTTTATGTGGCATGTCCCTATTCTCTTTTAAAGCACCGCGAGGGAAAAAATCTTTAAGTGCTTTGTCTGGTGCAGCTTGTGCCACCTTTCTACCAGAGGCGTTTTTGCGGTATGCAGTAGGCGGCGTTTTTCATTTAGATTATGTGTCGCAAATTGGTGAAACTATGGGTAGTCTAGGTGGTTTAGCAGCTGGAGCTCTTGTGCCGCTGGCTTTCGGGATTAGTCCAGTTTTTTCAATTATTTTAGGTCTGTCATTGATTAAAGTCAGCTTGTTACCAGCTTTTATTACCGCGTATCTTTTATCTTTTGTTGTTGAGCAGATGCAAAAACGTATTCCAGAAGGGATTGACTTATTAGTCGTTATTTTAGTCATTCCAGTCGCTGCTTCGTTAGTTGCTGGTTTTATTCAACCCGTTGTATTAGGTGTCCTAGAAGTTATTGGGGGCACGATTTTAAGTGCAGTAGATGGCAATCCATATGTGATGGGCGCAATTTTAGGTGCTATTATCCCGATTGTTGGTATGACACCGTTAAGTTCAATGGTTTTAACTGCCTTGATTGGTTTGACTGGTGTACCAATGGCTGTCGGTGCGTTGACTTGTTACGGCAGTTCCATTGTCAATGCGGCGCTATTTAAAAAGTTAAAACTAGGCACAGCTTCAACCCCGTTAGCTGTGGCAATTGAGCCATTAACACAAGTCGATATCATCAGCTCCAATCCAATACCTATTTATGCAACGAATTTATTTTCAGGAATGGTTAGTGGTATTGTAGTGACTTTCTTTGGCTTAAAAGTACCTGTGACAGGAATGGCAACACCGTGGGCTGGTTTACTTGTGACATTAGGTAACAATGCCATTCAAACGACTTTACTAGCAGTAGCGATTATCACAGTGGTCAGTCTGATGTTTGGATTTTTAGGTGCGCTGGTCTTTAAACGTTACAGAATTGAAGCGGTGGATAATACACCAGAATTTGAAGGAACGACGGAAGTAACCAGTGAAAAAGAAGCAGTAAAAACCAAAGGAGGAGTTACGTATGAACACAGCTATGGCCATCAATAAACCTAAAAAAGTGAACAAAGTAATGAACTACAAAAGTTGTTTTGACATTATTGGTCCTATTATGATTGGTCCTTCTAGTTCGCATACAGCTGGGGCCTTAGCAATTGGCTTAGCGGCAAGAAAGTTATTCGGCGGAACACCAGAAAAAATTGTGATTAAATACTATGAATCTTTTGCAGACACGCATAAAGGACATGGGACTGATTTTGCAATTATTGGCGGAATTCTTGGACTAGCAGCAGATGATGCCAACGTAACACAATCCATTGAACTTGCGGAAGAACAAGGAATTGAGATTCAATTTTTAGAAATGAGTGAAGAAAGTCCAGTGAAGCATGCTAATACAGCATGTGTGACACTCAGTGATGCAACGCACGAAATTCATTTAACAGGAATTTCTGTAGGTGGCGGCACTATCGAGGTGAAATACATTGAATTAGACGGTTTCAATGTCCAACTACATGGTCCTTTACCTATTTTGTTAGTCATTAATCAAGAAGAGCAGGCGATGCAAGCTTTTAAAGATACGTTACAAAAAAATAATATTCAAGTGAATGCGGTGTCTCGTTATGTGGAAGGGAATCAAATTTTATTCATCTTTGACTTAGATTCGGCACCAATTTCCTCGGTGAAAGAACAACTGTTTTCACTAGATGACACATCGAAAATAATCTTATTATGATAGGAGTTTGACATATGTACCTTTCGATTGAAGAATTTATCGATAAAGCTGAAAAAACAGGAAAAAAAATCTCTGATTTGATGATTGAGCAAGAAATGGAGCGTAGCCAAAAAAGCTATGAAGAAATTTGGACACAGATGGGTCAAAATTTGGATGTCATGGATGCTGCTGTCAAACGCTCGCAAGAAGGAGCGGGCGTTTTTTCTCCTACTGGGTTAACGGGCGGTGATGCGGCTCGTTTAAAAAAATACCGCGCAGCTGGCAAAACGTTATCAGGTGATTTAATGATGTCTGCAGTTCAAGCCGCACTAGGTACTAATGAAGTCAATGCAGCAATGGGCGTTGTTTGCGCAACGCCAACCGCTGGTGCAAGTGGCACCTTACCAGGGGTTTTAACAGCGATTAAAAATACCTTGAATTTAACGCGTGATCAACAAATTCGTTTCTTGTTTACCAGTTCTTTATTTGGAATGGTCACAGCCAACAATGCGATGATTGCTGGTGCTGTTGGTGGATGTCAAGCCGAAGTAGGCAGTGCTTCAGCGATGGCCGCCGCTGCAGCTGTTGAAGCGGCTGGCGGAACACCACGCCAATCTTCTGAAGCTTTTGCTATGGCTTTAGGGAATTTATTAGGTTTAGTTTGTGACCCAGTGGCTGGGTTAGTCGAAATTCCTTGTGTCAAACGAAATACAGTAGGTGCAGGCAATGCGTTAATCGCTGCAGATATGGCTTTAGCTGGAATTGTAAATAAAATACCAGCAGATGAAGTGGTGGAAGCCATGAATAAAGTCGGCCGTCAATTACCACGAGAATTGAGAGAAACGGGTTTAGGTGGCTTAGCTGGCACAGCGACTGGCCAACGAATGAAGAATGAAATTTTTGAAAAAGTAAAATTCACCATTGTTTAAAATTTAATCATGAAGAGGGAAATAAGATGCTGGATATGAAAAAAATTCGCCAAAATGTAGAAGTGGTACAGAAAAAGTTAAAAACACGTGGTGTGGACGAGGAAGTTTTATTACGCTTTTTGGCTTTAGATGAAGAACGGAGAGCGTTACTTGTTAAAGTTGAAGAACTGAAAAAACACCGTAATCAGGTATCAGGAGAAATTGCACAATTAAAGCGTGCACAAAAAGATGCTTCACAACAGTTGCTAAATATGCAAGAAGTTAGCGAGCAAATTAAAGTTTTAGACCAAGAAGTTGTTCATTTGCAAGAACAATGCACAGCCATTGCAGAACGTCTGCCTAACTTACCTCATGAGAGCGTGCCTGTTGGCGCAGATGAAGCCGCCAACGTAGAAGTTCGGCGGTGGAGTACGCCGAAAACTTTTTCATTTGAACCGAAACCACATTGGGAAATCGGTGAAGCCTTAGGAATTTTAGATTTTGAAAGAGGCGCGAAAGTATCTGGTAGCCGTTTTCTTTATTACAAAGGCTTAGGGGCTCGTTTAGAACGAGCGGTCTATAATTTTATGTTAGATCAACATGTTAATGAACATGGTTATACCGAGGTGATTCCTCCTTATTTGGTCAATAGTAAAGCAATGTTTGGCACTGGTCAGTTTCCTAAGTTCAAAGAAGATGTCTTCCAAGTTGCAGAAAGTGATTTGACGCTGATCCCCACAGCGGAAGTCCCATTAACTAACTACTATAATAATGAAATTTTAGATGCGCAAGAGTTACCGATTTATTTCACTGCTTTAAGTCCTTCTTTTCGTTCGGAAGCAGGTAGCGCAGGCCGTGATACCCGAGGATTAATTCGTTTACACCAGTTCCATAAAGTAGAAATGGTTAAATTTAGTGATGCAGAACACTCCTATGAAGAATTAGAAAAAATGACCAACAATGCTGGAGACATTTTAGAAAAATTGGGCCTCCCTTATCGAGTGATTACTCTTTCGACAGGTGACATGGGCTTCTCGGCAGCGAAAACCTATGATTTAGAAGTTTGGATTCCGGCACAGAAAACGTATCGAGAAATTAGTTCTTGTTCAAACTGTGAAGACTTCCAAGCACGTCGGGCGTTGATTCGTTATCGTGATAAAACGGGTCATGTTCAGTATGCCCATACACTTAATGGGTCAGGACTTGCTGTTGGTCGAACAGTGGCGGCCATTTTGGAAAATTATCAAAATGAAGATGGCACCGTAACGATTCCAGAAGTTCTACGTCCTTATATGGGCGGTTTAACGAAAATAGATTAAAAAAGAAGGTTGATGTCACAACATCAACCTTCTTTTTTAATTCGTTAAATCCGTTAACCAATGCCCAATTTCTTGAAAAACTGTTGCTTTTTCCGTTTCTAATAAAATTTCATGACGCAATGTGGAAAATAGTCGTAACGTCACGTGTTGAAAACCTGCATGCTTTAATTGCTTTTGAATTTTCGCTGGCCCCTTGCTGAAATCACCAACTGGGTCTTCAGCGCCACTAATGATTAAAATAGGCAATTCTTTTGGGATCGCTTGGTACCAATTCCTTTGATTGGCTCGTTTAACAAGTGAAAAAAGGGTAGCAAAACCATTATTGGTAAATACGAAGCCCATTAATGGGTCATTTTCATAGGCAGCCACATTGGCTTGATTTTTAGAAAGCCAATTAAAGGAACTTGCTTCAGGAAATTTTTTGCTAAAAGAACCAAATGCCAGCTTATCAATGAACGGAGCTGGTTTTTTCGGCTGTTTCTCGGCCATTTTTTTAATAAAAGGCAATGCTGCGGTTAAAGGTAACGGACTTGTTCCAGTGCCCATGAAAATGACTCCTTGCATAGTCACAGGATAGTCTTGCAGATAGTTGCGCAAGGCGAAAGACCCCATGCTGTGACCCATCATAAAATAGGGCAATTGTGGATAGCGATTCACAGCCCATTGTTTCACTTGATGAATATCTGTAACGACATTTTCAGGCCCTTGTTCTCCAAAAAAACCATAGATCGGTGCGCTTGGTTGTACAGATTCGCCATGACCTAGATGATCATGCCCAATTACGGCAAACCCTAATTGATTTAAAAAACGAGCAAATTCATCATAACGTTGGATATGCTCTGCCATGCCGTGAATCAATTGAACTACGGCTTTGGGTGAAGGGCAGGGCCAATGACGTACATTGAGCTGAGTTTGTTGATCGTTTGAAGTGAGTATGAATTGTTCAGTCATAAGAAACCCTTTCTTTGCTTTTTGATTATTATACAAAAAAAAGACGGTGTTCAAAAGAAAAACTCATTATTTTATTAGAATAAAATTACATTACAGCTTTTATTCTTTAATAACTAAATGCAAAGGTTGACCAAAAAATAACTTTATATACAAGCTTTTGGACAAGCAATGTTTTTTAATATTAAAACAATTGACAT
>OMBQ01000857.1_pt1 | contig 29471 bp, 19 predicted proteins | sample 1674311 | NCBI WGS metagenome assembly OMBQ01 (sample SAMEA103958160, study PRJEB25191) | human gut metagenome | biome: human-associated habitat [ENVO:00009003]; feature: intestine environment [ENVO:2100002]; material: feces | place: Germany | collected 2013/2015 | reverse complement strand
ATTTCGCAGCGAAAAGCGAGTGCAAATCCCTTATGAAATCTATCAAACTAACAGGCGAGACCTTGTTTTTCTGGAGTATTCTCCTGCGAGGCTCGCTGCCGGAGCAAAGGACTACGAACTCGTGTACAAGGGGCAGATGGAGCGTTGGGAAACACTGGACAGCATTTATTCACGGCATAATCGGGATGACCGTCCAAACGCCAAAACTATGCGTTCCGTCTCTGTCAGCGATATTATTGTGACACACAAAGATAACGAGACACACGCTTTTTACGTTCAGCCGATTGGGTATAAGCAGGTAGATAACTTGTTGCCGGAACTTGAAAATGCCACACCGTCAAAAGCAGAACAGCACGAGCGATAAGGAGCAGCCTATGGCTAAATACGAAAATATCCGTGCGCTTGCCAAAAAGCAACTGCAGGCCGTCACGGAGAGCAGTGACCGCTGGAAAGCATTTTTGCGGACAGCGGCCATTGCTTATAATTATAGTTTCCCGAACCAGCTTTTGATTCACGAGCAAAGCCCCACCGCCACAGCCGTGGCCGACATAGCCTACTGGAATAATAATGCGGGCCGCTGGGTCAAGCGCGGTGCGCACGGTATCGCGGTATTTGACACTCGCGCCAATTCTTCCCGGCTGCGGTATCTGTTTGACATTTCCGATACCATCCCCCGTGCAGAGATTCCCGAAGCGCTGCCGTGGGTCATTACAGACCAGAACTGGCGGCCTGTTTGGGATAAAATCGTAGCGGATAATCACGCCGACAGCATCCAGAGCGCCCTCCTCATGCTCTCTACATCCTGCGTTGCCCAGCGCAGCGCCATGTTCACAACCGCGCTGGGAAAAGCCATAGACGGCAGCAGCTTACAGTGGGCCAAGCCGGACGAACAGCGGCAGCTATTTTTACAGCTTATCACCCAAAGCTGTCTGTATATGGCCGCGCTGCGGTGCGGCGTGGATACTGCGCGGCTGGACCTGTCTGCCCTTGAGTCCGTGAACCAGTTTGATACAAACCGCATCACTCTGTGTTTGGGCAGCGCTTGCCAACAGGCGGCACGGCCTCTCATGCAGCAGATTGGTAGCATCACGAGAGAAATCGACAGTGTTGCACGCGCCGAAAAAGTCCGCTATTATGGTGACAAACAGGAAGAAACCAATAACACCAAGGAGGTCAACAATGGAGTACATGATGGTGAACGGCTACCAAATCCCGGCGCTGACGCTGAACGAGCCGCCGATGCCGGAAATCGGCAAGTACGGCAGCCTGCGGCGGAAATTCCTGCTGGAGAACGCGCCGATGGTGTTCGACGAGATGCTGCTGGAGGGAACGCTGTACCCGCATCTGGCGGAGATGGACAACGCAGTACACCGGCAAATCGAGCAGACGATGCAGACGCTGATGCAGCAGAGCACCGCCCCGAACCGGCAGACCGACCCGATGGGCTGGACGCAGTGGATGAACGCCTTGCAGAGCCAAGCCGAGGAACTGGCGATGCAGCAGATTTACAGCCTGTAACACAAGAACCCCAAGCGGAGAGCGATACCACGCCCTCCGCTTTTTCTGTACCCATTTCTGATTTGCCGCCGCTGAGCGATGAACTGATTCTAGGCTTACTGGCGAAAGAATCCTCCAGCTGTGCCGACAATGCGGCTATTCTGGAATATTTCAATGAGCATCCCGACCTTGCCGAGCGCAGCGCCTTTTGCAAGCACTGTTACAAGCAAATTTATACATATTTGTTCGTGGATGACCATACCGTGGGTTTTATCCGGCATGATATGTACCTTGAACTTTGGGAGGGCAACTATCTTACCAAAACAGCGCAGGTCAATCTGACATGGGATGCTGTTGCCGCAAAGATTGCTGACCTTATCGAGCAAGGGCGTCTGATGGTTCCCATCAAAGCAGCACCCGTGCAGCAGCAGATGGAGCAGCTTACTCTTACTCCCGAAGATTCTGAAAAGGCAGGGCTGCCGAGCCATGAGCAGCAAGCAAAAAATATCGACCTTGCGGCGGAAGTCAAAAAGTGGAACAAGCCCATCATTGACGCATCCGGCAAGTACATTACGGAGCAGGATATTACCGATGCACTGTGCAAAGGCGGCGGGTTTGAAGATAGCAAATTTCGCATTCAGCAATATCTCTCTGCACAGGTACTTCCTATCGAGGAAGATCAAGCCCGCTGGCTGAAAAAAGAATACGGCATCGGCGGCGGCACATGGTTCTTCCGTGATGGTGGGCACGGCTTTCTTGACCACATGGGCAAAAATCTTGAAATCACCCGACGTACAGAGGACGGCGAGTATCGCCGCGTTTTGAAGTGGAAAGAGGTTGCCCAACGCCTGCGGCTTTTGGTTTACAACGACCAGTATCTGACCGATGCCGAAAAAGCCCCCTATCAGGCATGGGCAGCAGAACAGCAAGCCGCCCGCGCAGCGAACGATGCCGCCCTCGACCATGCAAAACACGCCATCACGGATTTCTGCGAGAATGAGGGGCTAAACGAGCCGAATTTCTCCGACTTGACCCGCGTGGAGTTTGCTTACTCTACAACCGAGGACGATGAGCATGAGATCCAAGTGTATGCCAATCTTCTGCGAAACGAAATCCGCTATGAGGTTGACGGTAACATAGTCCATATCGACTACTTCCAAGATAACCACGAGCTTGCTGCGCAGGGCATTGAAAACAGCGCTTTCTCGGATTTTATCAATACCGCCGAAGCAGAGTTTGAAAAGCATCATCCGGCTACAAGAAAAGTCGAAAAATCACCTGTAACTATCGGCAGCACGGTTTATCTGGAAGATGCCAGACCCTTTACCATCGAGGAAATCGGCAGAGAAAACATTCATCTGCGGGATGAAAGTTTCCCGCTGGTAGGCCGTGCCGTCAGCCACGAGGAGTTTGCGCGGCTGCTTGCTGCCAACCCCAAAAATGCAGCACTATCCGCCCCGGAAGTTCCAAGCCGCCAAGAGCAGCCGGAAGAAACTGCCGAACCCATCGTGGGCGAAGTCATCGAAGAACCCAGCCCCTTTGTGGAGCAGGTTATGGCGGACGCAGAAAGGCTTTCGGCAGAAGATGAACCTTACCACCGCGAACCCATTACCTATGAAGCCCCTTATCTGGACAACCTGCCGACAGCACCGCGCGAAAAATTTGCAGCCAATATTGCCGCCATCCAAAAGCTGAAAGAAATTGAGCAGCGCGTAGCGAACGGCGGCAGCCCTGCTTTTGAGGATGAGCAGAAAATTTTAGCGCAGTACACGGGCTGGGGCGGGCTTTCGGATGCGTTCGACCCGAACAAAAGTGCATGGTCGAACGAGTACAGCCAGCTGAAAGCAGCATTGTCTGAATCCGAATACGAAGCTGCCCGCAGCAGCACCCTGACGGCGTTTTATACCCCCGCCACCGTTATCCACCCCATCTACCGCGCACTGGAGCGCTTCGGCGTAAAGGGCGGCAAAATCCTAGAACCCAGCATGGGCACAGGCGCATTTCTCGCACACGGACATTTTGGCAGCAGTGATGCCAAATTCTACGGCGTAGAATTTGACGGCATCACAGGCCGCATCTCCAAGCAGCTATATCAAAAGGCCAATATCCAAGTAACCGGCTATGAAAATGCGCTTCTCCCAGACAACTATTTTGACTGCGTTATGGGCAATGTACCTTTCGGCAATTTTCAAGTTAATGACCCGCAGTATAACCGGCTACATTTTCCCATTCACGACTATTTCTTTGCCAAGAGCATCGACAAGCTGCGCACCGGCGGCATCATGGCGTTCATCACCTCCAGCGGCACATTGGACAAAAAGGATGACCGCGCCCGCAAGTACATTGCGGAGCGCTGCGACCTCATCGGTGCGGTGCGCTTGCCCAACAATGCGTTCAAGGGCAGCGGCACTAAAATTATGACGGATGTAATTTTCCTGCAAAAGCGTGACACACTGCGCCAGCAGGACGAGCCTTGGCTGCACCTTGCAGAAGATGCCAACGGCATCACCATGAACCGCTACTTTGTGGAGCACCCCGAAATGATTTGCGGCAGAATGGAGATAGTCTCCGGTCCGTATGGCCCGACTTCCACCTGCCAGCCGATAGACCCCGATGCGGTGGACCGTTTCGGAAAGCCGTTGCTGGAAACGCAAATCGACACTGCCATGCAGCACTTGACCGCCACGCTGACAAAAGCCGAAATTCCCATACAGGAGGAAAGCGGCGAGGACACCAAGTACATTGATGCCGATCCCTTTGTGCGTAATTTCAGCTACACGGTAAAGGACGATAAAATCTATTACCGCGAAGGCGCAGTCATGCGGGAATGTAATCCCAACGCAGCATCTGCCGAGCGTATCCGCAAACTGGTGGAACTGCGCGATACCACCCGCGCTCTGATCGATGCGCAGTTGCAGGACTTGTCGGACGAGGAAATCCACCGTCTGCAAGCCCAGCTTAACCGCCAGTATGATGCCTTCCGCGCCAAGCACGGCCTAATCAACAGCCGCAGCGCGGAGTTGTCTTTCCGGGATGACAGCAGCTACTATTTGCTGTGTTCACTTGAAAATGTCGATGAAAAAGGAAACTTTATCAGCAAGTCGGATATGTTCACCAAAAGGACTATCCGCTCTGCACAGATACCCGACCACGCCGACACGGCATCGGACGCTCTGGCACTGAGCATCGGGGAACATGCCAAGGTCGATATGCCCTACATGATGCACCTTACCGGGAAAGATGAAGCGACGCTTGCCAAGGAACTGGCGGGCGTTATTTTTGTAGAGCCTTTCCGCAAACAGGAGGACGGCAGCCCTGTTTACCTTATGGCGGATGAGTATTTATCCGGCAATGTACGCGAAAAGCTGCGTGTTGCTCATGTTGCAGCCGACCAAGACCCGGCGTTCCGCATCAATGTAGAAGCGTTGGAACAGGTGCAGCCCAAGGACTTGACGGCGGGCGAGATAACGGTCCGGTTGGGTGTTACATGGATCGGGCCGGAAATCATCAAGCGGTTTGCCGATGAACTTTTTCAGTCAACCTACCGCGAACAGAAAATAGCTGTCCGTTACAATGAATACCTGAATAACTGGTATATTTCCAACAAGAGCCAGGGCAACGATAATATCCGCGTCACGAACACCTACGGCACAAAACGTATCAACGGCTATCATTTGTTGGAGAACGCACTCAACCTGCGGGCCACCAAAATTTACGATACAATCTATGACGAAAACGGCAAGGAGCAGCATAAACTTAATGGTCCTGCCACCGAAGAAGCACAGGCCAAGCAACGGATGATAGAAGATGCTTTTAAAGACTGGATTTTCAAGGACCGTGAGCGCCGGGAAAGTTTGGTGGCGCTGTACAATGAAAAGTTTAACTGCATCCGCCCCCGTGAGTACGACGGCAGCCACATCCAGTTTTTCGGCATGAACCCGGAAATCGCGCTGCGGCCCCACCAGCGCAATGCCATTGCGCATATTTTGTACGGGCACAACACACTGCTGGCGCACGTTGTCGGCGCAGGTAAGACCTATGAGATGGTCGCCGCCGCGATGGAGAAAAAGCGATTGGGATTATGCAGCAAAACACTTGTCGCCGTGCCAAATCATCTGACAGGCCAATTTGCTAGTGAAGCGCTGAAGCTATACCCCAATGCAAACATTTTGGTGACAACGCAGCGCGATTTTGAAAAGTCAAACCGTAAACGGTTTTGTGCCAAAATCGCCACCGGCAACTATGACATTGTGGTAATCGGTCACAGCCAGTTTGAAAAGATTCCACTTTCCGATGCCAGAAAATCCGAGTTTATCCGCAAGCAAATTGACGAGCTGGAGATGCAGTTGGAGAGCATGGACAACAGCGACAGCCGTCTGACCGTCAAGCAGTTGGAAAGTAAGAAAAAGCAGTTGAAAACCAAGCTGTCAAATTTGCTGGACGCCCCGAAGCGAGATGATGTGGTGACTTTTGAGGAACTGGGCGCAGACTCCCTCATGGTCGATGAAGCACACAATTTCAAGAACCTCATGACCGTTACAAAGATGCACAACATCGCGGGTATCAGCACCACCGAGAGCCAAAAGGCCAGTGACCTGTTTATGAAGTGCCAGTACCTTGATGAAATCACCGGAGCACGCGGCGTAACGTTTGCCACAGGCACCCCCATTTCCAACAGTATGACCGAGCTGTATACCATGCAGCGCTATTTGCAGCAGTACACCTTGGAACGCAACGGCCTTGCAAACTTTGATAGTTGGGCGGCCACCTTTGGCGAAACCGTCACAGCCATCGAACTTGCGCCGGAGGGAACCGGCTACCGCACAAAAACACGCTTTGCTCGTTTTTTCAATCTGCCGGAACTTATGGCAATGTTCAAAGAATGCGCTGACATTCAAACAGCAGATATGCTGAAATTACCTGTCCCTGCCCTTGTGGGCGGCAAGCCGACCAACATCCAGCTCAAACCCTCTGAAATACAAAAACAGATGGTAGCGGAATTGGGCGAACGGGCCGACAAAATCCGCAATAAAATGGTAAAGCCCTATGAGGACAATATGCTGAAAATCACCAACGACGGACGCAAATTGGCGCTGGATCAGCGCTTGATCGACCCCGACTTGCCCGACGATCCTGACAGCAAGGTCAATATCTGTGTGGGCAAAATTTTTGAGATATGGGAGCAGACCATGCCTCAACGCAGTGCGCAGCTTGTTTTCTGCGATCTGTCCACGCCCAAGGCGGGCGTTTTCAATGTCTACGATGACATGAAAGCAAAGCTGATCGAACGCGGAATCCCCGAAACAGAAATTGCCTTCATCCATGAAGCGAACACCGATGCCCGCAAGACGGAACTTTTCGGAAAAGTTCGCAGCGGTGCAGTTCGCGTGCTGATGGGCAGCACCGCCAAAATGGGAGCGGGCACCAATGTGCAACAGCGTCTTGTGGCGCTGCACCATCTGGATGTACCGTGGCGGCCATCTGATATTGAGCAGCGTGAGGGCAGAATATTACGACAGGGCAATGAAAATAAGGAGGTCTATGTTTTCCGTTATGTCACCGAAGGTACATTTGATGCCTACTCATGGCAGCTTATCGAAAATAAGCAAAAATTCATCGGGCAGATTATGACCTCAAAATCTCCGGCTCGCAGCTGCGATGATATGGACGAGGCTGCACTGTCCTACGCCGAGGTAAAGGCATTAGCGGCAGGCAATCCGCTTATCAAGGAAAAGATGGACTTGGACGTGCAGTTGACCCGTCTTAAAACACTGAAAGCTGCCCATGACAGCCAGCGTTATGAACTGGAGAACAAAATTGCCATCGGTTTCCCGGCTGAAATCCGAAAATGCAAAGAACAGATTGAAAATGCCACAGTAGATGCCGTAACCGTAAAGGAACACTCCGTAGTGGATGCGGACGGCAAAGATGTTTTCTGTATCCAGTTGGAAAAGAAAGTTTACTACGAAAAAGAACCTGCGGGGAAAGCCCTGTTAGGTCTGCTGGGCTTGGCACTGAATAGCGAAAAGCCCGTACCTATCGGGTATTTCAAGGGTATGGAACTGCAAATCCAACATCTGCCTTTTGGCAACGAGTACCATGCAAGATTGGTTGGCTCTGGTACATATAGCACTCAGCTGGGAGCTGATGTGCTGGGCAATCTGACACGCCTTTCCAATTTGGCAAATGGTATTGAACCGAGCATTGAAAAGACCCGCAATATGCAAATCCAGTTGGAACAGCAGCTTGCCAGCGCCGAGGAAGAAGTCAAGCGGCCATTTCCACAGGCAACGGAACTGACTGAAAAGAGTAAGCGTCTTGCGGTGCTGGAGGGACTGCTGAACATGAACGACAAAGACATTGTGACCGACACCGAGCCGGAACAACAGTGTCAGACCGACAATCGACAGCGTGGACAGGAGGAACGATAAATTTTATGATTAAAGGCAGAAAGACAAATCGTATACGCGACCACCCCAAGGATGAAAGGAGTAGTTTTTATGAAAAAATCTATTGTTGCATTGGGCATGGTATTGGCGCTGTCCGGGTGTGCAGCGGCGGCGGATGAAACTCTTGCGGCTGAACCGGCTGCACTGGTGGAAATCTCACCGGCCACCGAAGAAACTGCGCAGCCGGTGGAAGCTGCTGCAACCGCCGAACCTGCGCAGACTGCAACCCCTGCGCCGACACCCGAACCGACACAGGCCCCCACGCCCGTGCCGACAGCAGTCCCCACCGCAGAACCCACGCAAGCCCCGGTGGAGGAAACCGTAGCCGCCACTCCGGCACAGGTTGGTATGAGTTATGGTGCGGTGCCGTTCGACCTTGCAGCCGGTACGGAGCAATGGTGGAGCATCGACAGCAGCGACAGCGCATACTGGGCCGTGCAGGAGAACATCAACGCCATCCGTGCGGCGTCGGGACTTTCCCCGCTGGCAATGGACGGCGGGCTGAGCGCGGCGGCAGATGCCCGCTGCGAAAGTTTTGTCGCGGGCGGTGCGTTCGACCACAGCGGCATGACCACCCGCAGCGAAATCTGCGCAGCCGGTCCTATCGGCTCGGCCAGCAGCGTATGCAGCTATTGGCAGAACAGTCCTGCCCACTACGCCAACATCACCAACGCCAGCTTTACGAGCATGGGCGTGGCCTGTTGGTTTTGCTCCACCGCCGAGGGGCAGTATACCTACTGGACTGTCACATTCAACTAAAACTCCTACTTGTTTTCATACACAAATTATGATATAATTTCTGTATGAAAGAGAGGTGCTATCTATGCCGAACATTCGTTCCAGCGCAGATTTGAGAAACAACTACAATGACATTTCCTCTTACTGCCATGCCTACAACGAGCCGGTCTTTATTACCAAAAACGGTAAGGGCGACCTTGCCGTTATGAGCATGGAAACCTATGAGGAAATGGCGGGCCGCATTGAACTGTACAGCAAGCTGCAAGAGGGCCTTGCCGATGTGGAAGCCGGGAACACGCGCCCCTTTGCCGATGTTATGGCTGATTTGCGCCACCGCAGGGAGCGCAGATGAAATACAACATTCATGTCACCCAAGCCGCCGAGCGCGATATGGCGAACGCCTACGACTATATCGACCTTGTACTGAAAAATCCAACTGCCGCCGACAAGCTGTTGGATGTGGCCGACGAAAAAATCGGAGCACTGGCAGAATTCCCGCACAAATTTGAAGTCGTTTCCGACAAGCTGCTTTCCCTATGGGGTATCCGCTTCACCATCGTTATGAATTACCTTGCGTTCTATACGGTGGACGATGCCACGCAAACGGTGCATATCGTGCGGTTTCTCTACGGCAAAAGCAACTGGATCACCATTCTGAAAACGGATGCAGCAAACGGAAGTTTGCCGGTGTTCTCATAACCGAATATTTTATCTGGGCGCTCACTTTTGTGGGCGCTTTTTCTATTGGAGGAAAACATGATTTATGACGAACTTATTGAAGAATTAGCGTTGACCCTGCTTACAAAGGCAAGGTATGAGGGCTGTATTAGCGTTATAGACGGTTTCTCACAGTGCGAGGAGGATAAAACTCGCATAGAGTATCCTATTGACGGTGTTATGCGCATCATGCCGGTGGGCAGCGAAATCTGGCCGGAAGAGTGCGAACCGTTACTGAAAAAAATCGGTGCTGAAACGATTGGAGACGTTGCCGATTATCTGAACAAAAGCAAATCCGAAAATTCAAGTGCCGATGATGTTCTTTTTACTGCGTTGCTCAAAATCTGCTATGAGAATATGGACATGGACGGCAAGATGGTATTTTGGGAAGATATGCTTGAAAACAACTCCTTGGAATGGAGAGATGTTGAATGATTTGCATACACGAAGTGATTTATTCAGTATGCAGTCGTAATTTTTGTGGAATCTTATCTGCTTCGGAGGATTTTATGACGCACGATGAAATGATGAGTCTGTTAGCCAACACATTGGCAGATGCAGCCGGACACGCTGGCTGTTTACCTATTCTGGACTGTTTCAGCCCGCATCCGGGAGAGGAAGTAACCGTAAGCATTCCTATGTGTGACGACACGGTGGATATTGTGCTGGAAGACCTCGATTTTCCGCACGAGTGGGAAGAATTGTTGGAGAACAGCGGTGCAGATACTATGGGCGACCTTGTTGATTACCTGTGCTATTGTTCGCAAAACAATATTTCTCTTGCCATTTCCCCTGAAGATGAGGAAAAGCTGTATGCAACGCTGATTGATGTCTGCTATGAAAATATGTCTTATGACAGGCAGGTCGATTTTTGGCGTCATGTGCTGGAAACCAATTCTTTGGTGTACGAGGTAAAAGAATGACCCTGCAGGAGCAGCTCTGCGAAAAAATGCGGGTGGAGCAGAGCGCCTATTGCCTATGGCTGACCGCACAGCCGCCCGAAGAAATTCTACACCACGCCTACGAGTACAGCGTCCGTGAAGATATTATTCTTGCAACGGAAGAAATGAACCTCACCCTCGCACAGGTGCGGGCGCTGCTGAAATCTCCCGCGCCGCTGGCGGATGTGTATAAGGATTTTTCCAAGCTGGAAACCGATTATATGAGCATTGTGGCTCAGTGCGTGGAAGACCGTGCAGATGACTTGCTGAAAAAGGAGCAGCAGCAGAACCCACCCAAAGTATATCGACAGTCCGTCACTTATGCCCGCGAACACGGCGAATTGCAGCAGTACCATGCGTCTTGCCACTTGAATGAAAGGTGTCGGGACGAGATTGACGCAGCGCTTGCACAGCGCTTTGATGGTATGCGGCTGGGCGCTGGCGCTGTTGAGCAGGTAGTGGCGGAATATGGGCTGGAGCGCACAAAATATGTGTTGGCAGCGGCCATTCAAACCCGTGATGGAGATGGTCGCATTTCGCGCACAAATAGAGAATGGGCAGATTCCATTCGCACGATCAAAGATATGGATCGCCGTGGATTTGACCGTTCCTGTTACTACGCTGACCTACAAGCGCATACCTGCCTATTGGACGGTTTTGTAAACCAAGTGCGAAAATTTGAAAAAGCCAAAGCCCAGCCAGCCCAGAATACTCCCGAAAGATAACCGCAGCGTCTGCATTTTGCAGGCGCTTTTTTCGTGAAAAAATCTCTGTTTTGAAAGGATTTCACAATGAAAGAAACACATTATAAATTGAAGCATCGCGTTACCGCGCTGTTTGCGGCGGCGGTAATGCTCTGCTCCATGCTGCCCGGTGCAGCATTTGCGGAGGAACCCACACCGCAGCCCACCGAGGAAACCGTGCAGATGGAGCAGCAGACCGAGCTGTCTGAAACAGACAACGGTCAGACCGACGAGAGCAGCCCCGACCCCGGCGAGGATGTAACCGAAGCCACCCCGGAAACGGCAGAAGAGCAGCCCGCTGAAGAAGAAATCTCTGCTGCCGTTGTCGGCGCGGAACTGTACACTGACTTGCCCGATACACCCATTGGTTCCTACATCGGCAGCGAGGGTTTGCCGGTTGCCACTGGTGAAACTAAAATCGGCATTTCCGAGTGGCCCGAAAGCCAGCTGGAAGAAGGCGGCAGCTATCTGACTGCCGCTGCACTGGACAATGACGGTCTTACCATGGCCGCGCCCCTGTTGGACGGCGCAGACTATGCCATTGTTCCCATTATGGCGCAGGTCGAATATCCCGCAGACGGCAGCAGCACCGACATGATCCTGCCGGATGGCGTGACCTTGCTGGACTTTTACGGCGAACCCGCCACTGATGCCGATGCCTTGCTGCACAATAGCTACCATGAAACCTCTGCCGCCGTCATGGGCGTATATGTACAGGCCGCTGCCGATTTTAACGCACAGCTTGTCTACACCGGCTCGGACGGCAGCACGCAGACTAAAACGCTGTATGTCACCATTGACCGTGAACACACGGTGGCATCTCCGTTTGCTGATGCCGGTATTGCTGCCTACGGCGAACGCCCTATCCCCGACGTAACAAGTGGCAAGATCACCAAGGTTGCCAAGGTCAACGGCACTTGGCTGATCTGGTTCAACGGCGAACCCGCCTACTGCTGCACCCCCGGCGCAGACGGCCAGCCCAAGAACTGTCCAACGTACACTTATGTCAATACTTCTATGGTTGGCGCAGACCAGTATGTACCCGGCGACCACTATGGCAACCAGTACAGAATCTGGGGCGGTTTGACCCAGCTTTCGCTCGGTATGCAGGAGCTCCCTCCGGTTGCACTCTCCGCAGAAGCGCCGAGTTTGCTGGATTCCTGCCGCACGATCTATACAGATGCGCAGATGCAGATTATCGAGAATTACCCCGACAGCACCGCCGCTAAAATTCTTATGGAATCCGCACAGGCGCTGTTGGAGGGCACAGACGCCTACGCATCCGCCCGTGGCTACTACACCTATATCTATCAGCCAGGCCGCGCGGGCTGGCAGACTGTGGCTGTGATTGGCCCCGAAATCTCCGATGACGAACCGAATCCCAAACCCATCGTGCAGGAAATTTACGCCAACTGGGAAGCCCCTGCGCAGACCGCAAGCGGCAGCTTTGATTTTGACTACGGCATCATCACCGACAAGGTGCAGCTTAAAACCAATGAAAAGGTGGACGGCGCGACCATCGAGATTGAACCCATCACCAAAAGCGGTACTATTGACGGCGGCACATGGAATATTTCTCCCGCAGATAAACAGACCGTTACCACTTCTGGCCACACCAACGATGACAATTTCCAAAACAATGGCGGTGCTGCATCCGCAAGTTGGACGCTGCACTACTCCGTAAGCAAAACCACCGACAGCCGCAGCGGGCGAGTAGGCCCCTACACCACGCAGGATGAAGCCGATGCAGCCGCCGACAGCGCCCGCGATGCTGCGATTGCCGAGTTGCAGGGCGAGGCTCAGCGCATGGTGGACAATGCGGTTGCATCTGCAAAGGCAGAACTGGCGAACGTCAAATTCCGCTATGAGGAAGTGGGTGTTCCTTACGGTTTTGCAATGTATTGGGGCAGCAACGGCAGCAACCAGACTATTTCTGTACCGGCCAATTCCAACAATGCCTATCTGATGAAAAACGATGAATGGTCCTTGCAGGTCAACATCAAGAAAACCGACAGTGAAACCGGCAATCAGATTGCTGCCGACGCGCAATATGAGATTTTCCAGTGGGATACTGTAACAGGCAAATACCAGCCCACCGGCGGTTACAACACTTACAGTGTGCAGCGCCAAGGCGATGGCACTTATGCGGTCATCAACAGTGCAGCCTATGTGACCACGGATTCCATGCGGCATACCCTTTACTACACCCAGCGTAATACGGGCAAGTTTATCATCGTGGAAAGCAAAGCGCCCACAGGCTATTTTGGCGATTGGACAGACATCAATCATCCCGGCATGGCCAACACTCCGCTGGGCAAGCGCGGTTACTATATCGAAATCACCGAGGACAGCGACAATTCTGTAATCTGGCTGGACAACGCTGACTATAATGCCGATATTGCCGCTACCGACAAAGGCGGCACCAAACTTGTCACCAGTACAGGCGTAGAAACCACCGTTACCATCTACGACACTGCCAAGGATCCCCGTCGTACTTATAACACCGACAATAGCGGCAAGGCGGCCAATGAGGACAGCTACACAATCACGCCCTCAGACGGCGTTATGAAAAATGACCGCACCTTGGGCGAAATCAGCATCTCCAAGGTTGACCTTGATGCCGTGCGGTATGTGGGAGGCAGCACCGCCCACGGCACAGCCCTTGCCAGCGGGCAAGCTCACGGCGATGCCGCGCTGGACGGCGCGGTGTACGACCTTTACGCCGCCGAAGATATTACGCACCCCGATGGCGTGACCGGCGTAGTGGACTACTCCAAAATCGTGGATGCAGACGGCAATCCCATCTGGCACACCACAATCCGCGACAACAGCGGGCAGTGGGTGTCTGATTATTTACCCGTTCTGAAAAAAGACCACCTTGTAGCCAGCGCTAAAATCGAGAATGGCTGGCTGTGCTTCAGCAATTTGTACCTCGGCAAGTATTATGTCGTAGAGCGCTCCACCGGCGTGGTTATCCCGCTGCGTGACGGCGCTCTTGTTGTTTCCAGCACCTATCCCACCGTGGACAGTCGCACCAAGGCAGCCACCGGGCAGACCGCCGCGCTTGCCAAGAACGGCAGCGGGCAGTACACGGATTGGGTGTACAAGAACCAGTTTTCTACAGTCTCTAAAGGTAAAGCGTTGGATGGCTCTTGGACTTACGATGCCTATTACCTGTCCTTTGCAGACGGCTATCTTGTCGATGAGCATAACTACTACATCACGCCTGCCTATTCTGATGAGGGTTGGTATGTAGAAAAGACCACCTTTGCCGACAACCGACAGGCAGCCGGTGAACAGATCGACAAGACCAGTTACAACGCCAATTACCACATCCATGCTGACAATGCGCTGGCCGAGAGCCAAGACCAAGCGGCAAAAGGCAATGTGGAAATCAGCAAAATCGTATCCTCCAGCGGCCAAAGCAACGGACTGGAACTGGAGGGCGCGGGCTTTACATTCTTCCTTGTGTCCGACCTGTCCAAACTGAAGCAGTTTGAGCAGACCCGCAGCGGCAGCTACACCCTGCAAAGCATTTTGGATGCCTACATTGATAAGACCTACGATAACGAGCATCCGAAGTGGGATTTTTCTGCGGAAACGCAGGCCATCGCAAAGACCTATGAGGTCAACGCTGACGAAATTGCCGCCTACAACAAAACTCTGACGGCAGCAGGTGAGAACAAGAATGGCAGGGGCAACGGCTGGCAGCCCACCGGCAGCGCCAACGAATACCAGCTTGCCGAGATCTTCAGCAATGACACCGGGAATATTCGTGTGCAGGGTTTACCCTATGGAACATATCTCGTTGTCGAAACAACTGTGCCGCACGACCTGTTCCAAGCTGAGCCTTTTATTGTCACCGTTGACCCCGAACAGGATAACAACCCGTGGGGCGCTATGGCCACCCCCAAGGACAGCGTAATGACAGGCTCTGACAGTTATCAGAAATTCACCGTACTGGACGAGGAAATCGAAGTTTATCTCCGCATCACCAAAGTTGACGAGGAAACCGGCAAACCGGTACTGCTGCCCGACACCGCTTTCCAAATCTACTGGCTGGACGAGCAGGGGCATTACCGTTATGACAGCAACGGCAACCCGAAACTCGTCACGATGACCGATACTGTCAACGGCCATCTGACAAAAGATGTAGACACTTTCTACACCAACAGCGAGGGCATCTTGACGCTGCCTGAAAAATTGCCGCTGGGTAAATATCGCATTGTGGAAGTCACCGGCCCGAACGGATTCTACAACGAATGGCTGGATTCTGCCGGATATGAAAACGGCATTTTGACCGACGATGCAGATGGCATCTACTATGTGGATTTTGAAATCACCACAGACCGCATTTATGCAGCCACCGGCGATAAAAACGAGAACGGCATGGATACCCTTGTGATTGGTGAAAACTACTCTAACCATGAGACGCTGGGCAAATTGACGATCCGCAAAACAGGCGAGGTCTTAGCTGGCTGGAAAACAGAAGCTGGCGCACTTGACCCGTGGATGACCGGCGAGGCCGAGGACGGCAATTTTGTGTATGAAACCCGCCCGCTGGCCGGTGCGGAATACACCATCACAGCCGCCGAGGATATTTATACGCAGGATCGGCAGACCGACAATTATGGCAACCGCACGCTCTGGTATGCCAAGGGCGATGTAGTCGCCGTAGTCACTACCGGCAACGGCAGCGCGGATATTGCCACCTTTGCCCCGGCCCGCACTAAGGCCACCTACGATTTCCTGTCTGTAATCCATGACGGCACGATTGGCGAAGTCAGTGTGACCCTGCCGCTGGGCAGCTACCATATCGAGGAAACCAAACCGCCTTACGGCTATGTCGGCACTTCTGACAGCTATGATGTCACTTTCGTTTGGGATGCCCAGTTGAACGATGTGGTTATGGCCACGAGCATTGCCAAATATGATGGCGCTGCATCTTCCCAGAGTTTTGAGGTCGTGCGCAGCAAGGATGCCAACGCCGATTTCATCGAGCAGCAGACCTTGAAATTCTACAATGACCGCGAAAAAGCCAAAGTCGGCGTTTACAAGGTTGACCGCGAAACCGGCAAATACCTTGCCGGTGCAGTATTCAACCTGTACACGGCTGATGATATTTACAGCGTTGACGGCAAACTGCTGTTTGCAGCGGGCGAACTGGTCGCCACCAGCCCCGAAACCGGCGCAGACGGCTACACCTATTTTGACTGCGATATTCCCATTCGCGGCGAGTATTACGGCAGCAGCATCCGCAAGGACGCCACCACCAACAGCGGTAATTACATCGTCAAGGAACTCCGCGCCCCTCTCGGCTATTATGTCAACGAGGAGCCGATGGAAGTCACTTTCACCTATGATGGACAAGCTATTATGGTGCTGGATAACACCTGTGCCAACAAGCCTACGGAAATGTGGGTAAGCAAACGTGACCTTACCAACGATGAGGAACTGCCCGGCGCCACCCTTGCTATCAAGGATACGGACGGCAATACCGTAACCACATGGGTGTCCACCGATGAACCGCATCGCGTGACCGGGCTGCATTTCGGTGAATCTTACACACTGACGGAGATCCGCGCCGCCGATGGGTACGCACTGGCCGATAATATTACGTTCCGCCTGATTCAGAAAACTGACGAGGGCGGCAATCCTTTGGAGGAGTGCGAAGTTTACTATCTGACCACCAAGAACATTTTGTTCTGGAAGTGGGATGACTGGAAACTGCTGGACGATGCCACCGTTATTATGCAGGATGATATTACCAAGGTGCAGATTTCCAAGAAAGACCTTACTACCAAGGAAGAACTTCCCGGCGCAGAACTGGTTATCAAGGACAAGGACGGCACCGAGATTGACCGTTGGATTTCCACAAACGGACCACATTATGTGGAAAAGATGCCAGCAGGAGATTATACACTGACGGAAATCACCGCACCCAACGGCTACAAGGTTGCAGAAAGTATCGACTTTACCGTTCTGCCCACCGGCGAGATGCAGACCGTGGTAATGAAAGATGCCCGCGAGGACACACCGACACCTACCCCCGACAACACGCCGACCCCGGACCATACTCCGCAGCCCACGCCGAACACGACCCCAGCGCCGACACCCGTGCCCGCTGCACCCACTGCAACACCCACGCCGCTGCTGACGATTCCTAAGACCGGCGATAATTCTCCGCTGGGGTTGCTGCTGGCGATTGCGGGAATCTCTCTTGTAGGGTTGGCAATTTTGATCTATAAGAGTGCCCGCAGCAAGGAATTGGCTCCCCGCACCGATGAGGATAATGACACCGAGGAATAAGCAAAAATGAAGTACACTTATCAGACGGACGGTCCACGCGGACCGCCCGCTTTTTATTGGAGAAAAAACATGAAACATATTTTAAGTTGCAGTTTCGGAAAAGACAGTATCGCCACCGCGCTGCTGGCCTTGCAGCATGGTGAACCGCTGGACGAACTTGTGTATTGCGAGGTCATGTTCAGCGAGGAAATATCCGGCGAGCTGCCCGAACACAACCGATTTATCCACGAAACGGCAATCCCGTATTTTGAACAGCGCGGCATCCCGACACGGGTTTTGCGCTCCGAAAAGACCTATCTATCCTGCTTTTACCATGTTGTCACACGAGGAAAAACCAAGGGGATGCTTTCGGGATTCCCTCTGAGTGGGCGCTGTACAATTCAGCGGGATTGCAAGCTGCCGCCGATCAAGGCATATCAGAAGGCATTGCCCCCGGACACGGTGCAGTACATCGGCATCGCCGCAGATGAACCCAAGCGACTGGCACGATTAAAGCCCGGTCAGATTTCTTTGCTGGACAAGTACCATGTGGCCGAACCCGAAGCGAGGTCTATGTGCGCAGCTGAGGAGCTGCTGTCCCCACTGTATGACTTCACTAAACGCGGGGGTTGTTGGTTTTGCCCGAACGCGTCAATCAGCGAACTGCGGCATCTCTACAGATACCACCCCGAACTCTGGCAGCTTTTGCTTGAATTACAGGACGTGCCGAATAAACCCACCGAACGTTTTAGTTGGCGGCGAACTTTTCGTGAGATAGACGAACGCTTTCGGCAGGAGGGCGAACAACTAAGTTTTTATGAGGAACGGTGAACAATGGACGAACAGAAAAGACCCCGCGCGTGGGTGTACGCGAGAATTCCTGGCGACTACGATGGCACAATGAACAGCTATAAAGTTTGCTCAATGCAGGCTCTGCATGACGGCTGTGATATTGTCGGTGGAAGCATTGACGAGCGCGGCGGCTGGCTGCTGCGTCCCGGCTACCGCGATATGATGCAGCAGATTAAGGGTGGAAAAGTTGACCGCGTTTACATCTGCCGTATGCGGCAGATCAGCGGCAAGGAGCGCCACTTGTACTCCTTTTTCAAGCGGCTCATGCAGCACGGTGTACAGGTCACGGCGATGGAATACAGCCTGCGTGACCGGGTTAATATGTTTCGGCTGGCTCATCGTGTCGAACGTTATGCGACCCGAAAGAGGCGGCAACTGCCGTGGTGATTTTCAGCAGGCGGCGTACTGTGCCTATGGCACAGTACGAGCAAGCATGTCATTTTGCTGTCATGACAGCAAAACGACCACTTGTTAGGGGGCCCCCCTAAGACCCCGTGGACTTTGCCGCCGTATTTTACAAAAAAGGAGGTGCGCGATTATCACAAAACGAAAAAAGCAGTTGACTGTCCGTTTCACGGAGGAAGAATATGCAGCCTTAAAAGGAAAGTGCGAAATTGCGGGCATGAAAATGGAGCCGTTTGTTCGTGCGCTGGTGGAGGGGTGCAGAATCAAACCCGCACCACCCAACAGCTACAACAAGCTGCGCCAGCAGTTGGCGGCCATCGGCAACAATTTGAATCAGTTGACCCACGTTGCAAATGCGACAGGCCGAGTAAGTGCTTCGCAGTTGGACAGAGCGCAAAGCCTACTGGAAGATATGTGGCGCTGTGTGAGGGATAGTCTTTGATATGGCATATACCAAAATTATTAAGGTGAAGTCGAACTTGAATCTGTGTTTAGACTACACAAGCAATCCAATGAAAACCGAGCGCCGGAGTGCGGAGGACTTGAACAAGCTGCTTAACTACACTCAAAACAATGACAAAACCGAACACCAACTATATGTAAGCGGATTTAACTGTATACCGCAAAACGCCTATGAAATTATGATTGAAACCAAAACACGCTGGCGCAAGCCTGTAAAAGACGGCAACATTTTGGCCTATCATATTATACAAAGTTTTGCGCCCGGCGAAGCCACGCCCGACCAAGTGCATCAAATCGGCTGCGAGTTTGTGCAGCGCTTTCTCGCAGATCGATTTGAATGTACTGTATCAACCCACCTTGACCGAGGGCATCTGCATAATCATATTGTAGTAAATTCTGTATCCTACGCTGATGGCAGAATGTTCCGAAGCGATTTCAATACCTATTATAAAGGAATCCGCGAAACTTCCGATGAACTTTGCCGAGAAAATCGGCTGTCCGTAATCGAAACGGACGGCAAGGGAAAATCTTATGACGAGTGGCTAAGCGGTCAGACCGGCAAGCCTACCATTCGTGGTATGGTACGCAAAGATGTGGAACAGGCTATTGCTGCCGCCGACAGCTTTGATGGTTTTATTCTCGAATTGCAGAACATGGGCTACACGGTCAAATACGGCCCGCGTGTGGAACACATGGCCGTGCGCCATAAAGACGCCCAACGAAATATCCGCATTGACCGGCTCGACCCGCGCTTTTCTGAAACAGCGCTGCGGGAGTATTACCACAAACTGCACCGCATGCCCACCGAAATGCAGCAGGAATACCGGCAGGAAAACGCCCCGGAAAAACCGAAATGGCAGCCCACAGAATTACAGCCCCCTGTGCAGCGGGTGCGGTATCGCGGCAAGCTGCCGCGCCGGTATCCCAAGGTGTCCGGCTTTATGGCTTGCTACTATCACTACTGCGCCCTGCTGCGCAAAGCCTACCACGGCAAGAGCACAAAGCGCTGCTACTTTTTGCTGCGTGAGGATTTTCTGCTGTTCAGCCGATACCAGCAGCAGACAAAATTCCTATGGGAAAACCATATTGAAACTATGGATGAACTGCTGGCCTACAAGGAAAATGCAGAAGTCCAAATCCAACAGCTTGCCCGCCAGCGCAAAGTTCTGTATCGCCAAAAACGTGAGCCGGAACGTGCCGCGCGGGAAGAAAAAATCAAATCACTGACCCAGCAAATGAAAGCCCTGCGCCATGAGGTTTACATCTGTTCCGACATCGAAACAGATGCTGCCGAGGTGCAGGAAAAACTACGGCAAGCAGAACTTGCCGCACAGGAAGAACGAAATGAGGTGAAACAAGATGAACAACGGAGGCGAAGCAGCCGATCAGATGGTGCGGGAAGCCTTACAGGTTACCGAAGTAGCCATTAAGCTGTCTGCGCTGGGTATTAAAAATGCACTGGCCTTATCGCTGGCCTACGCCAAGGAAAATCCTAAAGTGAAAGGCAAAACCAGCCTTGACCGTCTGCTGCGGGAGGGCAAGGAACTAAAAATTATTGCCCTGCAAAGCAAAGACGTGGGACAGTTTAAGGAATTGGCCAAGCAGTACGGCGTCTTGTTCGCGGTCATCAAGGATAAGGCACAGAACGAAAAAGTTGACGTCATGTTCAAAGCTGAAGATGTCGCCAAACTGAACCGCATCTATGAGCAGTTGGGATATGCCATTCCCAAGGTCACTACGGCAGACCGAAAAAAAGACCCAACCCGCCGTCAATCCGGCGACAGCTTGTTGACGCGCGGGAAGAATCCTTTGGATATTGACCCCCGGCCATCTGTGCGGGCAACCATTATGGCGCTGAAAAGCGCTGCCCGGACAGCAGCACAGGCACAGGAAAAAGTGCAGGATATTACTGCGAAGGAGGAGCGATAAATGTACGAACAGCGATTGCCCATCGAGGAGTGGAAAGCCAAAAAGCAAGCCGAACTTAAAGAAACCATTGCGGCGCAAAAATCCGTATTGCAGGAAGTTGTGCAGGATGGCCAGCGCCTTGCCGACTATCTGTACGGCAGGGGGCGGCTTGGCAGTCATATCACATCCGGCAATGCAGCACTTGTGCTGCAAATCCTGCCGCAAGCGCGGGCCGTATTGACCGCCAAAGACTGGGATAAATTCGGGCGACGCGTAAACAAAGGGGCAAAAGGCATCCCGCAGCTTGTGCGCGTCAATGGTTATTATAATGTCGGCTCAATTTTCGATGTGTCCATGACCTACGGCAATAAGCCGTATCCGATTCCCGAAATCAAGCCGGAGCAGATGGACAAGGCCATCAAGGAACTGGAGCGCCTTTCTCCGGTCAACATCATTTTTCAAAATGAGGGCGTTGTCGGGTACGATGCCGAGCAACACGTGATTGTGTTTCCAACGGCCATGCCGCAGTGTGAAGTGCTGGCTCGGCTGCCCGCCGAAATCGTTATTGCAACCGCAGAGCAGCACACGCCGGGTATCTCCCAAGCGCCTTATCTGCGAAAAACAGCAATGGCCGTTTCGGTGGAGTTTTGCGGGCGGTTTTCCCTGCCGATGCCCGATACCACTGCCGCTGTTTTGGACGGGATGGATACCCACATTCCACCCGGCGAGGAACGCAAAACACTGGAAGAAATTCGGGAACTGTCTGTGACTATTGGAGACACTGTAGAAAAGGGACTTGGCCTGCAGCGCGGCCAGAGCGCACCGCAGCGGGATGAGGCCCGTTAATCCATGCGTCCGAATAAAGACCACCGCACAGAAATCATTCTGTATGGACTGTTGCTGATACCGCTGCTGTTTACTGCCGCAGCGCTGGCACAGGCAACTGAACAGGCACAGGGGTTGGCAGAAATCACCGCAGTGTTGTCCGAAATTCTGCACACCCCATCCATGCTGCGCTGGTGCGCCAGCACTCCAAAATTTCTGCTGGCGGTGCTGGTGCTTTATCCGTTGGCCGTCTACTGCTATATGCTCGACCAAGCAGACCGCCACCCCGGCGCGGAACATGGTACGGCCAAGTGGGGCAGCGCCCACAGACTAAACATCAAGTACCACAATACCAAAGACCCCAAAGAAAATTACATCTTGACCGAGAATGTACGCTTCAGCACCGACAGCCACGCGCATAAACATAATCTCAACATTATCGTAATCGGCGGATCTGGCAGCGGCAAGACACGCTTTTATGTGAAGCCCAACGCGCTGCAACTGATTGGCTCTTATCTTTTTCTGGACCCCAAAGGGGAGTTGACACGCACCCTCGGCAGAATCATGGAAACGAAAGGTATCAGCGTGACAGTGCTTGACCTTGTGCATTTTCAAGGCCATTACAATCCGATGGCCTATCTCGAAACCGATGAGGACGCCATCAAGCTGGCGTTCGCCATTGTCAACAACACCAAACCCAAGGATGCCCCCAGCAGCGGTGATAAGTTTTGGGATGATTCTTCTGTGCTGCTGATCTCCGCACTGATTCTCTATCTCATGTACGAAGCCCCTGCCAGTGAGCAGAATTTTTCCACATTGATGTATATGATTCTGAATTGCCAAGTCAGCGAAAATGAAATGGTCGAGAACCCCTTGATGATGCTGTTTGGAGAACTGGAGCGCCGCGACCCGCAGCACCCCGCTGTCCTGCAATTCAAGTCTTTTATGTTGGGTGCGAAAAAGACGCTGCAATCCATTTTGATTTCGGCAGCGGCAAACTTGTACATGTTCAACTCCCGCAAGTTTGCAGAAATGACTTCGCGCGATGAAATGTTCCTGCCGCGTATGGGGCTGGAGCAGCGGGCATTATTTATTGTTTTGCCCGACAATGACACAACTTTTAATTTCATTACGACGATGCTCTACACGCAGCTTTTCGACCAGCTTTTTCGTTTGGCAGATTCCACGCCGGAATACAACGGTGCGCTGCCGGTTCATGTGCGGCTGATGATGGACGAGTTTGCAAATGTTGCACTACCGAAGAATTTCAAGAATATTCTTGCTGTTTGCAGAAGTAGAAATATCAGCTGCGACATTATTTTGCAGAACATCGCCCAGCTAAAAAGCCTGTTCAAAGACGATTGGGAAGGCATAATCGGAAACTGTGACACCCTGCTTTACCTCGGCGGCAACGAGTACGGTACCTACGAATATCTTTCCAAAATTCTCGGCAAGGAAACCGAACGCACCAAAAGCCAAAGCATTGGCAAAGGCAGCCGGGGCAGCAGCAGCGACAGCCTGCAAACCGCTGGTCGTGAACTGTGTATGCCAGATGAAATTCGCCGTATGCGTGACGATGAGTGCCTGCTGCTGATGCGAAGCGAGGACCCTGTCATCGACAAAAAGTATAATCTGCTCCACCACCCGAATGTAAAATATACACCCGATGCAGGAGGTGAGCCTTATGTAATGCCGCCCGACTATATGGGTGACGCCGTCACTATCACAATGGACGCTGTTGCCGCAGCGACAGCACCCGAAATCACCGAAGAAATGTACGAACAGCTCGACTACTTAGAAAAACACCCGGAGGAAAATTATTATGAAAATGAAGAAAACTTCTCTCAATACGACCAAGGTGACTGACCGCAAAATCAAGCGCCTTTATCTTGTGGCGGCGACGGTGGTTGCCGCTGCTTTTGTTATGGCCATGCCTGCGTTTGCAGATGATCCGCTGACGACCATCAACAATCTGAGCGACTTTGTGTTCAGCGCCATCAAAGCCATTGGTGCGATTCTGCTGGGGTTCGGCATCGTGCAAATCGGCCTTGCCCTCAAAGGCCACGATGCCAGCCAGCGGGCGCAAGGATTTATGACGTTCTTCGGCGGCGTGGTCATTTACTTTGCAAAGGATATTCTTGATATGATTCTGTAAGCGATGCCGTCTCGTTGACTTTTATGCTAAATAAGCGTATAATGTTTAGCGTAAAAGTCAATTCGAGAGAAGGTGTGTGCTATGGATTCTACAACGAAGATTATAGAGTTGGCTTCCCAAAATAATGGCATCGTAACTGCTGCTATGATTTCTTCTGCCGGAATATCACGCGGAAGTTTGAAATATTTGGCCGATACAGGCCGATTAGATCAGGTCTCCCGTGGGGTATATACCCTGCCGGAAGTTTGGGAGGATGAATTTGTATCCATTCAAGAGCGATATAAGCGTGGTGTATTTGCATTGGATACCGCACTGTTTCTGCATGATTTGACTGACAGGACACCACACAAGTTTCACATGGCATTTCCCTATGGATATAATACATCCAGTCCAAAAGCAGCGGGGATTTTATGCTCTTGCAAGAAAGAGCCTTATTACAGTCTTGGAATCGCGCTGGTTGACACCCCTGCCGGAAATACAGTCCGGGCCTACAATGCAGAAAAAACCCTATGTGAAATTCTAAAGCCCATCAGCCACACGGATATTCAGATCATTACAGATGCATTCAAGCGGTACGCTGGCCGTAAAGATAAGAACATTCCTTTGCTTTCGGAATATGCTCATCAACTACGCGTAGAAAAACGGCTGCGTCCTTATTTGGAGGTACTATTATGAAAAACGCTATGCAGCTGAAAGCGATTATGAAAAAACTGGCGAAAGAGAACCAGATTTCCGCACAGCTTGTTCTGCAAAATTATATGCTGGAACGATTCTTGGAGCGGGTATCATTATCCCCGTATCGGGATAATTACATTATCAAAGGTGGCTTTTTAATTTCCTCTATGGTGGGGCTGAACTCCAGAGCGACAATGGATATGGATGCAACCATAAAGGGTTATCCAGTTACGCAGGATACCGTCCAAAAAATGATAGAGAAGATTCTCACCGTTCCTGTTGACGATGACATCACATTTACATTCAAAAGCATTGGTGAAATCCGGGAGGGTGATGAATATACTGGATACCGCGTAGCTTTGACAGCCGATTTTCCGCCTATGGCAGTTCCCTTAAAGCTGGACATTACTACTGGCGATAAAATCACACCACGCGAAATTCAATATGACTACAAGTTGATGCTGGAAGATCGTCATATTCAAGTTATGGCATACAATTTGGCCACCATTCTGGCGGAAAAGCTGGAGACTGTAATATCTCGCAGTGACCAGAATACCCGGCCAAGAGATTATTATGATGTCTATATCCTTACCAAACTGCAAGCAGAAAATATAGACTTTCCCGCTTTAGGGGCGGCACTGATGGCTACAGCCAGTAAGCGAGGCTCTGATTCGATTTTGCAAGATTATAGAGCGATTGTGGAAGCGGTGCGAAACAGCGAGATTATGCGTAGGCAATGGGATAATTACCGAAAAGATTTCGACTACGCTTCCACCATCAGCTTTGATGAAGTGTGTGATGCAGTTGCTTCTACAATGGACACCCTAATAACAAACAATTTTTTTAATTAAGCTATGCAGTCGGCAGACTTTCTGTCGGCTGTTTTCTTTTATCTGAAAGTGGGTGAAAACTTGAATCAAAACTGGATCGTTGAGAATCTGAACAATGCTTTTTCCACATGGAATGGAAAGCTGGGCGAGTTATGGGGGCTGGTGACAACCGGCCCCCAAACTTTTAAGGGCGGCGCAGTGTGGAGCGTGATGCAGACCTTGCACAATGGTATGGTTGGCATTGGCTATGCACTGGTCGTGCTGTTCTTTGCTATATCGCTATGCAAAAACACAATGAATTTTCACGAGTTAAAACGCCCCGAAGCTGCAATCCACTACTTTCTCCGCTTTGTGGCGGCAAAGGCGTTTGTGGGATATGGCATGGACATTATGCTGAATGTGTTTTCCATCTGTAACGGCATCGTCACAGATATGGCCGACAGCATGGGTGGTATCTCAGAAGCTATGGTGTCGCTGCCCGCAGAAATGCAAACGGCTATCGAAAATGTGGGATTTCTCGCCAGCATACCGCTATGGCTCGTAACGATTCTCGGCAGCTTGTTCATTACGGTGCTTTCCTTTGTAATGATCCTTACCGTGTATGGCCGTTTTTTCCGCTTGTATATGTACACAGCGCTGGCTCCGCTGCCGCTGGCGGCTTTTGCGGGGGAAAGCACACAATCCGTGGGCATATCATTTTTGAAAAGTTATGTCGGCGTGTGCTTAGAGGGTGCGGTCATTGTACTGGCCTGCGTGATTTACTCAGCATTTGTCAGTACGCCAACAGTAGCCAGCGGCGAGGCGACCACTATTGTGTGGAGTTATCTTGCGGAAACAGTTTTCAATATGCTCGTATTGGTTGGCCTTATCAAAGGCTCTGACCGAATTATCCATGAAATGATGGGGTTGTAATATGCAAATTCCGATAAATAAAGAAATCCGCCATTACCAAGAGGAAATCTTTTTGGGGCTGAATCTGCGGCAGATGATTTGCTCTGGCGCGGCCATTGCCGTGGCAGTTGCGGTCTATTTGGGGCTGACCCCGCTGTTGGGTCATGAAACGGCGGGCTGGGTCTGCATTGTGGCCGCTGCGCCGATTGCAGCAGCAGGATTTTTTACTTATGATTGTCTGACCTTTGAAAAATTCCTGCTTGTTGTAATAGACAGCACAGTTATCAGAAACGATTGGCGGTTATGGAAAACCGAAAACAAATATTGCAAAAAGAAAAAAGGTGATAAGCGTTGAGACTAAGTGAGTACGCATCTACGCGAAAAACGCGCGGCAGCTATAAAATGCCCCGTTCCGTGCAGCAGAGCATCCCCATCGACAGAATCTATGCAGACGGTGTTTGGCAATCGGAAAATGTGTTCAGCTTGATGTGGCAAATCAGCGACATCAACTACGCCATGCAGAGTGACGCGGCCAAGCAGAATATTTTAACGCAGCTTGGCACGGTCTACGCGGGCATCCCCGCTGACTGCTGGATGCAAGTCTGCATCGTCAGCCAGCGCATGGATGAAAAAGCCTTTGCCCGTGATGTGCTGTACCACCGCGAGAACGACGGCTTTGATGCCCTCCGCGCCGAGCGTAACCGCCAAATCAAGGCCAACGCCCGCGAAAATGGAAATGTGGTGCAGCATAAGTACATCATCGTGTCCACGAACAAACCCGGCGTAAAGGAGGCCCGCGAACGCTTTGTACAGGTGCAGGGGCATCTTTTGTCCGCGTTTTCCGCACTGGAGTGCAGCGTCACGCCGCTGGACAACCGCGCACGGCTGGAGGTACTGCACAAGTTTTTCCGCATTTCCGAAGAGGGTCGTTTTAACTTCGACTATGATAATTGCGCCAAACTGGGGCAGGACTTCCGCGATTCTATCGCCCCGGACTGCATCCGCTTTTGCAAAAAGCATATTGAAATCGAGGATTTTTATGCCAAGTGCATGACGATCAGCGAGTACCCGCAGCAGCTTGATGATAAGTTTATCTCCGCACTGCTTCAGCAAGTGCCATACATTGTGTTATCAATCGACATTGAGCCGGTGGAGACGGAAGATGCCTTTAAGGAAATTGACAATGCCCAGATGAAAACCGATGCCGAGAAAGTCCGTTTCAATAAGAAATCCGTGGAAAATCTGGACTTCACTTCCTCCGTACCGCAGCGAACGCAGGAGCAGGACCGCATCATTGCCAGCATCCGTAAAGAAATGACGGAAAATGACCAGCAGATGTTTTTGAGCCTGCTCACCGTCACTTACTTTGCTGACACACTGGAAGATCTCGCGTTGGAAACCGATGCACTGAAAACCACGGCGGCGAACTATAACTGCCGATTCACCGAGTTGTATTTTCAGCAGGAACGCGCCTTTAACACGGCCATGCCCTACGGTCTGCGCCGCATCGAGAGTGTGCGCACGATGCTGACGAAATCGCTGACAGCACTTGTACCGTTCAATACGCAAGAAATTCTCACACCGGGCGGCATTTGTTACGGCAGAAACGCCGTGACCGGCAACCTCATCATCGGGCTGCGCACTAGCCTTGTCAACGGCAATGCGATGGTTGTCGCCACCTCCGGCGGCGGTAAATCCATGTTTGTTAAGTTGGAAATCCTTATGCTGTACCTGCGCTTCACAAAAGCACGTTTCTATGTCGTAGATCCCGAAAATGAGTACGCGCCGCTTGTGCAGGAATTGGGTGGCGAGGTTGTGAACATCTCGGTGGACAGCGCTACGCACTTTAATCCGCTGGACTTCAAATACGATAAGGCGACGAAAATTCCTCCCCATGTTGCCAAGGCAGAATTTGTGTTGAGCCTGTGTGAGCAGATAATGGGCAAGGAGCATATTCTGGCCGGTGATAAAAGTCTGATTGACGATGCCCTTGAAAACATCTACAAACCTTTGATGGAATCCCACTATACCGCGCCATGCCCGACTATCAAGGACTTGTGGATGGCACTGAACAATCAGCGCGATAAACGGTCAAAAGAAATCGCGCTTGCATTGCGAATTTTCGCCACCGGCAGTATGCAAGCGTTCGCCCAGCCCACGAACGTGGACATGAGCAACCGCCTGATCTGCTTCAATATCCAAAGTTTGGGAGAGCAGTTAAAACCTGTTGCCATGCTCTCTATGCTGGAGTACATCAACACCGCCGTTATGAGCAACGAACGCAACGACCCCAAGGCCGCCACATGGGTATACTTTGATGAAATTTATCTGTTGCTGCGCGATTCTTTGAGCGCCAATTTCCTGTACACAAGTTGGAAGCGATTCAGAAAGTACAACGCCTACGCCACCGGCATCACGCAAAATGTGCAGGACTGCCTTACCAATGACACCGCCTATGCCATGCTGGCAAACTCCGAATTTGTGGTCATGCTGCGCCAAACCAAGGACATTGACAGCGTGGTGGAGTTGTACGGCCTGTCCGAGCCGCAGCGGAAATATTTGCTGTTGGCCCAACCCGGTGAGGGCATCATCAAGATGGGCAACAGCCTTATCCCATTCAACAACCCCCAACCCAAGGACACTAAGACATACAAGCTGCTTACCACAAAACCCGGTGAAATGGAGTGAATCCTATGAGTGAAAATGAAATCCGCGTGCTGTATGTGCAGCCCGGTAAATACCCGGAGGAGCGCACGATTCCCAACACATTAAGGGCATTGCAGGAGCTTGTCGGCGGTGATATTGAATGTTGCCGTCCGTGGAGAGATAGCGTTTGCGTTATCTGCAACGACTCCGGGAAGATTGACGGTTTGCCGCCTAACCGGCTTTACGGACATACAGATTTTCTTGCAGGTTCTTTTGTGGTCTGCGGCAATGGCGGAGAAGACTTTATCAGTTTGACTGATAGACAGGTTTTCTTATATGAAAGGCTGTATCATAACCCTGTTGTCTTTCTCCCCACGCCGCACGGCCTGTTGCCGATGAAATGCACTCCTGAACAGTACGAGCAATTCCAGCGCGATGGCAATAAGCTG
>OMBQ01000851.1_pt1 | contig 29606 bp, 26 predicted proteins | sample 1674311 | NCBI WGS metagenome assembly OMBQ01 (sample SAMEA103958160, study PRJEB25191) | human gut metagenome | biome: human-associated habitat [ENVO:00009003]; feature: intestine environment [ENVO:2100002]; material: feces | place: Germany | collected 2013/2015 | reverse complement strand
TGAGCTTTGAGGACATGATGAGCCGCTTCAAGAGCCAGAGCGAAGAGAAGATGGCCGACCTCGACCACGAGACCAACAACCGCCGGGGCGGCGGCTACGCACCCCGGGGACGCCGCGGCAGCCGCTGAGCCGTCCGCACAAGACGAAGAAGCTTTGGGCCTGCCCCCAGCGGGGCGGGCCTGTTTTTTGGTGCGGCACGCCGCACCCGACAGGAAAGGAAACCAGAATGCCTGCAAAATTTGAACTCATCGCCCCCTGCTTTTTCGGGTGCGAGTCCACGGCCAACTTTGAGCTGCGCCGCATCGGCGCCGAGGACATCCGGGTCAGCGACGGCCGTCTGACCTTCAGGGGCGGCGCGGATATGATCGCCGCCGCCAACCTCAACCTCCGCACCGTGGAGCGCGTGATGCTGCTCCTGAACACCTACACGGCCACTACCTTCGACGAGCTGTTCGACGGCGTCTACTCCATCCACTGGGAAGAGCTGCTGCCCGCCGACGCGGCCTTCCCGGTCACCGGCTCTTCGCTGAACAGCCAGCTGTCCAGCGTGCCGGCCTGCCAGAGCATCATCAAGAAGGCCGTGGTCAAGCGCCTGATGCAGGGCCACCGCACCACCAGCCTGCCCGAGACCGGCGCGGAGTATAAGATCCGCTTCATGCTCCGCAAGAACGTCTGCGAGATCATGCTGGACACCACCGGCGACGGCCTGCACAAGCGCGGCTACCGCCGCAATTCCATGGAGGCCCCCATCCGTGAGACACTGGCCGCTACCATCGCCGACCTGGGCCGCGTCCGCCGCGACAGCCTCGTGGAAGACCCCTTCTGCGGCAGCGGCACCCTCCTCATCGAGGCCGCTCAGAAGGCCATGAACATCGCCCCCGGCCTCAAGCGCCGCTTTGCCGCCGAGCGCTACAGCTTCGTGCCTGCCGCCATCTGGGCCGAGCAGCGCCAGAAGGCTCTGGCCGACTCCAAGCTGGACGTGGGCTTTGAGGCCTTCGGTTACGACATCGACCCCGCCGCCGTGGCTCTGGCCAACGCCAACGCCAAGCTGGCCGGCGTGGAGAAGCGCTGCCACTTCGAGGTGGCCGACGTGGCCGATTTCGCCGCCAAAAGCGAGGCCATCGTCCTGACCAACCCCCCGTACGGCGAGCGCATGAGCACCATCGAGGGTGCTGCCAAGCTGGCCCGTACCCTCGGCCAGCAGATGGAGGCCCACCCCTGCGCCGGTGTCTACGCCATCACTGCCGATATGGATTTTGAACACCACTACGGCAAGCGGGCCAACAAGCGCCGCAAGATGTACAACGGCATGATCCCCTGCCAGCTGTATATGTACTACAGCGCCCCCAAGTTCGAGAACCGCCCCGCAAAGCCCATGCCCAAGAGCGGCTTTGACGGCAAGCGCACCCAGCCCGGCCACACGAGCCGTTTCGAAAAGAAATAAGATGCACCCAAAGACCGCACTGAAATCGATTCCAGTGCGGTCTTTTCTAATTAAATTTACAAAAGAACGGTTGAACGCTGACGAAAAATAGATTATACTAATCTATAGCTGTGGGGAAGCGGTCTTCCCCTGCAAGAAAGGCTGCGCCCGGCGCGGCCCGCGAAAGGAATGAACAGAATGAAGGGACGTATGCGGCCTTATCTGCCGGAGCTGACCATCCGGGATTACAACACCTATCAGTGGTATCAGCGCGGCGTCCGCCGCCAGCTCTACACCACCTATGGGCTGTATTCCTGCTATGGTCTGCGCTACAACGGCGTCCTGTTCGCAGTGCTGGCCGACAGTCTGGCAGGACGTCCGGCCACCTGTAAGCGGATGCGGGAGCCGGGTACGCTGGTCTGGCGGCAGATGATGTGTCAGACTCAGGGCATCCGGCTGGCTGCACAGGTGGAAGTCCTGCTGAGCTGGCACCGCATCCAGGATGCCCAGTGGGCCGACCTGCCCTTCTATAAAAAAGTACGGCGGGTGGTGGACACCGTCCTGCTGCGGCAAGCCTACCGGAAGGCTGCCGCCGAGAACCCGGCACTGGAGCGCATCTTCGTGCAGGAGCGGGACCAGGCCAACGTCCAGATGACCCTGAACGCCAAGAACTATCTGCTGGCCGCAGAGCCGAAGGGCAACCTCTACGGTGCGCTCTACTCGGTGCTGGCCACCGACGACCCCAATCAGCGCAAAAGTATGCACTACATCGGCAGCTGCATCGGCCGGGCTGCTTATCTGCTGGACAAAGCGGAGAGCTTTTCCCGGGACAAAGATAAGGGCCGCTACAACGTCTTCCTCCTCAACGGCATCAACGACAGGAACGCTGCCCGGGAAAACGCCCGGCGGCAGGCCCTCGCTGCGGTCAACGACCTCGTCCGTGCCTACGGGATGCTGGACGTCAAGCTCAACCGCACCCTGCTGGACAACATCATGATCTTGGGCCTCCGCCACGCCATCGAGCCGCTGGACGCTGAGAGCCAGCCGGTACAATGGGAGCTGCCATGAAGGGACGCAAAAGTAAAAGCTGGGCCATGGCCTACTGCGGCATGGCCGCAGCGCTCAGTGTGGCCCTGATGCTGCTGGGGGCTGTGTTTCCCATTGCGATGTTCATCGCTCCGGCAGTGGCCAGCTTCCTCATCGCCACAGTCTGCGTGGAGTGCGGGAAGACCATGGCTCTGACGGCCTATGGTGCGGTGAGCCTGTTGAGTCTGCTCTTCGTGCCGGACAAGGAAGTGGCCCTCACCTTTGTGTTCCTGCTGGGGTACTATCCGTTGGCAAAGCCTTATTTCGAGCGGATACGCCCGGCCCTGCTGCGGGCTGTCTGCAAGCTGCTGCTCTGCAACGGCGGGATCCTGGCGATGTACGGGCTGGTGCTGCTGCTGGTCCCGGCGGGCAGCATCGCCGAAGAGCTGCGCACTACGGCGCTGGCCGTCTCGCTGGTGACGCTGGCCATGGGCAATGCAGCCTTCCTGCTCTATGACCGGGCGCTCCACAATATGCTGATGCTCTATAAAGTGGTCTGGCAGCCGAGGCTCCACAAAATGCTGGGCGTCCATTGACGGATATGGGACTTTGTGATACAATACCGCTGACCTTTTCCGTCGGCGTCTGACAGCTCCGAAAGGAGCTGTTTTTGTTTTCAGGAAAGCGGCGGAAAGAGCAGAAAGAGGGGATAGACCACTTCAGTTGACGAAAAAGCGCCGGGCCACGCGGGTGACAGCCGTGAGGGTGACGAGGAGAGGGATCATCGAAAGTTTCGGCGGGTGTTCCTCCGGTTGAAACGGGAGCAAAAGCTCCCGGGGCTTATACCAGCCGCAGAGAAGGGCAAAAAACGGCAGCAATACCGCAACAGAACCCTTTCAAAGAAAGCCATACAAGAACATAGACTGATTATAAGAGGCTGACAGCTACCGTGTGCATTCGCGCCGGGCTGTCGGCATGGAGGTGTTTTGTATGTGTGGCATCGTAGGTTATTCGGGTAAGCGCAGCGCCCAGGAAGTGCTGCTGAACGGTCTGGAAAAGCTGGAATACCGCGGCTATGACTCCGCCGGCGTCGCGCTGGCGCTGGAAAGCGGCATCCACGTCGTCAAGAGCAAGGGGCGGCTGGAAGTGCTCCGCCGCAAGCTGGAGGCAGAAAACCTGCCCGAGAGCTTCTGCGGCATCGGACACACCCGCTGGGCCACCCACGGCGAGCCCAGCGACGTCAACAGCCATCCCCACTCCACCCCCCGCGTGAGCATCGTCCACAACGGCATCATCGAGAACTACGGCCCTTTGAAGGCCGACCTGATGGCCAAGGGTGTCACCTTTGAGAGCGAGACGGACACCGAGGTGCTGGTCAAGCTCATCGACTACTTCTGCTGCGCCCAGCCCAAGCAGAGCCCTCTGGCAGCCCTGCGGGAGGCGCTGGCGATGGTACGGGGCAGCTATGCGCTGGGTGTGCTGTTCCGGGATGAGCCGGACACCATCTACGCCGTCAAGAAGGAGAGCCCCCTCATCGTGGGCTGGGGCGAGGGTGAGAACTTCGTGGCCTCCGATATTCCGGCCCTGCTCAAGTACACCCGCCGCTACAGCGTCCTCGAGGAGGGCGACATGGCGGTGGTCAAGGCCGACGGCATCCGGTTCTACGACGCCTTCGGCAAGCCGGTGGAGCGGGAAGTGCTGACCGCCGACTGGGACGAAGAAGCCGCTGAGAAGGGCGGCTACCCCCACTTCATGCTGAAAGAGATCCATGAGCAGCCTGCCGCCATCACGGCCACCGTCAGCCCCCGCGTGGAGGACGGTATGCCCGACCTCCGCATCCCGGAGCTGAGCGATGAGAAGCTGCGCAGCATCAAGAACATCCACCTTGTGGCCTGCGGCACGGCCATGCACGCCGGTATGGTGGGCAAGACTGCCATCGAGCGGCTGGCCCGGGTCCCTGCCGAGGTGGACATCGCCAGCGAGTTCCGCTATCGTGACCCCATCCTCGACCCCGACGACCTCGTCATCATCATCAGCCAGTCGGGCGAGACCAGCGACACGCTGGCCGCCCTCCGCCTCGCCAAGAGCCGGGGCGTGCCAGTGCTGGCTGTCGTCAATGTGGTGGGCAGCTCCATCGCCCGCGCAGCGGACTACGTCCTCTACACCTACGCCGGCCCGGAGATCGCCGTAGCGTCCACCAAAGCCTATATGGTGCAGCTCTGCACTCTCTACCTCTTCGCGTTCCGTCTGGCCTACGCCAGAGGCCGTCTGAGTGAGGCAGAGACCCGCCGCCTGACCGCCGAGCTGCTCCGCGCCGGTGAGGTCATCCAGCCCCGTCTGGCCGACTGTGAGCAGATAAAGTACCTCGCCAGCCGCTTCGTCAACACCCAGAGCTGCTTCTTCATCGGGCGCGGCTTCGACTACGCCCTCTCGCTGGAAGGCAGCCTGAAGCTCAAGGAGATCAGCTACGTCCACTCGGACGCCTACGCTGCCGGTGAGCTCAAGCACGGCACCATCAGCCTCATCACCGACGGTGTGCCGGTCATCGCGCTGGCCACCCAGAAGCAGGTGTACGAGAAGACCATCTCCAACGCGAAAGAGACCAAGAGCCGCGGTGCGCGGGTCATCCTCTTCACGACGAAGGACGTTGTCGTCCCGGAGGGCGTGGCGGACTATGTGGTGCGCTTGGACGACTACGACGAGCTGCTGATGCCCCTGCAGCTCATCGTGCCGCTGCAGCTGTTCGCCTACTATATGGCCGTCCTGCGCGGCTGTGACGTCGATAAGCCCCGCAATCTGGCCAAGAGCGTGACGGTGGAGTAAATAGAACAAAAAAGGAAAGCCTCCCCAGCCAGGGAGGCTTTCCTTTTTATCTGAGATCCAGAGAGTTACCAGAACCAATAGCGTTTCTTGATGACGATGTAGGCGATGATGATGCCCACGATGACCACAAGGCCCGCGATGAAGAAGGTCATGTCCACATGGACGAAGCGGAGATTCTGGGTGGTCAGCAGGTATTCGCCCGCCGTGTCCGCCTCGAGGACATGGTCCTTGTAGCTGTTGAGGAACTGCCACTTGCCCTTGAGGGCATTGTGCAGGTAGACGCGGGTGTAGGCGGCGTTGTCGCCGGTCATCTCGACCTGAACGACGCCCGGCAGAGCCTCGCCGCCGTTGAGGGTGAAGGTGACACCATACTCAGAGGGGGCAAAGCTCAGGGCTGTGCTCACCTGCGCGGAGGTGTTTTTTACATCGCGGCCCGCGATGCGGATGGTGTAGTTATCGGCCTCGACCACGAGGGTCTTGCCGTTCAGACGGAGGGCATTCAGCATCTCGCCGGTGATAGTGGGGAGCTCGCGCTGTGCGAAGGTCACTTCGTCGGTGCCGTCGGCCTCGATGGCCTCCACGACGGGGTCGGTGATGACCTCACCGTTGCTGTCGTCGGTGCTGCCGCCGCCGTTGCCGGAGCTGGAAGCATTCCGGTTGACGATGACCGTCACCGAAGCGGACGCCGTGCCGTTGGAGACGACGATGGAGGTCGCGCCCGTACCCACGGCGGTGATGACGCCCTTGGCGCTCACAGTGGCCACCTTGGTGTCATTGGACTTGAAGGTGAGGGACTGGGAGGCAGAAGACGGGGTCACTTTGCCGGTGATGGTGCGGCTGGCGCCCGGCTTGAGGACGACGTAGCTCGTGTTCAGGTCGATGGACTGACGGTCTACGCCGCTGTTGACGACCTTGACCGTGGCCGAAGCGCTCACATCGCCGCAGGTGGCGGTGATGGTGGCAGTGCCGGGGGCCACGCCGGTGACTTTGCCGAAGTTGTTGACGGTAGCCACAGCGGGATCGGAGGAGCTGAGGCTCACGCTGGCGTAATTCGATGCGCTGGAAGGCAGCACGCCCAGCGACAGGGAAGTGGTCTCGCCGACAGCGATGGTGCCGGAGGCCAGCGTGATGTCCATCTCCTTGACGATCATGGATTCGTCCAGCTCGGTGGTGATGGTGTAGACGCAGCTCACGCCGTCTGCGCTGGCGATGACCTGCGCCGTGCCGACGCCCACCGCCTGCGCCACGCCCTCAGACGTCACGTTCACGATGGTGCTGTCATTGGACATAAAAGTTACCGTGGCTTTGCGTGCGGCCTTTGCGGGCAGAATGACCGGCGAAAGCTGCTGCTGCGTCCCCACCGTCATGGTGGAGGCGTAAGTGCCGGTCTCGACGCTCTCCACAGCCACAGCGGACCAGGGCAGAGAGAGGGCAGCGGCCGCGTTCAGGGGACCGGCTGCAGAGGCCGGAAGCGCAGCGCCGGCGGCCAGCAGGCCCAGCAGAGCGGCGCTCACGGCCAGCATTTTCAGGTTCAGTTTCATTCTTTCGTACCTCTTTGGGCGTTGATGTGAGCGCTTAGCGGAACAGAACGCCCAGAGCTTCCATCGCGTATTCGAAATAGGTCAGCTTGTCGTACTCCACGCGGGCGGTGACGCTCATACCGTTGGACAGATCGACCTTGTCGCCGCTGTTGCTGATGACGTAGGTGCTGTCCGGGGTGATGGTCATTTTGTAGTAGGAGCCGGAGGAGCTGGCGGTCACATCGCTGTCGATGGAGGTCACGGTGCCGGTCAGGGTGCCGTAGGAATACTCCGACAGGCCGGTGATAGCGATCTTGCAGGGGTCGCCCACATGGAGCAGCGGCCGGTCGTTGAGGGTGACGTAAGCCACCACCTCGAGGTCGCTGTTCTCGCTGGCGACGGTGGCCAGCGGGGTGCCGGCGCTGAGCACCATGCCCACCTTATAGGGCGTGTCCATGTGGATGACGCCGGAGGTGGGGGCATAGATGTAGTAGTCGTTGGCGCCGGTGCTCAGGGCGTCCATCTGGCTCTGCAGATTGTCGATGTTGCTCTGCACACTGGTCAGGCTGGCGGAGATGGACTGCAGGGTAGAGTAATACAGGGCCTCCACCTCGCTCTGGTTCTGCTCCATCAGGGCCTTGATCTGCTCGTCGGAGTAGCCTGCAGCCTGATAGGGCGAGGCGTCGAAGGCCTTCTGGGCAACCTGACTCTTGTAGGTCTCGTACTGGTAGTAGTAGGGCTGGTCGTCAATGTCCGTCTCGCTGAAGTAGTTCTTGTCGTCCTGAATGGACTTGACCAGCTTTTCGTACTGGCTCTTCTGCTTTTTGTAGATGTCCAGCTGGCTCTGGATGCTGTCCTGCTGCATATCGAGGTCGGTGCTCTTGATGTGAGCGATGAGGTCGCCCTCGTTGACGTAGGCACCCTCGGCGATGTTCAGCTCAGTGATGGAGCCGGAGTAGCTGGACATGATGTAGGTCTTGTTGGCGGCCTGCACAGAGCCGCTGGACTGGCTGACGTAGGTGCGGTAGTTTTTGGTGCTCCACACCACGAGGAAGAGGATGAGGGCAGCCGTCAGGAGAATGAGCGCGTAGCCGAAAGGCGGCAGCTTTTTCTCCATCATGATGCGGCGGTCCTGCAGCTCGTTGATGTCGCGGATGGTCGTCGTCATATCACTTCGTCTCCATAAAGGTATCCACAACGCCCTCGTCCTCATCCTGATTGACGAAGATGGTGTAGACAGTGCCGGTCAGCTCGAGCTCGTGCTCAAACGCCATGATGTTCAGCTTCTGGGAGGCGAGGCCGCTCTGGCTCATGGGGCCGACGTAGTGGGCGTACAGGCAGTTGCGCACGCGGAGCACAGCGTCCATGGAGTAGCCGGCCTCCATGCGGGGGATGAGCTGGGTGGCCTGCTGCATCATATAGACTTCGGGCTGAGGGTTGGGGCCGGCGGGCAGTTTGATGCACTGCACGAGGGGGCCGAGGGGCTGTGCGCCGTTGCTCTTGATAAAGTTGTGCATCTGGGTCAGCACGATCTGCATATTGTTGAACTCTTCGGGCTGGATGCGGCGGCTGACCACGTTGGTCAGCTTGAGGGTCTTGTTTTCTGCGGTCTGGATCTCTCTCATGATTTTATACCACCTGTTCTTGGTTTCATTGCTTGTAATAGGCAATAACAAAACGTGAAGTTACAGGGCAGGGGGAGACCTCTGCGCATCGGCTGACTTCATATTTTGTTATCACCTATTACCCATCCCATGATGAATATAGGCATCAATTTATTATAACGGTTTGGCGGTGCGGAATAAAGAGCCAAACTGTAAATTTTATAAAAAAATAAGGTATGCCCGGAGGCAGGTGCCTCCGGGCATACCATTACGAGGCATTATCATCCGGCGGCCCGAGAGCCGCCGGACGAAACACACTTCAGATTCTAGGGGTTACTGATTAAAGGCCAAAGCCAATGCCACGGACGTTCTCAGCGAAGTCGACCTTAGCAGCGGAGGTGCCCAGGGTGTAGGCGACAGAAGCCATGCCCAGAGTGCGCATGACCTTGTTGCCGAAGGTCATATCGTCAGAAGAGATGGTAGTAGTGCCGTCCGTCACGGAGTAGATGTTCTTTGCGAGCTCGCCGTCGTCGCCGAAGATCTTCTTGCCGTCATCGCCGCCCCAGTTGCCGCTGAACATCACGCCCAGAGTGCTGTTGACGGTATTAGCGAAGAAGGAGTTGCTGACCAGAGTGATCAGGTTGGTGTTGAACTGCTTGACGTTAGCAGCGTTCCAGACAGGAGCGGTGGTGTCAGCCAGGATGGAGAACAGGTCAGCGCCGCCGTAGACGACCTCAGAGTTAACAGCAGTAAAGTTTGCAGGCATCATCATAATGAATTACTCCCTTCAAATGATTGAAAAACAAATTTAGTCGGCTCAGTTTCCGGATGCGCATCCAGCCAAAAAGCCATTTATGTAACTGCGTGCGCACGCAGCTGCAACGAATTAGTAGGTGATGGACTCGCCATCGTCCTCGTCCTCCACCACTTTGGCGGCAGAGACAGGGGCTGCGGGCTTCTCCGTGCGCTTCTTATCACGGAAGATGCCCTGCTGCAGGCTCCAGAGCTCGTAGTATTTGCCCTGCTTTTCCAGCAGCTCTTCGTGGGTGCCGCGCTCTACGATCTCGCCGTGGTCCATGACCAGAATGAGGTCACAATCACGGATGGTGGAGAGGCGGTGGGCGACGATCAGCATCGAGCGGTCTGCAAGCTGGTTGTAGATCATATCAAAGATGGTATTCTCTGTGCCAAAGTCCAGACTGCTGGTGGATTCGTCCAGAATATAGAGGTTCGCATCCTTCAGGAAGGCCCGGGCCAGTGCAAGACGCTGCTTCTCACCGCCCGAGAGGCCGTTGCCGGCTTCTTCGAGGTAGGTGTTGTACTGCAGCGGCAGCTTGCGGATGAACTCGTGGGCATCTGCCTTCTTGGCAGCGGCCTTGACCTCATCGAGGCTGGCTTCCGGTCGGGAAATGCGGATGTTGTCGTAGATGGTCTTGCTGAACAGCTCGACGTTCTGGGGGACATAGGCGATGGCACGGCGGACGGAGGCATTGCTGTACTCGTCCAGATCGACGCCGCCTACGCTGATGGTACCGCTTTCCGGCTCATAATACTTGAGCAGGAGCTTGGTGATGGTGGATTTGCCGCTGCCGCTGCTGCCCACGAGGGCCACCTTCTTGCCGTATGGGATGGTGAAGGAGACGTGGCTCAGGGCCGGGGAACGGCTGCCGTAGCGGAAGGAGACATCCTTGAACTCAATGTCACCGTCGATCTTTTCCATCTCGGTGTATTCGCGGGTCTCGTCCTGCTCGGACTCGTAATCCATGATCTCGGTCAGACGCTTGATGGAGATCTGGGCCTGCTGGATGGACATCTGCAGGCTGACCAGCTCGCTGACCGGAGAAGTAAAGTAAGAGGAAAGGGTGCTGAAGGCCATATAGCCGCCCAGGGTCATCTCACCATTCAGCACCTGCATGATGCCCACATAAGAGGTGACCATGCCGAGGATGGTGGTGATGAGGGTGGAGATCAGGGACTGCACCGTGCTGATCTTGCTGGAGCGCAGGCTGATCTTCAGGCTCTTGATGTATTCCCGCTCCAGAGCTTCCAGCTCACGGTCCTCTTCGGCGTTGCACTTGACGGTCTCGATGCCGCGGAGGCTCTCGATCATCTGGCTGTTGAGGATAGCGGACTGCTGCATGGTCTCTTCGTTGATGCGCTTGAAGGGCTGCTTGAAGATGAACACCAGCAGGATGCTCAGCAGGGTGGTGAAAATCGAAATGGAGAAGAGGGTGGCATTCATCCGGAAGAGGATGACGCCGGTGGCGCAGGCCATCACAATATCCATCACGACGCTCAGCGCGATGCTGGTGAACACCGATTTGATGGTGCTGGCGTCGGAGTAGCGGGTGGTGATCTCGCCGGTCTTGCGGGTGGCGAAGAACTTCATGGGCAGTTTGAAAACATGCCCGAAGTAGCCCAGCATCAGGGGAATATCGACCTTGATGGACAGATAGATGAGCACCCACTGCCGCACCATGCTGATGAGTGCGCTGGTGACATTGACGATGCTGAACACCAGAATGACGGCCACCAGCAGGCTCTTCAGCCCGTAGGGGAGGATCTCATCCATCAGGATCTTGTTGTACATCGAGGATGCGATCCCGATGATGGTCAGGATGACCGAGCTGAGGATGGCGTAGAAGAAGAGCTTCTTCTGGGGCCACAGCAGGTCGAGGAAACGCTTGACCATGCTGCCCTGCTTCTGCTTGCCTGTCTTGAACTCCGAGGTCGGGGTCATCAGGAGCAGAACGCCGGTAAAGTTCTTGTAGAACTCGTCGAGGGAGATCTTTTTCAGCTCTTTTGCCGGGTCGCCGATGATGACGTAGTCGCGGCATCTGAACTTCTTTCCTTCATCAGCGCACTTCTTCCGCTCCTCTTCCTGCCGGACCATGTGCCGACGCCGCTCGCCGTCGTCTTTGATGGTGGTCTTCTTGAAGACCGTCACAAAGTGGGCCAGACCCTCGTCGGTGATGACCTGTGCAATACAGGGAGTGGTGAATTCGCTGAGGAAGTTTTCCCGGTCTACCCGGACGGCGGCGGTGCTGAATCCCAGCTCCTGCGCCGCCTTTTCCATACCGGTCAGGTTTGTGCCTTTTAAGTCGGTACCCATCATGTCCCGCAGGCGGGTGATGGTGATCTCCTTTTTGTAATGGAGGCACACCATTGCGAGACAGGCGGCAGCGCAGTCTGTGGTGTCGTGCTGCCGGACATAGGTATAACGCATAGATGCTTCCTTTGTGGTTTCTATTTCAAAACGCCCGCCTTGCGGCTGAGGACGATTTGGCGAAGAAGAAAGGGCTTCCATTTCGGACGCCTCACCCGCTTCTCCCATAAAGCAGCATACAGCTCTCTGCCTCGCCCCGCCCTGCGGCCAGGCGGAGCAGAGAGCAACTGCTATCAAAAGAAGGGAGCGCCTACCCTTTGATCATTTTGACCGGCCCGGAGAGGGGATTTTGACGTACCGTCTCCTAAACCTTGGGCATAGTATAACACATTCTGTCGGCTTCTTCAAGAGGACAATTTTTAATAAACCCTTAAATTTTGAAAAAAATGTGAAAAAAGTCTCAGTTTGGTAACAGAAAGGCAGCAAAAAAGAGCGGCGAATCTTTCGATTCGCCGCTCCTTCAATGAGTCTTTGGTGAAACCTCAGACAACAGGGTTACAGCTTGTTACCGTTGATGTCAACGACCTTCTTGACAGTCAGGACAGCAGCGTCCTTCATGCCCAGAGTGTAGACAACAGAAGCCAGACCCAGAGTGGTCATGATCTTGTTGCCGAAGGTCTGGCTGTCACCAGTGGGAACACGGCCGACCTTGTACAGAGCAGTGAGGCTGCCGTCGTCGCCGAACAGCTTGTTGCCGTCGCCCCAGCTGCCGCTGAACATGGTGCCCAGGGTAGCCTTCAGCAGATAGCCGGTGAAGCTGTTGCTGACCAGAGTGATAATGTTGCTGTTGAAACGCTTGACGCTCTCAGCAGTCCATGCGCTGGGCAGGTAGTCAGCCACAGCGCCGCCGTAGACGACCTCTGCATTCACAGCAGAGAAGTTTGCAGGCATCATCATAATGAATTACTCCCTTCAAATGAATAAAACGAATATAATCGGTCCCCTCCCGGTTGCGCAACCGGGAAAACCTATGCAACCGAGTGCGCACTCGGCAACATCACGAATTAAGTAAGCTGCCATTTTGGCATCTTTACACTATTTTACCATACTTTCCCCCCTGCCACAAGGCTAAATGGCCGGAAAACAGCCAAAACGGGCAGAAAAGTAGAAAAAATGCGTGGTAATCACTCTGCCGCCGCCCCCAGAGCCATAAAACACTGGGGAAAAACGCCAGAATCTCCAAAAATACCATTACAGCTTGGATGTAGTGTAACACAAATACGCCATTTCTTCAAGAGGACATTTTTTAATTTGCCTTTGATTTTTGAAAATAATGTGAAAAAGGCTACAGTTTGGTTACATGAGAGGGACGAAACCTACCGGTTTCGCAAAGCCTCTCCCTCTGGGAGAGGTGTCACCGAAGGTGACGGAGAGGGCAAGGATGCTGACAATGATTTGAGGGCGCAGCGATAGCATCGCTCTGACAAAGAGTCTGCTTATCGCTGCATGGGCGGTCCTTTCATGCCGGGCTTGCCCTCTCAGGCGCTTCGCGCCAGCTCTCCCAAGGGGAGAGCCTTACGCCCCACACCGACCCTTTTCCTCCCGCCCCTCTGCTACCCTAGAAAGAGGGGGTGGGGCTTGTGCGGACGGTCATCTATCTCGATGTGCTGCTTCTGGTGAATTTCGTGGTGGGGGCGGCGTTCCTGCTGGCGGCGGGGCTGCTGTGCGGGGCGTGCTGTTCGCCGCTGCGGCTGGTGGGCGGCGCGGGGGCGGCGGCAGTGTCGTCGCTGGCTCTGCTGGCCCCCACCGCCCCCTGGCCGCTGGCCCTTACTTATAAAGGTACGACCGCCGCCCTCTGCGTAGCCGCTGCCTACGGCTGGCAGGGGGCGCGGAACACTGCCCGGCTCACGGCGTGGTTCGTCCTGCTCAATCTGACCCTCACGGGGGCGCTTTTCCTGCCCGGTGCGGCCTGCAATAACCTCAGCTTCTATCTGCCGGTGTCGCCGGGGCTGCTGCTGGCGTCCACGGCGGGGGTCTGCGGCGTGGTGGAGGGGGTGCTGCACGTTCTGGGCCGCAGCGGCCCGGCCTGCTTTGGGGCGGAGCTGTCGGTGGCCGGGCAGGTCGTCCCGCTGAGCGTCTTTTGCGACACCGGCTTCCATCTGCAGGAGCCGCTTTCGGGCCGGGCGGTGGTGCTGGTGCGGCTGGATGCCGTGTCTCTGCCCACTGAGCTGAGGGCATATCTGGACGCCTGCCTCGCGGGCGTCGGCGCAGAGCCTCGCCCGGAGTGGGGCGTGCGGTTCGTACCCTGTCAGACCGTCGCGGGACACTGTCTGCTGCCCGCCCTGCCTGCCGCACTTGGATCAAATGGTAGAAAACAGGACGGAATATACGCAGCGTTTTGCGATATGCCGCCTCCGCCGGGCGGCTGGACGGCTCTCGTCAGCGCGGAAACGGCGGCGCTGCTGGGCAAATGACAATACAGTGGGAGGAATGTGTCTGTGTTTCAACGATTTGTAAATCTTTTGCAGCGCCTCTGGGCCAGACTGAGCTGGACGGGCGGCGTACATTATCTGAACGGCGGGCCGGGTCTGCCGCCGCCCCTGACCCCGGAGGAGGAGAAAGCCCTTCTGGCCCGGATGGCCGACGGCGACCCCGCCGCCCGGGATGAGCTCATCACCCATAACCTGCGGCTGGTGGTGTATCTGGCAAAAAAATACGAGGGCAGCGGCGTCCCCTCGGAGGATATGGTGTCCATCGGCACCATCGGGCTCATCAAGGCGGTGAACACCTTTACGCCCGAGCGGAGCATCAAGCTGGCGACTTACGCCAGCCGCTGCATCGGCAACGAGATCCTGATGTATCTGCGCAAAAGCTCCAACCGGCGGCAGGAGGCCAGCATCGACGAGCCGCTGAACATCGACGGCGACGGCAACGAGCTGCTGCTGTCGGACGTGCTGAGCAGCGAGGAAAATCAGGTGGGCCAGCGTCTTGAGCAGGACGCCGAGCGGGCCAGCCTCCGCCGGTCGGTGGAACAGCTCTCGCCCCGGGAGCGGCAGATCATGGAGCTGCGCTTCGGCCTGCTGGACGGCGTGGAGCGGACCCAGAAGGAGGTGGCAGACGCCATCGGCATCAGCCAGAGCTATATTTCGAGGCTGGAGAAGAGGATCATACGGCAGCTGAGAGAACAATTAGGGGAGTGACGCTATAAGGCTCCCCCTTTGGGGGAGCTGGCGCGAAGCGCCTGAGAGGGCAAGGATGCTGAAAGTAAAGCATCTACACAGCGATAATTTCACTCTGACAAAAAAGTCTGCCTATCGCTGCGTGTGAGTCTCTTTCACTACGGGCTTGCCCTCTCCGTCACCTTCGGTGACACCTCTCCCAAAGGGAGAGGCTCAAGCCGTCCCTAAATTTGGAATGAATGTTATCCTGCCCCTGCGGCCATACTTCCGGTGAAACTGAAACGAAACCGGAGGGTAGGGGATGTACAACAAGGTTGAGCTGTGCGGCGTGAACACCGCCGAACTGCCGATACTGTCCGAGCAGGAGAAGCGCGACCTGCTCACCCGGGCGCGGGCCGGGGACAAAGAGGCCCGCCAGAGCATGATAGAGGGAAATCTGCGGCTGGTGCTCAGCGTGGTGCAGCGCTTTTCGCAGCGGGGCGAGAACATGGACGACCTGTTTCAGGTGGGGTGCATCGGGCTCATCAAGGCCATCGACAACTTCGACCCGGCCCAGCAGGTGCGGTTCTCCACCTACGGTGTGCCGATGATCATTGGCGAGATACGGCGGTTCCTGCGGGACAACAACGCCCTGCGGGTGAGCCGCAGCCTCCGGGACACGGCCTACCGGGCCATGCAGTCCCGCGAGGAGCTGGAAAAGCAGCTGGGCCGTGAACCCACCGTGGACGAGATCGCCCAGAAGACCGGCCTGTCCCGCCGCGAGGTGTCGGCGGCGCTGGAATCGGTGGTGGAGCCGCTGAGCCTTGAGGAACCGGTCTACGCCGACGGCGGCGATGCGGTGTACGTCATCGACCAGGTGCGCGACCCCGACGGCGAGGACAGCTGGATCAGCGGCCTGCAGTTCCGCCAGACCGTGGCGGGCCTCACCCCACGTGAAAAGCGCATCATGGAACTGCGCTACCTCAAAGGCAAGACCCAGATGGAGGTGGCCCGGGAGATCGGCATCAGCCAAGCACAGGTGAGCCGGCTGGAAAAGGCGGCGCTGGAGCAGTTCCACCAGATGACATGACAAAGCGGCGGTGCCTGGACACCGCCGCTTTCCGCTAACGAGGCTTGTGGTATTTTTCCCGGGTGGCCGCGCCGCCCCGCAGATGGCGCTCGGCCTTGTTCCGGGCCAGCACCATCTGCACCTGCCGGAACAGCTCCGGGCCTACCGTCCGCAGCCGCACCGATACGTCTTTGTGTACGGTGGACTTGCTGCAGCCGAAGGCCCGCGCCGCCGCCCGCACGGTGGCTCCATGCTCCACGATGTACTCTCCCAGCAGCAGCGCCCGCTGTTCCGGATCACCTTTCATGACTGCTCCCTCCCGCCAAAGTGTGCTTGTTCCAGAATATGTGACCCGGCGGGCCGATATACCGCCGGGGGCTTGACTTTTGGCGGAGAGCGGCTATACTGAAAGCGGACATGAAAACAGGGGCGCCGTGAGGCTGAGATCTGCTGGAAGCAGAGACCCTTGAACCTGATCCGGGTAATGCCGGCGTAGGTAGTTTGCGGAAAGGTCCCGATTTTCACAAACAGCCCGTGCGCCTGCCAGCAAAAGCAGGCGCATTTTTGTTTTTGTGTACTATTATTATGAGAAGAGGAATCCTCATGTCGAAATCCTACTCCAAGACCCGGGTGCTGGTGGAGTGCGCGCTGATGGTGGCGATCGGCACCGTGCTGGCCAACATCAAGATCTTCACCATGCCCAACGGCGGCAGCGTCACCCTGCTGAGTATGCTGCCCTTCGTGCTCGTCTCCTTCCGCCACGGCGTCAAGTGGGGCCTGTTCACCGGTCTGGTGAACGGCTGCCTGCAGATGCTGCTGGGCTTCTGGGCTCCCCCGACGCCCACCTTTATCTACTTCCTCGGTGAGATCCTGCTAGACTATCTGGTGGCCTTTATGGTTCTGGGTACCGCAGAGTTTTTCGCCCGCCCCTTCAAGAACCGGATGGTCGGCGTGGCCGTCGGTACGGCCATCGCAGGCTTTCTGCGCTTCATGTGCAGCTTCCTGTCCGGCGTCCTCGTCTGGGGCAACCTGAATGAGGGTCTGAGCGCCTGGACCTACAGCCTCGTGTACAACGCCAGCTATATGCTGCCGGAGACGCTCATCACTGTGGTGGGCGCTGTGCTGCTCATCAAGGCAGCACCCCAGATCTTCGACCGTCAGTACACCAAAGCCTGAGTTCTTCTGAACGCAAGTCCCGCCGGAGACAGAAATGCACCCGGCGGGACTTTTTTGCAGGAATTTGAAAAAAGCTGTTGACAACTCTCCTTTCAGCTGGTATAATAATACACGTCGTCAGGGACGGCACAGGCTATGGGGGATTAGCTCAGCTGGGAGAGCGCTTGCATGGCATGCAAGAGGTCAGCGGTTCGATCCCGCTATTCTCCACCAAAAAGACACTGCACAGTTTGTGCGGTGTCTTTCTTTTTGCACGTTTGTTGCGTGAGTGAAAAACAGGAAGATGAACGGTGCCGATCGGAGTTTTGACGATTTGCGGCGCTGTCCTGCTGCAGTAAACCGTAAGATAAAAGCCGAAGACGCCCTTCCCGGATGGAAAGGGCGTCTTCGGCTTTTTTAGTCGTTCTTCACGCCCGCCGGAGCCGGCTGGGCAGAGGCCGTGTCAAGGCCGACGAGATATTCCGGATCGACCTTGTCCTGTGGTTTCTTTTTTGATAGCATGGTGATTTGCCCCTCCTAAGAGATTTCGCGGGAAGCACTTCTCCCCGTCTGACAGGGAGAAGTATATATTCCAAATCTTAGGAAATGCCCGAGAAATTTATTAAGAAGGACTTAAGAGGTTTGAATTTTTTATGAAAAAGTTTCACAGGACGTAAAAGCCTCTCCCTTTGGGAGAGGTGTCACCGCAGGTGACGGAGAGGGCAAGGATGCTGAAGAAAAAGTTTAGACACAGCGATAGTATCGCTCTGACAAAAGAGCTTGCTTATCGCAGTGCGGCGGCTCTGCCATCCGCAGATTGCGGATATGCACCATGACGGTGCCGTTGGAGACGTAGAAATACGGCTCGCCCCACACGGTCTCGTAGATGACCTGCACCGGAAAGATGCGCTGGGGGCTCTGCATCAGCAGCTTGAGGATCTTGTACTCGGTCTCGGTCAGGTCGGCCTCCTGCTCGTCCACCCAGACCCGGTTGCAGTCCAGCGCGATGCGCACGCCGTCCCGGATGTCCGGGTCATCCTCTACGATCATGATGGTTTGCATAGTCTATGATTCCTTTCCTGTATTGCCTAAGATACACCTTAATATCAGTATAGCAGATTTCCTGCATTGTGGACAGCTTATCACATACTTCTTGGGATTTGTGGGATAAGATCCTAAGGAATTCTTAAGAAAGCGGCCATTTTGCCTCTTGCGGAGCGGGGCGGGGGAGAGTATTCTTATAGAAGAATACACAGGAAGTGAGGGTATCCTTATGCACAAAAAAGTTTTGGTATGTCTGCCCCTGAACGACGCCCACCGCGCCGCGCTGGAGGCATCCGTGCCGGAATTTGAATTCCGTTTCAACGCACTGGACGACGTCCACGCCGAAGATGTGCTCTGGGCCGATGTCGTGCTGGGCAACGCACCGGTGTCGATGCTCAGCCAGAACAAGCACATCGAGTGGTTCCAGTCCAACTCCGCCGGCCCCGACGCCTATCTGAAGCCCGGCGTCCTGCCCGAAAACTGCATGGTGACCAACGCCACCGGTGCCTACGGTCTGGCCATCAGCGAGTGGATGCTGGCCATGTGGCTGGGCATCCAGAAGGATATGTTCCTCTACCGCGACCGCCAGAACCAGCGCCAGTGGGCTCCCATCGACCGCCCCGTGAGGGGCATCACCGGGGCGCGGGTGCTCTGCGTCGGCATGGGCGACATCGGCTCCAACTTCGCCCGCCGCGCCCATATGCTGGGCGCTGAGGTGGTGGGCGTCCGCCGCACGGTCCACCCCGACACGCCCTGCCCGGACTACTGCCTGCGTGTGGTGGCCCAGAGCCAGCTGGACGAGGAGCTGCCCGAGGCCGACCTCATCGCCCTGAGCCTGCCCGGCACCCCTGAGACCAACAGGCTGTTCAACGCCGAGCGCTTCGCCAAATGCAAGGACGGTGCCATCCTCATCAACGTGGGCCGCGGCACCACCGTGGACAGCGACGCCCTCGTGGAGGCCCTGCGCAGCGGCAAAATTTTTGGCGCGGGCCTCGACGTCACCGACCCGGAGCCTCTGCCTGCCGACCACCCGCTGTGGGGTGAGCCGGGCGCGATCATCACGCCCCACAACTCCGGCAAGTTCAGCCTGCCCAAGACGCTGGACAACATCGTGGACATCTTCATCCACAACCTCAAGCGCTACGCTGAGGGCCTGCCGCTGGACAATCAGGTCAACCGCACCACCCGCTATGCCGCCGACCAGAACGGCGGCCACCGCCTGCTGAGTACCCTGTAAAATACGATAGTGTGATAAAAAGCCCATCTGCACCGTGGTACAGATGGGCTTTTGGTTTAGAGATTCATCGTGCCAGCACCACCGAGAGGGTGACTTCTTTGGCGTCGGGCGAGAGGTCGAAGCTGCCGCCGTCCTGTGCGGTGAGGCAGATGGTGTAGACCTTCTTCGCGCTGAGACGGGCCGGGGCATCGTCGAAGTGCCAGTCGGACACCTCGTGGTAGTGGCCATCCGTGCCGAGGGCGAAGAGCTTATAGTCGGCGGCATTTCCGGTCAAGCCGTTGATGCGGAAAGAAACAGTCGTCGCGGGGTGGAGGTTGTCGAGGGTGGCGGTGTGGAGCCAGCTTGCAGGGGTGCCGGCGCCGCCTGCGGCCTGGAACTCTGCCGCCGAAAGCACCCGGCGGGAGGTCTTGTCCAGATCGACCTTCCGGTAGGGCATCTCGGGCAGGAAGACGAAGCGGTCCTGCAGGCGGAGCAGCTCTTTGTAGCCGGTGGGGCAGTAGAGCTTGTTGCCGTCACGGCCCGCGTACATGCCGATGGCCATGTTGTTGTAGCCGTAGAGGGAGGCGACGTCCACGGTGAGGACGGTCTTTCCGGTGTCGAAGTCCAGCACGATGTACTGCCACATGCCGCTGTCCACGTCCTGCACGAAGCCGTAGATGTAGCCGGTGGCGGTGGAGAGCTTCATCATGGAAGTGTCGCTGAGGTCGTCGCGGCACCAGATGCTCTTCATGGTCCAGCCGTCGGCGGTGCGGATGGTGTCCACCCGTTCGACGCCGGGCATGATCATGCAGTTGCCCTTGAGCAGCCAGTTGCGGTCGTAGATGTTCTCATAGCTCTGGATGGACGAGTCACTGTCGGGCTTTGCGAGGTTGGGGCTGCCTGCGCCGAACCAGTTGCAGACGATGGTGCTGACCCGGCCATTGCCGTGGTCGTAGACGATGGCCGAATTTTCCACCGACACCGGCATATTGGCGGGCAGCTCGTCGATGATCGGGTGGCTGGCGGCGACTTCGCCGGTGCGGATGTCCACGGCCATCAGGCTGACCGTCTCGAGGTTGTCGGTGAAGAAGACCAGCTCCCGGCTCAGAGAGGGCGAGCAGCCGCCGCCCCATGCCAGACCGCCGCCGGTGGTGGCAGCGCCTTCGCGGCTGTCTTTTGCGCCCACGCTGTCGTAGGGGGTGCGCCAGACGACTTCAACGCCGCCGTTGGCGCGCAGCAGGTAGCAGGCAAGATTCGTCAGGATGACCGCACCCTCCCGGCAGGAGGCAATGCCGTTTTCAGCACCTTCGCCCGGAGCGGGAGCGTAGACATGGACTTCGTGGTCGAGGTCGGCGGTGCCGCCGGCAAGGATGGCGTCGATGGCATTGTGGGAGATGTAGCCCATCGCGCCCTGCTGGCCGCGGCTGGGGTAGATGCGGAAGCCGCCGGTGACGAACCAGAGGTTGCCGTCGTAGTCGAAGACGATGGAGAGCAGATTCTGCTCGAGGCTGCGGCCAAGCACCCGCTCGGCGGCCTCCTTGATGTTGATGTCCAGTACCTTTTCAAAAACCGGCAGAGGCGTACCGTTCTCGTCGGTGGCGCGAAGCATCAGCACATGGTTGTGGCTGGTGGGGCAGACGATGAGGTTGCGCCCGTCCACAAAGGAATAGGAGCTTTGGATGAGATAACCGCCGCCGTCGTGCTTGGCGGGAGAGAAAAAGCCGATGGTGCGGACTTCTTCTGCGTCGAGGTCACGGATGGCCAGACCGCCCAGGAACGGGCTGACGGGATTGTCGAAGTTGTCGAAGAAGATGGCCGGGGAGGCGTTTGGGTTCGTCTTTTCCATTGCCACGTTGACCTCGGGGCAGATGCCCACGGGGAGGACGGCGTCGGTGGAGTCGGTGTTGTAGCAGTCGTGGTGGATGTTTGACTCGCTGCGGCCCATAAAGGGGTTGGCGTCCACGACTTTCGCCGTCAGAGGCTTCGGCGGCAGGGCGGTGTCTGCGCCGTGGAAAAGGCCGGACAAAAGGCAGTCTGCCCTGGCGGCAGGGGCCAGTTGGCAGGACAGCAGTGTGAGGGCGGAAGCGCTGAGGAAGTTGCGTCGGGTCATTTTCATGGTGGAGTCCTCCTTTTTTGATAACATGACCTCTCAGCCTCCCCTCGATAGGGGAGGTGGCACGCCGCAGGCGTGACTGAGAGGTTAAAGGTTCAATAAAATATTCACCCGGAACAAACCGTTCTCGGTCTCGACGGTCATAGAACCGCCATATCTGGAAACGGCCGTCTGGATGGAGACGAGGCCGATGCCCATTCCGTCGTGTTTCGTGGAGTGGAGGGTGCCCTGCTGGCGCTTGAGCACACCGTCATAGCGGTTCTCCACCAGCAGGCCCAGCATGGCGGGGCTCAGCATCCGGGCCAGCACCTTCACCTGCCGCTGTTCGGGCGGCAGCTTCTGGCTGGCATGGAGAGCATTTTCCAACAGGTTGCCCAGCATCATGCAGAAGTCGGCCTCCGGGATGGCCAGCTGGCGGGGCAGTTCCAGCCGCCAGTCCACCGGCACGCCGAGGCTGTGGGCCTCGTGGTCGTAGTGACCGGCCAGAGCGTCCACGGCAGGATTCGCGCAGAGGGTGGGGCGCTCCTCGCTCAGCTCGGATTCGTACTGGTGCAGGTAATTTTTCAGCTCATCCACCTGCCCGGCCTCGGTGAGTCCGGCGATGACGTGGAGGTGCTGGCGGAAGTCGTGGCGGAGATGCCGCGTCTGCTCCATATAGGTCCGCAGCTCGGTGTAGCGGCGGGATTCCACGGCCAGAAGCTGGTTTTCCCGGTCGAGCTGGGCGCTGCGGGTGTACTCCCGGGCTACCTGATACATCTCGTACAGCAGCAAAAAGATGCCCAGCAGCGAGATGGTGACGGCCAGAACAGAAATGATCATCAGACGGTTGATGAGCACGACGGCCGGGTCCAGCGGCATACAGAAGACGAGGAAAGCCGCGTAGATGGTGGGCAGCGGCCAGGCCGACTGCCAGAAGGCTTCGCCCCGGTACTCCCGCAGCAGCCAGCGGCTCCACTGGACGGCGGTGAACCAGAAGATGATGCAGAGCACTGCCGAGAGCCCCAGCTTGAGCAGGGAGGTGGAGACGAGACAGGCCGGGGCGTCGTTGCCCACCTCAGCCCGGGCGTTGAGCACCACGGAAAGCAGGGAGCAGACTGCCATCATGACGCCGGAGACGGCGAAGAGAAAGGCGGTCTGGCTCACGGAAACTTCCGGCCCCACCCGCCAGCGCAGCAGCCAGAACGCCGCCAGCAGGGTGGGCAGAAGCAGGATGTTGCTGTCGAGTTCGAAGATGGCGCAGAAGGCCGCCGCTGCAAGGCAGATGACCGTGACGAGAGTGGATGCCAGCACAGCGGTGCGCCGGGGGGCTTTCACATGCTCCCACAGGGGCGCGAGGCAGAGGAATGCCCCTGGGTAGAAGACGGCGAGGTCCAGAAAATAGCGTCCAAATAAAGAAAAGTCCAAAGTCGGGCCTCCTCTCGGCGTCATAGCTCCCGCCGCATATGGCGGAACTGATATTGTGTGAACTGGGCGAACAGGGTGTTCTTATCTTTCTGGCGCACGGGCAGGCGGGTGCCGTCCAGCATCTCGAAGCAGTCGCTGTCCAGCCGGAGCACCTTGTCCATGTTCAGGATGACGCCCCGGTTGCAGACGATGAAGTTCTCCTGCGCCCGCAGCAGCTGCTCCACCTGGGAGAAGGTGGAGACGGTCCGGCACTCGCCGTCGTCGCTGACGATGCGGACGTAGTGATTCTGGGCCATGGCGTACTGTATCTTCCGCAGGGGGAGATGTACCTGCTGCCGTGCGATGCGGACTTCCAGCTCTGGTTCTGCCCGGAAGAGCACCCGCCGCAGCTCGTCGGCCAGCTGGAAGAGCTTTTCTTCCCGGTAGGGTTTGAGCAGATAGTCGAAGGGGTGGACGGGGAATGCGTCCCATACGTATTCCGGGGACGAGGTCACGAACACCAGCAGCAGGTCGGGGTCGGTCCGGCGCAGGATGCGCGCCGTCTCGATGCCGTTGGTGCCTTCCATGCAGATGTCGAGAAAAACGACCTGATAATTTTTTGAGGGGAACGCCGCCAGAAAGGCGTCGCCGCTCTCATAATGGTCACAGACCAATGGTTGCCCGCCGCCGAAAGCCAGCCGCAAAAGGCTCTCCAACCGCTGAGCGTCGGGCAGGCGGTCTTCTACGACCGCAAATCGAAGCTCCATCCTCAAGTTCCTCCCTTATGAACATATTATAACATAACCATCGGGGCTTAGACACAGCGATTCACGCAGGAAACGACCCCATTCACGCAGGTTTGACAGCCCCTCAAAAAAGGACAATGGAAATTTGTGATGAGAGGATGAAGTTTTGTGTTGTTGAAAACTTTCGGCAGACATAGAAAAGCGCACCCCTTCTGCTTTTGGATGGAGAAGGGGTGCGCTTCGTTTATACTTCGAGTTCAGGCAAATACTCCTGTTTTTTCCGATCTCTTTTCCGCTTCTTTGCCCAAAAGTAGGATGAAGCACACAAAAGACAACGAAATGCCCGGCACAGAGTAAGCAAAATACTCTGTGCCGGGCGGAGATGAGAAAAAGTTTCTTAGTGGTTGGCGGCGTGGTAGATGGCGATCATGTCGTCGAGGCTGAGTTTTTTGGCCGAGCCGAGGGCGGAGCCGCAAGCTTCGAGGCAGCGGCGGGCCATCTCGTCGATCTGCGCGTCGGTGGGGTCGATGCCCAGCTCGTGGAAGCTGGCGGGCATCCCGATGCTGTGGTAGAAATCCACCATGGCCTCGATGCCTTTCAGGGCGATCTCCTCGTCGGTGCCGTCGGTGGTCACGCCCATGACGTTCCGGGCAAAGCGGACGAAGCGGGGCAGGCAGTCCTTATAGACATACCGCGCCCAGCTGGGCCAGAGGGCGGCGAGGCCCGCGCCGTGGGTCACGTCGAACATACCGCCCATCTCGTGCTCGAGTTTGTGGGACATAAAGTCGCCGCTGGCGATGCCGCAGCCGGTCAGGCCGTTGTGGGACAGACTGCCCGCCCACATCACCTCGGCCCGGGCCTCGTAGTTGGCCGGGTCGGTGTGGAGGATGACTGCGTTCTTCATCACGGTGCGCAGCAGGCCCTCGGCCAGCGCGTCGGTCAGCTCCATATTGCCGCCATTGGTGAAATAGCGCTCCATGGTGTGCATCATGATGTCGGCGCAGCCGGACTCGGTCTGATAGTCGGGCAGGGTCTTGGTGAGCTCGGGGTCCATGAGGGCGAACTTCGGGCGGCTGATGTCGTCGTTGTAGGCCCGCTTCTGGTGGGTGTCCACCCGGGTGATGACGCTGCTGTTGGATGTTTCACTGCCCGCCGCCGCGATGGTCAGGATGCTGGCCACCGGCAGGCACTTCCTGGCCGTGCGGGTGTGCTCGTACAGCTCCCAGACGTCCTTTTCCGGCTCGGCCAGGCCGTAGGCGATGGCCTTGGCCGTGTCGATGACGCTGCCGCCGCCCACGGCCAGCAGGAAGTCGATGCTGTTCTCTTTGCCGATGCGGATGCCCTCGTAGACCTTGTCGAGGTGGGGGTTTGGCACGACGCCGCCCAGCGTCCAGCTGGAAATGCCGGCCTCGGCCAGCGACTTTTCAGCCCGGTCCAGCACACCGGAGCGGACGGCGCTCTTGCCGCCGTAGACAATGAGGACACGGGTGCCGCCGTATTCGCGCACCAGCGCGCCCACGCGCTGTTCGGTGCCTTTGCCGAAGATGACCCGGGTGGGGGAGTAGAACTCGAAATTGCTTGCCATAGTGGTCTGCCTCCTTGTAAGTGCTGCTTTCTGAGCAAAAGTATACACGAAATAGATTCGAAAGTCTACAGGCCCTGCGCCTGCCGCCGCAAAATATTCGGGACAAAACAAAACCCGCATCCTCCCGGCAGGAAAACGGGAGGATGCAGGCTTCATTGGAAAACATCAGACAAAAAAACCTGCCGACTCGAGGCGGTTGCAAGCCCTCAGTCGGCAGGATGCTTACTTCTTCGGAGTCATAGCCTCTTGACCTCGATTTCTTCATTTTTCGGTCTGTACCGGACGTTTCATAGAAGATTCTCCTTTGAAACGGTGAAGAACGATTGGCAGGGGAATGAATTTCTTAGTACATTGGAATGACCCTTTTCTTAACTGTTGGAGTGCGGGATACGAATCACAGAGATGAATTTCATATTACCACATTCTTTCGAGTTAGATTTGCGAAGGGAGTGTCATTACTTAGTACATCGGAGTTTCTCCTTTGGAGTTATTCAAATAAGACGTTCCGTACAAAAGCTTTCTTCATTGGGATCACCTTCGGCGGATCTATTTGAACGCGAGGGATTTTATTTCACAGACTGTTCTGTTATTCGCTTTATTGATGCTCAAGAACGGCTCTTGTTGTTGTGTTTTTATACGGGGGAAGCATCCCGTTTGTGGTGAGCCTCTGTTTTGCTTCTCAGCGAACCCCGACAGTCTGTGCGTACTGTGCGGGTTCCATATCGACCATCGGTCTTCGCTCCTTTCTGCTTAAAGTCAGCGGGGTTAGCTCTCATTTGAGCTTCTGCTGTACTTCTCTGGTTTCTGGCTTTATTATACACGCGCGGACGCGGTTTGTCCATTCGCAGAATGCACAATGAATTAGATATATTTTTTCAAGAAATGACAAAAAAACTGTATTGTTCATACAAACGCACGACTGAAACAGCCTCCCTGCGCAGTCTGGACGGCCCGCAGGGCCTTTTGTGGAAAACCTCTGCGCAAGAACTGCCAGACTTCTTCCGTGCTATCTTCCGCCGCGGTGAGCAGAACGCCCGGTGAGCCCGTATTATAAACAGGTAATATTACTTAATAAGAATAAGCCGCTGATTATAGCAGTTTGCGTTTTTAATGCACGAGCAACAGCCGCAAACTGCATATCGCAAAGATGCTGTTTTGACCGGCACTATTTTTGAAGATTGCGATAAGAAAATTTCATGCATCACACACTTGACAGCTATATGAATTTTATATACCCGATATACATGGAGCGTATAATTTTGCCGAAAGGGTTTCGTTTTACCTCAAAAATGAAACGAATCACTAAGGAATGACTAAGAATTTGGTCAAAATGGACAGTTTGACTGCGAATTATTAAGCAAGATGCACAACACTCCCGGCCGAGGTGTGAAATAAGATATAACAAAAAGTAGAATATCGACAAAAGGTCTTATCAAACTGCACCAATCGTGCTATGATACCAGACGCAAAAGGGCTGCGCTGAGCGCGGAAAGAGGGTGTGTTTCCATAAAAACAAACGCACCTTCTTTGATTTTTAGCACAGCTGCTTTAATAAAAGAAACGAAAGGAGATAGAGTGAAAACGAACGATACCTTTACGCTTCAGGATAAGACTCTGCTCAGAAAGGAGGCAAAGAGATGAACGCATTGACTGCGGCCCTGAAAGAGGAGCTGAATGTGGAGATGATCTCCCTCGGCGGCCTGCAGGTGCCGGAATCCGTGGTGGTCAGCTGGGGCATCATGCTGTTTCTGGTCATCGTCTCCATCCTGCTCACCCGGAACCTCAAGGTGGACCACATCTCCAGGCGGCAGGCCATCCTTGAGCTGGTCGTCACCATGATCGACAACTTCTTCACGGGCCTGCTGGGCGAGCAGGGCAGACGGTATGTGCCTTACCTCATGACGGTGGCTCTCTATATCGCCTGTGCGAACCTCATCGGCGTGTTCGGCATCAAGCCCCCCACGAAGGATCTGAATGTCACCGCTGCGCTGGCGCTCATGAGCATCTGCCTCATCGAGTATTCCGGCGTCCATGCCCGGGGCGGCAAGGGCTTCCTCAAGAGCCTCACCGCCCCCACCCCCATCATGACCCCCATGAACATCCTCGAGATCGCCATCCGCCCCACCAGCCTGTGTATGCGACTGTTCGGCAACGTGCTGGGCGCTTTCGTCATCATGGAGCTCATCAAGCTGGTGGTCCCGGTGTTCGTGCCGGCCATCTTCAGCCTGTATTTTGATTTGTTCGATGGTCTCATCCAGACCTATGTCTTTGTCTTCCTCACCTCGCTGTTCATGAAAGAGAGTATTGGTGGAGAAGAGTAAGAAAAATTTAACCTCTCCGTCAGCGCTGACGCGCTGCCATCTCCCCTAACGAGGGGAGGCCTTGGCATTCCGTAAAGCCTCGCCTCTTCGCCAGAGGCTCCCCTCGGTAGGGGAGCTGTCAAGCGAATGCGAGACTGAGAGGTTGAGTAACCAAACACTTAAAATTAAAAGGAGAAATAATTATGAACGGACTCGTAGCTCTGGGCGCTGGCATCGCAGCGCTGACTGGTATCGGCGGCGGCATCGGCATCGGCATTGCCACCGGCAAGGCAACGGAGGCCATCAGCCGCCAGCCGGAAGCTTCCGGTAAGATCCAGACCAACCTGCTGCTGGGTGCAGCTCTGGCCGAAGGTACTGCAATTTTCGGCTTCGTCGTTGCTCTGCTCATCATCCTGTTCCTGGGTTGATAACGGAGGCATGACGAATGCTGACTCTGAATCTGAACCTTCTGTATACAGTCGTCAACATTCTGGTTCTGTTTTTGCTGCTGCGCAAGTTCCTGTACAAGCCTGTCATGAACATCATCGCACAGCGCCAGAAGCAGGTGGATGACGCACTGAACGCCGCCGAGACCTCCAAGCAGGAGGCCGCTGCGGCCCTGAACGACGCGCAGGCAAAGCTGCGCAATGTTGACACCGAGGCTGCTGCCCGCCGCACTGCCTACGAGCAGCAGGCCGAAAAGGACAAGCAGCAGCTGCTGGCTGACGCCCAGCAGCAGGCCGACGCCATCCTGGCCGAGGGCAAAGCTGCCGCCGAGGCCGAGCGCCAGCACAAGCTGCGCCAGGCTGACGCCCAGACCACTGCACTGGCCCGCGCCATGTGCGAGAAGCTGCTGGCCCGCAACCTGAACGAGCAGGACGACGCCCGCCTGCTGGACGACCTGTTGGAGAAAGCGGGGGCTGAAAATGGCAAGTGAATTCAGCACCGAGTTCTTCTCGGCCAACCGCATCGTCAAAGCTGACCTCCGTGCCGCCCGCACCCCCCGCGAGGAGGACCTGGAGCGCATCAAGAAAGAGGTCGCGAAGCTGTACGACGCCACCGAGGTCATCCTGAACGTCACGGTGGACGACAGCCTCCTCTCCGGCTATGTGCTGCAGATCGGCGACCGCGTCTTTGATAACTCCGGCCGCCACGCCATTGACCAGATGATGGCCGACAAGCCCTCTCTGGCCACCCTCAAGACCCGCATCGAGGACTACAAGCCCGCCGCCACCAGCGAAGAGGGCGGCGTGGTCATCTCCTCCGCCGACGGCATCGTGGAAGTGGAAGGCATGGACCGCGCCGTCTACGGCGAGATCGTCACCTTCGAGAATGGCGCCAAGGGCATGGTGGAGAGCGTCGAGCCGGGCCGTCTGGGCATCATGCTCTTCGACGGCGCTGAGACCGTCGGCGTCGGCACCATGGTCACCCGCAGCGGCAAGCGTGCCGGCATCCCGGTGGGCGACGGCTTCCTTGGCCGCGTCATCGACCCGCTGGGCGAGCCCATCGACGGCAAAGGCCCCATCGAGGCTGTGGGCTACAACCCCATCGAGAAGCAGGCCCCCGGCATCCTCGAGCGCCAGAGCGTGGATACGCCGCTCCACACCGGCATCCTCGCCATCGACTCCATGTTCCCCATTGGCCGCGGTCAGCGTGAGCTGATCATCGGCGACCGCCAGACCGGCAAGACCTCTATCGCCACCGATGCCATCCTGAACCAGAAGGACACCGGCGTGCTCTGCATCTACGTCGCCATCGGCCAGAAGGCTTCTTCCATCGCCCGCGTGGCCGAAGACCTGAAGAAGCACGGCGCGATGAGCTACACCACCATCGTGGCGGCTACCGCTTCCGACAGCGCCCCGCTGCAGTACATCGCACCTTACGCCGGTACGGCACTGGCTGAATATTTCATGGCGCAGGGCAAGAGCGTCCTCATCGTCTACGATGACCTCTCCAAGCACGCGGTGGCATACCGTGCCATCTCCCTGCTGCTCCGCCGCTCTCCGGGCCGTGAGGCTTACCCCGGCGACGTCTTCTATCTGCACTCCCGTCTGCTGGAGCGCTCCTGCCGCATGAGCGACGCACTGGGCGGCGGCTCCATCACTGCCCTGCCCATCGTTGAGACTCAGGCAGGCGACGTGTCCGCTTACATCCCCACCAACGTCATCTCCATCACCGACGGTCAGATCTTCCTCGAGAGCGCTCTGTTCAACGCCGGCAACCGCCCGGCTGTCAACGTGGGCCTGTCCGTCTCCCGTGTCGGCGGCGCAGCCCAGACCAAGGCCATGAAGAAGGCCAACGCCAACCTGCGTATCGAGCTGGCCCAGTACAAGGA
>OMBQ01000833.1_pt1 | contig 30169 bp, 25 predicted proteins | sample 1674311 | NCBI WGS metagenome assembly OMBQ01 (sample SAMEA103958160, study PRJEB25191) | human gut metagenome | biome: human-associated habitat [ENVO:00009003]; feature: intestine environment [ENVO:2100002]; material: feces | place: Germany | collected 2013/2015 | reverse complement strand
AGCAACTGAAAAATCATTTTGCAATTCAAAAGGCGTTCATAGCCGTAGCAAGCAGTGTCTTCGTATATACAAAGACCATTTTGCGTTGCAAAATGCTTGTTGGGAAATCCCAAACCCTTGAACTACATCCGATGGATGCAGGCTACGCGTTTTTTGCAAAACGCTCTTTCAGCACACCGCAGGAATGCGCAGCCATCACGGAATTGTGATGATTACAGGGATTGGGATTGCATCCCAACAAGCGAATGAACACAGCAGAATTTTAATTCTGCGTGCGAATTTAGCCTTTGTGCGCACAAAGGCTCTGCTTGCCACGGTTATGGTTCTGCGAATGCGATTGAGAAACTTTTCATTCGCATTGCAAACCGGGTGGCACTTTTGTATAATTGGTTCAATGAACACACGCATAAAATCGGAGGGGCTGTCCGATTAAAAAATCTAAAAATGCGCTATTGCAGGCCACTGGGAGGAATAGCATGAACAAGCAGCAACTCGCATCGAAAATCTGGGAATCTGCCAACAAGATGCGCTCTAAAATCGAAGCCAACGAGTACAAGGATTACATTCTGGGCTTCATGTTTTATAAATTTCTGTCGGACAAGGAAGTCAAATGGCTGAAAGAGAATGACTGGACAGACGAATATCTGCCGGATTTGACCGAAGACGATGTCGAAACGCTGGATACCGTTCGGAAGAATGTCGGCTATTTTATCGCCTATGAAAATCTGTTTTCCACATGGATCAGCAAAGGCAACGACTTCAAGGCTGACGACGTAACGGTGGCATTGCAGGCATTCAGTCGACTGATCGACCCGCACCACAAAAAGGTGTTTGACGGCGTCTTTGCTACGCTGCAAACCGGCCTGTCCAAACTGGGTGAAAGCTCCGGTGCGCGGACAAAGGCCATTCGCGACCTGATCTATCTCATCAAAGATATTCCCATGGACGGCAAGCAGGATTATGATGTTCTCGGCTTTATCTACGAATATCTGATCAGCAACTTTGCAGCAAACGCAGGCAAGAAGGCCGGCGAGTTCTACACGCCGCACGAAGTTTCGCTGCTCATGTCTGAAATCGTGGCGTACCACCTGAAAGACCGGGAAGAGATCAAAATTTACGACCCCACCAGCGGTTCCGGCTCGCTGCTGATCAACATTGGTCAGTGTGCTGCACGGTATATGGGCAATGGCAACAACATCAAATACTACGCACAGGAGTTGAAGGAAAACACCTACAACCTGACCCGCATGAACCTTGTCATGCGCGGCATTCTGCCCGACAACATTGTAACGCGCAACGGCGATACGCTGGAGGAAGATTGGCCGTACTTTGAAGAAAACGATCCGGTCAACACCTACGACCCGCTGTTTGTGGATGCGGTGGTATCAAATCCCCCATATTCGCAGGCGTGGAATCCGAACGACAAAGAGAACAACCCGCGCTTTTCGGATTACGGCCTTGCCCCCAAAGGCAAGGCAGACTACGCCTTTTTGCTGCACGACCTGTATCATATCCGCAATGACGGCATTGTGACCATCGTTCTGCCCCACGGTGTTCTATTCCGTGGCGGTGAAGAAGGTACAATTCGCAAAAATCTGATTGACCACAACAACATTGATGCAATCATCGGTCTGCCCGCCAATATTTTCTTCGGCACAGGCATTCCCACCATCATCATGGTGCTGCGGAAGAATAAAAAGGATTCGGACGTTCTGATTATTGATGCGTCTAAGGGCTTTGAGAAGGACGGCAAAAACAACAAGCTGCGTGCCTGTGACATCAAACGCATTGTGGATGCTTACAAGGAACGCCCGGAGAAAATCGAAAAGTTCGCACGCAGAGTATCCCGCGCAGAGATTATCCAGAATGATTACAACCTGAACATCCCCCGGTATGTGGATTCCTCGGAAAAGGCTGAGAGCTGGGATATTTACGCTTCGATGTTTGGCGGCATTCCCGAGGCCGAACTGCAAGACCTGTCTGCCTACTGGACAGCATTCCCGCACCTGAAAGCGGCTCTGTTCAGCCCGGACAACGAAGCCTATTGCCGTCTGAATGTGGCCAATTTGAAGAACGCTGTTCTGTCCCACCCGGATGTGGTGGCGTTCAAGACCGCTTTCCAGAATGCTTTCGGTGACTTTGATGCCTACTTGAAGTCCGCACTCATCGACGGCATGACGCAGCTGAATGCTGCCGGCGAGGAAGAACGCCTGAGCCGGGAGATCTTTGCACGGCTGGCAGAGATTCCGCTGGTTGACCGCTATGCAGCATACCAGCTTTTGGACGATGACTGGAAGAAAATCGCCATTGACCTTGAAATCATCCAGACCGAGGGTTTTGCTGCAACCAAGCAGGTAGACCCCAACATGGTGCTGAAAAAGGATGCCGAAGTACAGGACGGCTGGGTGGGTCATGTGCTGCCCTTTGAGTTGGTGCAGAGCGTTAAAATGCACGAGGAAGTAGCAGCGCTGCGGGCAAAGGAAACCAGACTCTCCGAAATCGCCGGAGAATATGAAAGCTATCTGGACGAACTGAGCGAGGAGGACAAGGAACAGGATTTTGTCAACGATGGTGCCTTTGTTGCGGCTGAGGTCAAAAAGGCCATCAAGGCGCGGGAGGTAGAGCCAGCTACCTTGAGCATCCTGAAAGATGTGGACGCGCTGTTCGCCGAGGAAAAGACCCTGAAAAAGCAGGTCAAGGACGACAGTGCCGCCCTCCACCAGCGCACCAAGAGCGTGATCGAGCACCTGACCGATGAAGAAGTGCGTGACCTGCTGCATCGCAAGTGGATCCTGCCCCTGATGGAAAATCTGAACAGTCTGCCGGATGCCGTTCTGGACGATTTTGTGAAGCAGTTGGATGCCGTCTGCAAGAAATACGAAACCACCTTTGAGGACGTAGAGAGCCAGATCGCCAGCACCGAGCACGAATTGCTGGGGCTGCTGGACGATTTGCAGGGAAATGAATTTGACATGCAGGGCATTGCAGAACTCAAAAAGTTGCTGGGAGGTGAATGATTATGCAGGATAACGAGAAGAAACCTGCCCTCCGGTTCAAGGGCTTCACTGACCCTTGGGAACAGCGTAAGATTTCTGAATTGGCTGAGAAAACCTATGGTGGGGGAACGCCTACAACATCCAATGAAGCATTCTGGAACGGTAATATTCCGTGGATACAATCTTCGGATATCGTTGACGGAAAGCTGATGGGTGTAGAGCCACGAAAGTATATAACACAGACCGGTTTGAATAGTTCTGCAACACAACTTGTACCAAAAAATTCAATCGCAATTATCACGCGCGTCGGTGTTGGAAAACTCGCATATATGCCGTTTTCCTATTCCACAAGTCAGGATTTCTTGTCGTTGAGCAAGTTGAATACGGAGCCGTTTTTTACAGTTTATGCTTGCTATAAGAAATTGCAGTCGGAACTTAACACGGTACAAGGCACATCAATTAAAGGCATAACCAAAGATGAGCTTTTAGCAAAGACAATATCGGTGCCTGTATATTCAGAGCAAAAACAAATCGGTTCTTTCTTCGCTCAGCTCGACACTCTTATCACCCTTCATCAGCGTAAGTATGAGAAGCTGGTGAATATCAAAAAGTCCATGTTGGACAAGATGTTCCCGAAAAATGGCGCATCGGTGCCAGAAATTCGCTTTAAGGGTTTTACTGACCTTTGGGAACAGCGTAAGCTGGGTGAAGTTTTTGAAGAATACTCGGAAAAGAACCACGCAGAACTTCCGCCACTTACAATCATTCAAGGCGGAGGCACTATTCGGCGCGATGAATCTGAGAGAGCCTTGCAGTATGATAAATCCAGTTTGTCAAACTATAAAATGGTCAATAAAGACGATTTTATAGTTCATCTTCGTTCGTTTGAAGGCGGCTTGGAAAAGGCAAGTTCGCAAGGAATCATCAGTCCTGCGTATCATACTTTCCATGGTGAAGATGTTGATTCAAGATTTTATTATGCTTATTTCCGGTCAAAGAATTTTATCAACAAAGATTTGAAACCGCACGTCTATGGCATCCGGGATGGTCGCAGCATTGATATTGAGGGAATGAAAACGATTCGGATTCCATGGGCATCTTATCCCGAACAAAAAAGTATCGGCGATTTTCTTACTCATCTTGACACCCTTATCACCCTTCATCAACGTAAGTTGGAAAAGCTGCAAAACATCAAGAAATCCTGTCTTGAAAAGATGTTTGTATAAAAATAAGCAACCGGATTTATTCATAATCAAAAGATAAACGTATTGGCGATTGTTTTCTAATTGAGTTGCAATGCAATTTGTTCTGTTCGTTCAGAACATGCAAAAGTGGACGAGAAGCGAAAAGCAGAGCAATGTCAGACGCTTGGAACAGCTGCGTTTTAAGGCTATCGATGGTCAAAAAGCAAAATTTGATCCGCAAATGCGAAAATGAGAGTGGATTTTTCAACGACTATTCGGCAGATGACGGAAAATGACAGCTGAAAGTGTGCGTTTCCTCCTACTTGGGAACAGCGTAAGCTGGAAGAATATCTCGAAGTTTCAGGTCAAAAGAACTTTGAAGGAATATATACCAAAGAAGATGTCTTGTCCGTTTCGGGCGATTTTGGAATTGTGAATCAGATTGAATTTCAGGGACGTTCATTTGCAGGAGCATCCGTTGCCAATTATGGTGTGGTTGAAACCGGCGATATTGTTTACACTAAATCACCCCTGAAATCTAATCCTTATGGCATCATTAAAGCTAATAAAGGAAAAAATGGCATCGTGTCAACGTTATATGCCGTTTACAAGCCAAAACAAAGTGCCAATCCAGAATTTGTCCAGATTTATTTTGAGCAGGATGCCAGAATGAATAATTATATGCACCCACTCGTCAACAAAGGTGCAAAAAACGACATGAAGGTATCCGCAGAAAATGCGCTCAAGGGACAAATCGTTTTTCCTGACATCAAGGAGCAAAGAACAATCTCTGAGTTTTTCCGCAATCTTGACACCCTTATCACCCTTCATCAGCGTAAGCTGGAAAAGCTTGTACAAATTAGAAAAGCCTTCGCAGAGAGGTGCTTTTTGCAAAGTCGAAAGGAGTTCGTTATGGCGTTTACAAAAGAAGCCGATTTTGAAGAGGCGGTGGTAAAGCTCCTGATAGAACGCGGCTGGAAAGATGGTGTGCTGAAAAACTACACCGAACAGCAACTGATCCAGAACTGGGCGAACATCCTTTTTGAGAACAACCGCGGCATTGACCGACTGAACGATTATCCGCTGACGGATGGCGAGATGCAGCAGATCATGGAACAGGTCACGAACGCGAAAACGCCGATGAAGCTGAATAAGTTTATCAACGGCAAAAGTGTGCTTATCAAGCGTGACAATCCTGACGATAAGCTGAATTTCGGCAAAGAAGTGTCCCTGAAAATCTATGACCGTCTGGAAATTGCAGCCGGACTCAGCCGCTACCAGATCGCAGAGCAGCCAAAGTTCCCCACCAAGTCCAAAATTTTGAATGACCGCCGCGGCGATTTGATGCTGCTCATCAATGGTATGCCGGTCATTCACATGGAACTGAAAAAGAGCGGTGTTTCCATCAAACGGGCTTGCAGCCAGATTGAAAAATACGCGGCAGAGGGCATTTTTACGGGACTGTTCTCGCTGGTGCAGATTTTTGTGGCCATGAACCCGGAAGAAACGGTCTACTTTGCCAATCCCGGCCCGGAAGGACAATTCAACCCCAGCTACTATTTCCATTGGGCGGACTTCTACAACGAGCCGATGAACGACTGGAAAGACGTTACAACGGCACTTTTGTCTATCCCGATGGCGCATATGTTGGTGGGCTTTTATACCGTTGCCGATGGTTCCGATGGCATTTTGAAGGTGATGCGCAGCTATCAGTACTACGCTGCCAGCAAAATTTCAGATGCCGTTTCCAAGGCGAAATGGGAGAATGACCGGCAGCGCGGCGGCTACATCTGGCACACCACAGGTTCCGGCAAGACCATGACTTCTTTCAAGTCCGCTCAACTGATTGCATCTTCCAAGGATGCGGACAAAGTGATTTTTCTGATGGACCGAATCGAGTTGGGCACTCAGAGCCTGAAAGAATACCGCAACTTTGCAGAGGAAAACGAGGAGGTGCAGGCTACCGAGAACACGGATGTTCTTGTGGACAAGCTGAAAAGTACTTCGCCGTCCGATACGCTCATCGTGACTTCCATCCAGAAGATGAGCAACATCAAGGATGATGCACAAAACAAGCTGAACCCCAACGACATTGCGCTGATCAACGCAAAGCGGTTGGTTTTTATCGTGGACGAGTGCCACCGTTCCACCTTTGGCGATATGATGCAGACCATCAAACATACATTCCCGAAAGCACTGTTCTTTGGTTTTACCGGTACGCCGATCCAAGGCGAAAACCAGAAGAAAATGAGCACCACCGCCACCGTTTTCGGCAACGAACTGCATCGGTACAGTATTGCAGACGGCATCCGGGATCACAACGTGCTGGGCTTTGACCCTTACAAGGTGCTGACCTTCAAGGACAGCGACTTGCGGAAAGCGGTCGCACTGGAAAAAGCAAAGGCATATTCTGTGGACGAAGCTCTGGCCGACCCACAGAAGAGCAAGGTGCTTTATAAGTATCTGAATCTGCCGATGGCAGGAGGAAAAGATGCGCTCGGTGAGGAGATAAAGGGCATCGAGGATTATATTCCCAACACCCAGTATGAGGGCGAAGAACACCAGAAAGCCGTGGTGGAGGACATTTGCGAGAACTGGCAGACCCAGAGCCGCAACAGCAAATTTCATGCCATTTTTGCAACCTCCAGCATCCCGGAAGCCATCCAATATTACAAGCGGTTCAGAGAAGCCGCACCATGGCTGAAAGTCACCGCACTATTTGACCCCAACATTGACAACAACGGCAAAGGCATCACCAAAGAAGAAGGGCTAAAAGAGATCGTAGAAGACTATAACGCCCGCTATGGACAGGACTTCAGCATTCCGACCTTTGCCAAGATGAAAAAGGACATTGCGGCACGGCTGGCGCACAAATTGCCCTACCAGCGCATCGAGCGCACCCCGGAAAAACAGCTTGATCTGCTAATCGTGGTGGATCAGATGCTGACAGGCTTTGACTCCAAGTGGATCAACACCCTGTATCTGGATAAAATGCTGCAATACGAAAATCTGATTCAGGCGTTCTCCCGCACCAACCGACTGTTTGGCGATGACAAACAGTTTGGCACCATCAAGTATTACCGCCGTCCACACACGATGGAGAAAAATATCGCAGATGCGGTAAAAGAGTATTCCGGCGATAAACCGTTTGGCCTGTTTGTAGATAAACTGGACAAGAACGTGGAAAAACTGAATGCCCTCTATGCGGAGATCAAAGATCTGTTTGTGTCGGCGGGCATTGAAGAGTTTTCGCAGATCCCTGCGGATATGGCAGAGCGCAAAAAGTTTGCCGACCTGTTCCAGTCCTTCAACGAAAATCTGGAAGCAGCCAAGGTGCAGGGCTTCGAGTGGGATAAGCCCATTGTGATCATCAACGAGGATACAGATGAGAAAACGGAACTTCATGCGGACTTTGACGAAAGAACGTTCAAAGTGCTGGCACTCCGCTATAAAGAACTGTTCACGCCGAATCCGGATGGCGGTGAAAATGACCCGGACGATGACGTTCCCTATGCGGTGAACAGCTATCTGACCACCATTGATACTGCTGACATCGACACGGACTATATGAACTCCCGCTTTGAAAAGTACCTGAAAATTTTCTATCAGGAGGGTGCAGAAGCAGAAGCCATCCATCAGGCCGAAACGGAGCTGCACAAGACCTTTGCCACCCTCTCGCAGGAAGAGCAGAAGTACGCTAATATTTTCCTGCACGACATTCAAAGCGGCGCAGTGGTTCCGCAGCCGGGAAAGACCTTGCGAGAGTACATTGCCGAGTACATCGCCCAAAAGCAGAACGACCAGATCCACAAAGTAGCTGAAGTTTTCGGCTTGGACGAAAAGAAGCTGCGGGCATTCATGCATGCAAATATCACCGAAGCCAACATCAACGAGTTCGGACGTTTTGATGACTTGAAAGCCACTGTGGACAAGGCAAAAGCAAAGGCATATTTTGAGGCAATTGAGGGGACAAAACTCATTCCTCCCAAAGTGCCTGTCAAGTATGATAAACTCTTGCGCGAGTTCATCGTAAGTGGCGGATTTGATTTGAAAATGCCAAAAGAATCATAAAATGGGTGCAAAATCACCCTGCTGACCAAGAGCCGAGGCGCGTCCTCGGCTCTTTTTTCGCGCCAAAATCCCAAAACACACCTACTTGGGAACAGCGTAAGTTCTCTGATATTACTTTTCCAGCAGGAGAAAAGAATCGAGACAATCTTCCGCTAGAAAGCTATTCTATAACAAACGAGCATGGATTTATCCCGCAAGATGAAAAATTTGAAAACGGCGGAACGATGAGAGAAGCCGACAAAAGGATGTATTATATCGTTTCTCCAAATTCTTTTGCGTACAATCCTGCAAGAATAAATGTTGGCTCTATTGGCTATCAGAATACCGGAAAAGATGTGATAGTAAGTTCACTTTATGAGGTTTTCAAAACATCGGATGATGTTGATGACCGTCTTTTGTGGCATTGGTTCAAATCGCCAGATTTTCAAAAGCTGATTTTCCAGTTGCAAGAAGGTGGCGTTCGCCTTTATTTCTATTATGACAAACTTTGCATGGGAACGGTTTCCCTTCCATCGCTTGAAGAGCAACGCAAGATAGGACAGCTCTTTGATAGCCTCGACACCCTTATCACCCTTCATCAGCGTGAGCATATAAAACCGATTTTGGAGGTAAAACGTGTTAAACGAAATGAATGAAAACAACCTGTTCTGCGATTATTATGAGCAGTGGGTTGCTGTATACAAAGAGGGTGCAGTTCGCCCGGTTACATTGGATAAGTACAAAATGACCCTTTCTTGGGTAAAAAAACTCGCTCCTACTTTGAAACTCTGTGAGGTTTCCAGAGTGACCTATCAGCAGCTTTTGAACGATTATGCCGTAGGCCACGAGCGTCAGACCACGATGGACTTCCACCATCAACTGAAAGGCGCCATCATGGATGCTGTGGATGATGGACTGATCGTGAAAGACCCAACCCGAAAAGCGATCATCAAAGGCAAGCCCCCGGTGCCTAAAAAGGTGAAATACCTGAACCAGTTTGAACTGCATCTTTTGTTGAGCGACTTGGATCTACAGGGAAAACTCAACTGGGACTGGATGATTTTGCTGATTGCCAAAACCGGCATCCGCTTTTCCGAAGCATTGGCGATCACTCCTGCGGATTTTGATTTTGCCCATCAGATGCTGTCCATCAACAAAACGTGGGATTATAAAGGAAACGGCGGATTTCTGCCAACAAAAAATAAATCGTCTGTACGTAAAATTCAAATTGACTGGCAGACGGTGATTCAGTTCGCAGCACTGGTAAAAGACATTCCTGAAGATAAGCCGATTTTCGTGTTCAAGGAACACGCCTACAATTCCACCGTCAACGATGTTCTGGAACGGCACTGCAACCGAGCTAAGATCCCGGTCATCTCGGTACATGGTCTGCGGCACACCCACGCTTCGGTGCTTTTGTTTGCAGGGGTGTCCATCGCAAGCGTGGCAAGGCGGCTGGGGCATTCCAGCATGACAACCACGCAGAAAACCTACCTGCATATCATTCAGGAACTTGAAAATCAGGACATCGACCTTGTAATGCGGTCACTCTCTGGATTAAGCTGATAAAATAATCAACCATCGCTCGCGCTGGTGAAGGATGATAAGAGAAAAGCCAAACCTCAAGCTGTACAGGATGTACGGTGAGGTTTGGCTTTTTGGTATCAGCTGCTCTTTTGATTTTCGTTCATAATTCTTCTGGCTCGTCCGCGCGTGGTATCCTCAAAGGTTTCATCCTCGCTGAATCGCAGCCAATAGGGGTCTTCCATTAGGCAGGCGTTGGTGCGTTTGACGATTTCCCATGCATTGTAGTCCGGCAGACCCATCATTTTCAGAATTTCCTTGCAGTCCATCCGATTTTTCGGAAAGATTCGTTTCTTTGCCCAAACCACCACATCGACCAATGGAACTTCACGTTTGTCACCGATGAAAAGGTTCAGTGGGAGGCTGTACTGCGGCACGCCCTCATTTGCGCAAAGAGACTGCCCATCTTCGCTTAGGTGTGCAATTTCTTTTTCATCCATCATCAATTTCAGATAGGCCATTTTATCACCCCATGGCGGCTTTCAGGTAGTGCAGACGGTATTTCAGGTATTGACGGATCGCAGATGCTCTTTTTTCGCTCAACAATGCAAGAATAGGCGAGATGGACTGAATGATTTCACTATACAACTCGTCCAAGTCACGCGTTGGCAGCACAGGCTCATCGATCATCTTGATTTGCTGGGCATGGTGACTGCGGAACGGTTTGGCTTTGTCGAACTGATAACGGAGCTTCGTGTCAGTCAATTCTTCATCCGTTGCCCACGCAAGCAGACTACCGCCATTGTCGTAAATAGGCGGAGCATAATTTTTTCCATTCCGGACGATCACATCAAAATTGTTTTCGTGGCGGTCTTCGTTGCCGATAAAGGCGTCAAATGCCAGCATTTGATAAAGCCACTTCTTACCATATAGTTCTATCGCATACTGGAACAATGCTTCCGGTGAAGCGGCTCGACCGCTGGCAAGGAAATGGGCATCAGCCAAGTCTGCAAAATGATACAGCTGTTCATCGTCCGTTGTGAACTTGGGGCAGACGCTGACCACATCGCAGGAATAGGTCTGAATGTCGGGAAAGAGTTTGGCAGGCATCAACGTATATTCTACATGGGGCAAATTCAGCACCTGTGCAATCAGCGAGGCCATCACCTCAGAATACGGCTCATACCCAGCGGTTCCGGCCTCTGTGATGGAGTTGCCCTTGACCATAACAAGCTGATCATCTACATGATACCAGCCCTTTGAGAGCATTCCACGGCTCGTCCGTGTTTCACGCTTTTCAACCAACTGGATTTTTGCAGGGACTTCAATTGGGCTCATGGTATCACGCTCCTTTGCTCCATTATACCATGTTTGGATGGATAGACAAGGTAAACTATGGTCAATAGCAAAAATCAAAACATCAAATTGTTTTTTGAAATTTGAAGTAGAAAAGTCAAATCAAATATGAAATTTCGATAGAAACATTAAATTTTTAGCTCAATAAGTGAAATGAACGCTCAAAAAATGAAATCCAAACCCCAAAAGTGAAATTTGATGGTTGAATACTGAAAAAGTGTTAAAAAGATTTTGATATTCTAAATTCGACTTGAACTGTTTTTTGCATATCGTCCTTGCAGATAGCCCTTGGAGATGTTCTCACCTTTCCGGGGAGAAAACTCGGTCAGAGCGTAAATATCGGTCTGCATGGTCTTTTCGTCCTTTTCGGCAAACCAGATCTGATCGCGCCGCAGCAACGTCAGGTCGAGAAGTCCGGTATCGTGTGTTGTAAAGATGAGTTGTGCATGGTTTGTATTGATAGCGGCATCCTGCACCATCTCGATCAGATGCCTTGTCAGCAGCGGGTGCATACTGGATTCGATCTCGTCTACTACCAAAACGGAGCCTGCTTCTAGTGCAGTGAGCCACATACCGATGCGGGAGAAGAACCGCTGTGTACCAACGGATTCCTGCCCCAATGGAAGCCAGAAGCCCCTTGATGCGCCATCTTCGGCATCGAGGGTGTGCAATGCGGAAATGATAGGCTCTTCTTTGGAGCCAGTGATGCGGATGTCCTTGATACCGAGGTCTGCATACAGCATTTCATGCAGGATACGGCTCTTTTCAGAGCCGCCTTGCCGGATGGCAGACAAAGTTGCGTCCAGTCGCATTTCCGTTCCCATAAAGCCTGTCAGTTTTTCAAAGAACCACAGATATGCCTTTTCAGTCTGGGGGCAGTTCCACTCGTTCGAGCTGGACAGATAAAGGCGATTTTCAGCAGTTCGTCCAGAAAGCGTAAGCTGTTCTTGGATGTTTTCACGAAATTGGTAGCCATTTCCCTCTCTGGAAAAAATCAAGGCTTCCCGGCCATTCGGCCAGTGATAGAGGTATTCGGTCAGGACTTTGGACTTGTCAAACGAGAACCCATAGGCATACTTGATGCCGCCATAAAAATAGATGGCTTCAAAGCTGGTCGGCTGTGTAGGCTGGTCAGTGAAAGCAAACGGCTCCTGCGGAAGGGACTCGCCTTTCAGCAGCTTGGCATATCGGCCACAGACCATTTCCCGCATGAGCAGGAGGGCATGGAGAACATTGCTCTTTCCGGCTGCATTTGCGCCGTACAGTGCCAGCACAGGCACAAGCTGTTTCTTTTCGTCCGGCGAAATCAGGCAATCAGACAGACTTTTATCCGTAGATGCTTTCAAGCTGATAATAGCCGTGTCCTTGATGGAGCGGTGGTTGGTGACTGAAAATTGAAGCAGCATCGCGATTCCTCCCAGATGATTTTCTGAATCCAGTGTACTCTATTCTGGGCGAAAAGTCAAATTTTGATTTTGAAATTTGCAAATATTCCGCAAAAATCAAGAATAAAATCCAAAATATCGGCTTTTGATACCGTTCGGATGCTATCAGGAATCATTCTGCATACACGACTTCCCTCACCACCACCTCCTCTGCCTGCGCTTTCAGCCCATTCATGTGCGCCACCCAGAGAAGCTGTGCGCGCTCTTTGTCCGGCGCGGGGCACTTGTCTAACAGAGTGGTCATCGTGCGTTCCAGCCACTTGCAGGCCGTTTTCTGGACATCCTGCAAATGCGGCCAGAGCGTACCGTTCAGCAGCATCTTGTTGTACAGCACAGGACGCTGATTCTTGAGATGGGCCAGCCGCATCCGGCCATACTTGCCCAGCGGTTCGGTATCATCGGTCTGCGGCAGGGTGAGCAAGGGCAGCTGATACTCCCCAACCTATGCGTAATGGATCTCAGTGCGGACGGCATTCGTGCTTTTCATGGAAATTCTCCTTTGCATTTTCAACGTGTGTTGTGGTCTTTGTGGAAAACGGTGTTCACTTCTTCCGGCTCTGCGCGTTCAGCCAGTTGCCCTGCGCCTGATAGTAGTGCTCCATCGTGGTGGGCGCGTTCAGGATGGTGGTGCGCAGATAGGCCATGATGTTCTTGATGGGCTGGGTGGTGTTGGCCATCACGTCAAAGATGTACTCAACGTGCTGGCTGGTCAGCTTGTCCAGACGGAGCCGGATCGCCTTTGTGGTCTGTGCCTGTTTGCCGATGTACTGAGTCTTGAGCGGACAGCAGTACATCTCCACAATGTTGTCCAGCAGTTCCTCCAGCTTGTCGGGGTCGTACCGCTGGGCAAGGGTGTCGATCTCCAAACGTTCCCGGAACTCCTCCCGTACCTGTGCTTCCATCTGGTCAAAATCTGCGGATTCACCTGTCGGCCCTGATAGATTAGTACTTTGTCTTTTAGTATTTTGTTTATTAGTATTTTGTTGCGTTGCCTTTTCCAAATTGGGCTCAGCCAAATTTGGAAAATCCAAAAATGGTGAAGAACAAGGTTTCATGCGGCTTTTCGGACTTTTGGATGCGGACGGGTCCGACGGTTCGCTTTCCTTGCCGGGAACGGCAGGATCGTCCTCAACAGGCGATTCATAAACCTGATAATCGTAGTCGATGATCTGCCCTTTGGCATTGCGGACTTTCTGACGGCGGACGTAGCCGTGTTCTTCCAGTTCCAGAACAGCGGTGCGTACACTGTCCAGACCATCCTTGCAACCAACGGTCAGCCCTTTCAGGCTGTAATCCCAATCGTCCGGCAGGGAGAGCATATAGGACAGCAGTCCCTTGGCTTTCAGGGACAGCCTCTTATCCTGCAGGTGGTGGTTGCTCATGACGGTGTAGTTGACATTTTTATTGACGCGGAATGTTGACATGGCGGCTTCCCTTTCAGCCCAATGCGAGCAAGAGAAAACGCAGCATTTCCCGGCTTTCGGGAAACGCTGCGTTCAGACAGGGAAGCCTGCTGTGAGCTGGCACAGCAACGGCAGCACTGCATATTTCTAACGGACATCTAACACAACTACACCTGAAATGCAGCCGCTGACGGCCTGTGTGAAAAAGGCTTTTTCTAACGTCATTTCGCAAAAAGCGGCTGATTTTTGCCTGCAAATTGCGGTGTGACGTGCCTTTTGGGAGGTTACAAGAATGCCCTCAGCTGCCAATGACAGCCGCGAGGAACCAGCTTCATCCAACAATTTCAAAGACTCGAAATGCGATAGGCCGGGAGACCGGTGCCAGGGTTCGACTCCCTGATGCTCCGCCAAATCGAATGGACAGATGAATTTTATTCGTCTGTCCATTCTTTTTTGCCGGAACATCGCCCGTCCACCCTGTCTTGTGGGCGTATGGCATCATGCTGACGCATTGCCATAGCATAGCGAAAAGAACATACAAAAAATTGAAGCATATTAATAACAATTCTTACAACATTGATAAAACAATTTGATGCGGAAAAGTTAAAGTTTTCTGAAATTTGTATTTGCTGCAACACAGCAAGTTATTAAAACGCACAAAACCCCCGCTCCACAAAAAACGAGACGGTATTCAAGTGCTTGAGTGCCGACTACATTAATAATAAGTCCAAGATTTGATTGCAACAGCTTCGGTAAAACAATGTCAACAAGCGGGCCTACGACAACGTATGACAAAGGAACAAAACACCTTGCAATCATGGAACGCGATGCAAACACACGCCCCTGAAGAATCCGTGGTGTTTCCTGCATCCACAATGTGCCGGCAACCGTATTCAAAATTGGCGTAACAAATGAAAAGGAAAATCTTCCGATTGCAACAATGCAAGTAATATGTGTGAACCCCATAAGTTGCAAAGCTATGCCAGCAACCAAGCCACCAATAACGATCGTTTTATAAGTAAAATGTATTTTCTTTGAAAATGTAACAACCAAACTTCCGCATAAAATCCCGAATCCACCACAAGCCTTAATAATGCCTAGGTCAAATGTATTCCCAAGTGTCAAGCCGAAAGGCTCTATTAATGAGGTTGCGAGATTAAACGTAAAGTTTAAAATAGTAAAGTAAATCAAAAGTACACGTAAACTTCCTTGAGAAAAAATAAATTTGAATCCAAGCAAAATTTCTCTTTTTGTATTTCGTTTCTTCTGATTTTCGTTGTCCATTGAAAACTTGCTTGAATCTATCGTAACAAGAATTACTAAAGAAACAAGATAGCTTATTAAATCAATTATTATAATCCCATTTAGTCCAATTAATGGATAGAGCATTCCGGCAACAATCGGGGAAGCAATACTATCCAATGAATCAATAATCTGACTCATGCCGTTAGCAGTTTTTACTTCATCAGGAGAAACCAAAGTTGTAATTGATGCTTGATATGCATTATTATCAAAGAAATTTGCACAAGAATCAAGAAAGGTAAAAACACAAAGAACAAAATAATTGAATTCATAATAACTGACGCAAATATAGATAAACACACTTATCAAAGCGGCAATGGAGTCGGCGCAAATAATGATAGCCTTACGATTGTATTTGTCACATAAATAACCACTGAAAGGTGCTAAAAATATCGCTGGTAATATAGAGAAAAGGAGAATCAAAACCATTGGGGTCGCTTTTCCTGTGACCGTGTAAACCCAGACACTTACCCCAAATGACGTTAATCCTGTCCCCAAAATGGAAATCAATCTTGCAAACCAAACTTTCCTATAAGACGAATTGATATTCATAACTATTATGCCCTTCCGCCATCAAATGGGATGTGCTTCATCACAATCTCAAATATAAAATCACATTTGCAACAGCCCCTTTTTTCATTGCACATTTACTTTCCCGCCAGCAATACCGCCAGCACAGCCTTCTGGACGTGCAGACGGTTCTCAGCCTCGGTGAAGATCTCGTCGGCGTGGGCCTCAAAGACGGCAGTAGAGATCTCCTCGCCGCGGTGAGCGGGCAGGCAGTGGAGCACCATGCAGTCCGGCTTTGCGGCTTTCAGGAGGCCGCTGATGAGCTGGAAGCCTGCAAAGTCCCGCAGGCGGCTCTCGCTCTCGGAGGTGCCGGGGGCGGCGGTATTCCAGACAGCCGTCACCACCACATCGGCGTCCTTGACGCCTTCGGCGGGGTCTTCCAGCAGGCGGAACGCACTGCCGTACTTATGGGCAAACATCAGCACATCTGCCGCCGGGCGGTAGCCGTGGGGGCAGACGCAGTCCACCTTCATGCCGGAGAGCAGACCGCCCACGATGAGGCTGTTGGCCATATTGCTGCCGTCGCCGACGAAGCAGAGCTTCTGGCCCGCCAGCGCACCCCGGCGCTCCCGGATGGTCATGAGGTCGGCCAGCACCTGACAGGGGTGAGCATAGTCCGTCAGGCCATTGATGACGGGGACGCCCGCAAACTCAGCGAACTCTTCCAGATCGCTCTGGCGGTAGGTGCGCCAGACAACGCAGTCATAATAGCGGCCCAGCACCCGGGCGGTATCCTTGAGCGGCTCGCCGCGGCCGGACTGCAGCTCGGTGGCGGCATTCATGTAGTTGCCGAGGCCGCCCAGCTGGTAGACGCCCACCTCGAAGCTGGTGCGGGTACGGGTGGAGTTTTTCGAGAACATCAGCGCGACGCTCTTGCCCTTGAGCAGAGGTTCGGTGCCTCCGGCCTTCTGCTGCGCTTTCAGCTCATCGGCCACATCAAGGATGTGGGCCACCTCGTCAGGGGTGAGAGCGCTCATTTTCAGCAGATGCTTCATGCCTGCTCCTCCGTTTTGCTGGGGTCCATCTCCGCGAGGACGCTGCCCAGAATCTCCAGCGCCATCTCCACATCGTGGGCGGTCAGAGTCAGCGGCGGCAGCAGGCGGAGGCGGGTCTTTGCGGTAAGCACCAGCAGGCCCTTTTCGCGGCAGGCGGCCAGCACGTCAGCGGCCTTGATGCCCTCGAGGAACTCGATGCCGACCATCAGGCCGATGCCCGAGAGGCTCCTGACGCGGGGCAGCTTTTCCAGACCGGTGCGCAGCTGGACGGCCCGCTCGTTGACGTTGGCGAGGAAGCTGGCGTCCATCCGGTCCACGACGACATTCGCACCGGCGCAGACCACCGGGTTTCCGCCGAATGTGGAGCCGTGGCTGCTGGGTCCCATACTGGCAGCGACTTTCTCATTCATCAGGACAGCGCCAATCGGCAGGCCGCCGCCCAGACCCTTGGCCAGCGTGACGACGTCGGGCTGGAGGTTGTAGTGCTCACAGCACAGGAAGGTCCCGGTGCGGCCCACGCCGGTCTGCACCTCGTCCACGATGAGGACGAGGTCTTTTTCGTCGCAGAGGGCGCGGACAGCCTGCACATACTCAGGTTCCAGCGCCACAACACCGCCCTCGCCCTGTACCAGTTCCAGCATGACAGCGCAGGTGTGGCGGTCCACCATCTCGGTCAGGGCGTCGATGTCGCCGGCCTTGACGTACTGGAAGCCCTCGTTGAAGGGGCCGAAGTAGTTGTGGAACACGCCCTGTCCGGTGGCGGTCAGGGTAGCAATGGTACGGCCATGGAAGCTGTTGACCAGCGTGATGACATTGTAGCGGTCGGCACCGTATTTGTCGAAGCTGTACTTGCGGGCGGCCTTGATGGCACCCTCATTGGCCTCTGCGCCCGAGTTGCCGAAGAACACCTTGCTCATGCCGGTGCGCTTGCAGAGCTTTTTGGCCAGCTTGCCGCAGGGGGCGGTATAGTAGAGGTTGGAGGTGTGCTGCAGCTTGTGTGCCTGCTCGGAGACGGCCTCGGCCCAGGTCATATCGCAGTAGCCCAGGCTGTTGACGCCGATGCCGCTGGTGAAGTCGAGGTACTTCTGCCCCTCGGGGCCTTCGGCATAGAGGCCGTGGCCCTTCTCGAGGACGATGGGGTTGCGTGCGTAGGTATGCAGGACATACTCGTTGTCCCGCTTGATGACTTTTTCGGAATCCATAGCGTTCTTCCTCCTTTGTAGCATCCTTGCCCTCTCAGGCCGCTTCGCGTCCAGCTCTCCCAAAGGGAGAGCCTTTGCAGGAAGGTGAAGCCTCTCCCTCTGGGAAAGGTGGCATCGCGTCAGCGATGACGGAGAGGGCAAGCCCGTTTCTCTTATTATAAAATGCTTTCCGGTTTTCAGCAACCCTTATTCGTGATGGCTGCGGCGATAGAAGCGGGTACCGGAGCCACGGTCGGAGAACAGCTCCAGCAGGATGGAGTGCGGCACGCGGCCATCAATGATGACAGCCTCGTGGACGCCCTGATAGATCGCGTCGGCCATGCCGCCGATCTTGGGGATCATGCCGCCCGCGATGATGCCGGCGGACTTGTAGCCCTCGATCTCGGAGACCTCCACCTCGGGGATGAGGGTAGATTCATCTTCCTTATCCCGCAGCAGGCCCGCAATGTCGGTCATGGAGACGAGTTTTTCGGCCTTGAGCGCGATAGCGATCTGTGCGGCGGCGGTGTCAGCGTTGACGTTATAAGCCTGGCCCAGGTCGTCCATGCCCACCGTTGCGATAACGGGGATATAGCCGCTGTCCAGCAGGCTGGAGATCAGCGTCGGGTCCACGTGGACGATCTCGCCCACATGGCCCAGCTGAGGGTCAAGCTCGGTGCAGCGGAGCATCTGGCCGTCCATGCCGCAGAGGCCGACGCCGCGGCCCCGCAGCTTTGCCACGAGGTCTTTGTTCACCTTACCGGCCAGCACCTGCTGGACGATCTCCATGGTGGCGTCGTCGGTGACGCGCAGGCCGCCCGCAAAGTGGCTCTCGACGCCCACTTTTTTGAGCATCTCATTGATGGCAGGGCCGCCGCCGTGTACCAGGACCACCCGCACGCCCAGCAGGGTCAGGGTGACAAGGTCGTTCATGACCGCGTTTTTCAGCGTCTCGTTGATCATGGCGTTGCCGCCGTATTTGATGACCATGGTCTTGCCGTGGTACTTCTGGATATAAGGGGTCGCCTCCGAGAAAAGGAGGGCCATTTCTTCGTTTTTCATTGCTGTTCTCCTTCTCAGGTGCGGTAATCGCCGTTGATCTTCACATAGTCATAGGTCAGATCGCAGCCCCATGCCTTGGCGCTGGCGTCACCGGTACCCATATCCACCTTGACCAGAATATCGTGCTCGGCCAGGACCTTTGCGGCCTCGTCCTCGCTGTAGGGGTGGTAGGCGGCGTTCTCGCAGACGTAGACCTCACCGGCCTTGCTGGACAGCCAGACGCAGACCTTATCGATCGAGAAGTCGCCGGGAGTGTAGCCGATGGCGCAGAGGATGCGGCCCCAGTTGGCGTCGCGGCCAAAGACAGCGGCCTTGAAGAGGTTGGAGCAGACCACGCTGCGGCTGACGGCGCGGGCCGTCTTGAGGTCGGGGGCATGGGTGACTTCGCAGGTGATGAGGTGGGTCGCGCCCTCGCCGTCACCGGCGTGTTCAGCGCACATATGCTCGGCGATGGCGGTCAGTGCGGCCACAAAGGCGTCGTAGTCGGCGTTCTCCTCGGTGATCTCCGGGTTGCCCGCAAGGCCGGAGGCCATGATGATCAGGGTATCGTTGGTGGAAGTGTCCAAATCGACGCTCATCTGGTTGTAGGTCCCGGGGACGACGGTCTTGAGGGCCTTTTCCAGCAGGGCGGGGGAGACGGCGGCGTCGGTGGTGTAGAATGCCAGCATGGTGGCCATGTTGGGGGCGATCATGCCGCTGCCCTTGCCGATAGCGCCCACCGTGCAGGTCTTGCCGCCCAGCTCAAACTGGATGGCATATTCCTTCTTGTGAGTATCGGTGGTCATGATGGCCGTCGCCGCGTCGGTGCTGCCCTGTGCGTCAGCCGCTAGCTTGGCGGCGGCGGCAGGGATGCCACGGGCAAAGGGGTCGATGACCATCGGCTGGCCGATAACGCCGGTAGAAGAGGGCAGGACATCCTTTGCGTCGATGTTCAGCGCCTTGCCCACCAGCTCACAGCATTCCTCCGCCAGTGCCACGCCGTTGGCGGCGCAGGTGTTGGCGTTGCCGCTGTTGACCACGATGGCCTGTGCATAGCCGTCCGTCAGGTGGGCGCGGTCTACCTTGATGGGTGCGCCGCAGACCTTGTTGGTGGTGTAAACACCGGCGGCGGCGCAGCGGACGTCGGCCTTGATGAGCGCCAGATCGTACTTTTCACTGTGATTTGCCCGGATGCCGCAATGGACACCGGCTGCTGCAAAACCCTTGGGCGCGCAGATGCCGCCCGCAACTTCTTTATACTGCATAACACTTTTCCTTTCCCACAAACACTCCCTCAGTCACGGCATTCGCCGTGCCAGCTCCCTCATGGAGGGAGCCTTTGCGTAACCGTCAGCTGCAAAAGCCTCCCTCTTCGAGGGAGGTGGATGCGAACACCGTGAGCAGACGAAGGGAGTTTTTTATTCCAACCCCTGGGTCTCCGGCAGGCCCAGCATCAGATTCATGCACTGGATGGCTGCGCCGGAAGAGCCTTTGCCCAGATTGTCGAACAGGGACACCAGCATCATCTGGTCGCCCGCTGCGTTGACGGTCATGTACAGCTCCATCCTGTCGCTGCCGGACAGGGCGTTAGAGTACAGACCATTCTCGGGAAGCGGCTCGTTGAGGGCGTGGACGGAAACGGTCGCGCCCTCCTTGTAATAGTCCGCAATGCCTGCGGCCACCGCCTCGGCGCTGGTGCCAGCCAGCTTGAGGTCCAGCGGAACGAGGACCTGCATTCCGCTGTAATAATCGCACACCACCGGCACAAAGGCAGGGGTGTGGGCGAGGCCGCTGATCTTCTGCATCTCGGGCAGATGCTTATGAGCGAGGCCCAGACCGTAGCTCTTGGGCGCATCCAGCTTGCTGTGAGCCGGACGGTCGGCGCTCTCGTACTCGGCGATCATCTTTTTGCCGCCGCCGGAGTAGCCCGAAATGCCGGTGCAGCTGAACGGATAGTCTGCCGGGGCCAGCCCCAGCTCCACCAGAGGCCGCGCGATGCTGATAAAGCCGCTGGCATAGCAGCCGGGGACCGCCACACGATACGAATTTTTGATCTTCTCTTTCTGGCCCTTCAGCTCCGGGAAGCCGTAGTCCCAGGCCGCGTCGGTGCGGAAGGCCGTGGAGGTATCCAGCACCTTGACGTCCGGGCGGAGCAGAGGCATGACCTCTTTGGAGGCTGCATCGGGCAGGCAGAGGAAGGCAAGGTCGGCGGAATTGATGACCTTTGCCCGCTCGTTCACATCCTTGCGGCCCTCAGCCGAGATGCTCAGCAGCTCGATGTCAGGCCGGGCGGCCAGACGGTCGGCAATGCGCAGACCGGTGGTGCCGGAAGAACCGTCGATAAAGACTTTTACGCTCATGCGTTTGCCGCCTCCCATGCGCCGAGCTGGGCGCTTGCCAGCTCGATCTGCTTCTTGACGCTGGCCTCGCTGGGACCGCCGTAGCTGGTGCGGCCCTCGCAGCACTTGATGAGGTCGATGGCGTCGTAGATGTCGTTTTCGAACAGAGCGCTGTAGCCCTTGAACTCATCGAGGGTCAGCTCTTCGAGGGTCTTATCCTTGCTGATGCAGTCGGAGACCATGCAGCCGGTGAGCTTGTAGGCGTCGCGGAAGGGCATCCCCTTCTTGGTCAGATAGTCAGCGCAGTCGGTAGCGTTGATGAAGCCCTTGGCAGCGGCCCGGCGCATATTGGCGGGCAGGGTCTTCATGGTGTCCAGCATGGGAGTGACCGTTTTCAGGCACAGCTCCAGCGTATCGACGGCGTCGAAGATGGCCTCTTTGTCCTCCTGCATATCCTTGTTGTAAGCGAGAGGGATACCCTTCATCATGACCAGCAGGGTGTTCAGATCGCCGTAGACACGGCCCGTCTTGCCGCGGATGAGCTCGGTGACGTCGGGGTTTTTCTTCTGGGGCATGATGGACGAGCCGGTGGTGAAGGCGTCGTCCAGCTCGATGAACTTGAACTCCCAGCTGCACCAGAGGATGATCTCTTCGGACAAGCGGGACAGGTGCATCATGCAGATGGAGATGGCGTTTGCCAGCTCGATGCAGAAGTCACGGTCAGACACACCGTCAAGGCTGTTGGGGCAGGGTGCCGCAAAGCCCAGCTTCTCGGCGGTGAACTGACGGTCCAGCGGGTAGGTCGTACCGGCCAGAGCGCCGGAGCCCAGTGGACACTGGGCGTCCATCCGGGCGGTGGCGTCCTCGAAGCGCTGCAGATCGCGCAGCAGCATCCATGCATAGGCCATCAGGGCGTGGCCGAAGGTGATGGGCTGGGCGCGCTGCAGGTGGGTGTAGCCGGGCATGACGGCGGTGGTGTTCTCGGCGGCCTTCTTGCAGATGACCTTGACCAGCTCCACGATGTAAGCCTGCAGGGTGTGGCTGTAGTCCCGCAGAGTCAGGCGGATGTCCAGCGCCACCTGGTCGTTCCGGCTGCGGCCGGTGTGCAGGCGCTTGCCGGCGTCGCCGATGCGGGCGGTGAGGGTCTGCTCCACGAAGGTATGGACGTCCTCGGCGTTGGGGTCGATGGTGAGGGTGCCGGAGGCCAGGTCATCCGCGATGGAGGCCAGACCGCTCAGAATATCTTCGCAGTCCTTCTCGGAGATGATGCCCTGCTTTGCCAGCATGGCGGCGTGGACGCCGCTGCCGCGCATATCCTGCGCGATCATCCGCTGGTCGAAGCGGATGGAAGAATTGAAGTCGTTGACGCGGGAATCGACCGCCTTGGAGAAACGGCCCTTCCAAAGTTGTTCTGCCATAAAAGAAACTCCTCTATAGAAACGGCAAAGCCGCCGCAGGGGAAAAAGCTCCCGCGGCGGTGCCGCCAGCAATGATGCCGGTAATTGAGCCTTCAGCGTGAAAGTGTAAAAAACACGCCAAAGGGGATGGTAAGCAGATTATTCCTTGACCTCGGGCCAGTTCTTGGACAGCTTTGCGCGCTCCTTGATGGACAGGCCGAACAGGTTGATGAAGCCGGTGGCATCGGACTGGTCGTAATCCTTATCGACGCCGAAGGAAGCGGTCTGCTCATCGTACAGGGTGTACGGAGAGGTGACGCCGGCGTTGATCATGTTGCCCTTGTAGAGCTTCAGCTTCACATCGCCGGTCACAGTCTTCTCAAGGCTGTCGGCAAAGGCATCCAGTGCCTCGCGCAGCGGGGTGAACCACTGGCCGTTGTAGACGATGTCGGCGTACTTCTGAGCCATCTGAGCCTTGAAGTGTGCGCTCTCCTTGTCCAGAGTGATGGTCTCCAGAACATTGATGGCCTTGTACAGGATCGCACCGCCGGGAGTCTCATAGACGCCGCGGCTCTTCATGCCCACCAGACGGTTCTCGACGATGTCCAGCAGGCCGATGCCGTTCTCGCCGCCGACCTTGTTCAGGTACTCGACCAGCTCGACAGCGCCCATCTCCTTGCCGTCAACGGCGGTGGGGATGCCCTTCTCGAAGTGGAGGGTGATGTAGGTCGGGGTGTCGGGTGCCTGCTCGGGGGAAACGCCCAGCTCCAGGAAACCGGGCTTATTGTACTGCGGCTCGTTGGCGGGGTTCTCGAGGTCGAGACCCTCGTGGCTCAGGTGCCACAGGTTCTTATCCTTGGAGTAGTTGGTCTCACGGTTGATCTTCAGGGGGATGTTGTGTGCCTCGGCGTAGTCGATCTCCTCGTCACGGCTCTCGATGTCCCACTCACGCCAGGGAGCGATGATGGCCATATCGGGGCAGAGGGCCTTCAGGGTCAGCTCGAAACGCACCTGGTCGTTGCCCTTGCCGGTGCAGCCGTGGCAGATGGCGTCTGCGCCCTCCTTGATGGCGATGTCGGCCAGAGCCTTTGCGATGCAGGGACGTGCAAAGCTGGTACCCAGCAGGTAGTCCTCATACTTTGCGCCGAACTTCAGGGTGGGGAAGATGTAGTTTTCGACGAAGTCCTTCTTCAGGTCGAGGACGTACAGCTTGGAAGCGCCGGTAGCCTTGGCCTTCTCTTCCAGACCGTCCAGCTCCGTACCCTGACCCACGTCGCCGGAGACAGCGATGACTTCGCAGTTGTTGTAATTCTCTTTCAGCCAGGGAATGATGATGGAGGTATCCAGACCGCCAGAGTAAGCCAGAACAACTTTCTTAATATCTTCCTTTTTCATGATGATCGCTCCTTTGTTTATTACACTTTTTATACTTTTGTTTTCCGCCCGGGCATCCCTCCCGGGGCGCTCGACGTCTTGTCTTTCTGAGTACGCTTTTATTATACGCCAAGCGGTTTTTCCGTCAATGCAGAAAACCGCCAAACCTTGTGCAGATTTGGCGGTCCTTTTCTGTTATTTTGTATGTTTATGCATTATTTTCTAAATATATACAAATTTTATGCATTTTCAGTTTGTATATGCATGCTGTATACAGTCCGGTTTATACAAAAACTGTCCGCCGTCGGCACGGGGTTGACGGCCCCGTTCCGGCAGGGCGCGGCGTTCGTGTTTTTATTCATCTTTTTCAGCCGTCCACCCGGCGCAGAGGGCCTCTTTCTGGGCCTTCGTCAGCTTTTTGAGGGCGATCTCCCGCCGGAGGGCGGCGGACTTGTCCGCACACGCTTCCAGGTAGGCAAAGCCCAGCGCGGTATGGGTGCGGGTATACTTTGCGCCTTTGCCGCTCTGATGGGCCTTGAGGCGGGCTTCCGGGTCGTTGGTCCAGCCGGTATAGAGCTGGCCGCCCGCGCAGCGCACCATGTAGACGTAAGCTGTCTTTTCCGGCTTCTCAGATGCGGCCATTGTTCTTCAGCACCTGACGGCAGGCGGCGAGGGCCGTCTCCTTGTCCTTGGCCGTGATGAGGAAGCGGCTGGCGTGGCAGAAGCTGATGCCCTCGATGCCGCTCTTCTGCTCGATGACCTCCTGCGGCTGGCCGGCCCAGCTCTGGGGGAAGGGGAGCTTGGGCTTTTTGGTCTTGTGGTCGGTGACGCACTGGGCGCTCCAGCCGCCCCGCTGGCTGGGATAGATGACGAAAAGGGCGTCAGTCTTGTACAGCCCGTTCTTCCAGGGCAGATAGCAGGGCAGCACCACGATGCCGTCGCGGGAGTTTTTGTATGCCTGCTGGACCTTCTCGTCGGCGCGGTTGACGGCGTTGGCGCTCTCGATCTGGTTCTCCAGGATCTGCTTTGCCACAGCCACAGCCTTGAAGAAGCAGGCGTCCTGGTCCTCTTTCGAGTCCCACACGGGGTTGAAGAAGCCGATGGCGTCACAGAGGCTGTTCTGCTCGCCGGTATTGTCGTTCAGATCGAGGGGCTGGATGAAGTTCTCATCAATGAGCCGGGCCTGACGCTCGCCTACAAGGCCGGGGCCGAGCACCTGCCACAGCAGGCCGAAGGCCGCGTAAGGGATGCCGTTGGGGCGGGTCTCGCGGGGCTCCTGATGGTGGTCGAACATGCCAAAGCCGATGTCGTACACGATGCCGTCGAAGTCATCCGGCACCACGAAGCCGCGGGTTATTTTAATATCCGGGCGGAGGATCTGGAGCAGGGCAGTGGCGAACACGTCGTCGGCATGGAACTTGCCTGCGTGGGTAAAGCCGTTTGCGGGTATTTTCATAGGGGGTTCTCCTCATTCTCTCATGCATTCTGTTGCACACAGTATAGCACATTCCCGGGCAGCGGACAACAAAAAGGAGCCGCCGCATGACGCAGCAGCTCCCATATTCTACAGAAAAATTTCTCAGTGGTTGGCCTGTGCCGCTTCAAACTCTGCCTGCGTCAGGATCTGATAATCCGCAGGGATGTTGAAGAGATTCTGGTCCACCGTGGTGCTCGTGACGCGGTACTCCACGATGGTGCGGCCCTCGGCAGCATCGGTAACGACATACTTGAGGTCATCGCCGACCAGGCAGTAGGAAACGGTGGCCGTCTGACCGTCGGCATCGGTGACAGTGTAGGACAGGGCCTCGCAGTCCTGACCGTTCACATTCACGGTGGTCACGGTGCAGGGGATCTCCTGTGCTTCGCCTTTGTCAGCGGAGACTGCCTCGCTTGCGCTCACAGTAGGTACTTCGCCCTTGACGGCCATCCTGGATGCATCGTCCACCAGATAGCCCTGACCGTCTTTCAGGATATAGACCAGACTGCCGGCGTCGCCCATATCCATCTTGATATAAGCGTTGCCGTTGCTGCGGGCTGCGATCATGGTCTGGGCGGTGCCATCGGGGGCAGTGGTGACGATCTCCTGATACAGCTCTGCGCCGGTGCGCTGTGCCAGCGCGTTGTTGATGCGGGTCTCCACGGAGTCGCCGGGAGCCGCCATGCACACCGGCATCAGCACGGCGGCCATCACTGCAGCCACCAGCAGAGAAGTAAGTTTCTGATACAGCTTCATAGAAAATTCTCCTGTCTTTCAGCTCATTTTGCAAAGGCGTTTTTCCTCTTTTGCATTTGCATTATCTTACAACTTTTTCCGGGCCACTGTCAATCATCCCATTTGCCCTCCTGTCAAAAAACAGCCGCAGAGGCGTTTCTTTCCCTCTGCGGCTGCGGTTTGTAAAGTTTTTGTGGAAATCACTTCCGGCCCTTGCGGCTGGTCTTGGTGACAGCGCGGGTGGAGGTCTTGGTCACGGCTGTGGTGGGCTTGACCGCCGGGCTGAGGTTGGGCTTCGGGGTCAGGGCCTTAGTGGTGGGCTCGCCCAGAGCCAGCACCTGGGAAAGCGCGGCCTGTGCGGCGGCAGCATCGCCGTCGGTGACGGCCAGAACATCGGAGTAGAACTGCTCCATCTCCTCGCGGGTGGAGAAGGTAGCAACGTACATCTGGTTGCCCATCGCGCCGGAGAGGGCGTCGGGGATGCGGTCCACCATCTTCATGTTCTTCTGGTACTTCTGCATGATCTGCTCATGGCTGTACACGAAGTTCTTACCGTCGCGGCGGCCGGCGAAGGGGCAGTAGTAGTGCTCGCCCACGGGCATATCGGTGCCGCCGAAGGCGATCATGTCGGCCCAGATCTTATAGACGTTGGTGGAGCGGGCGAAGTTTATCATATCGGGGGTGAAGCCGCCGCAGGGGCGCATATTGACTTCGAGGGCCACGATCTGGCCCTTTTCGCCCATGCTGGCCTGGTTCTCGGTCATCCGGAAGAACTCGAAGTGGACGAAGCGGCTCTTGACGCCGAAGCTCTTGACGACGGCACGGCCTGCGGCGCGGGTGTCCTCGGGCAGGTCCTTGATGATGTAGTAGATGGAGTTGTCGTTGTCGTTCACGATGTCCATGATGGACATGGGACTGACGTTTCCGGCCTCAAAGATGGGGTTGCCGGAGGCGTCGATGATGGCGTCGTAGCTGTTGACCTCGGCGCGGACGAACTCCTCCATGATGTAGGAGACGTCCGGGTGATTCTCGGCCTTGCAGGCGAGGAAGGTCTTCAGCTCTTCGTCATTGGACAGCTTGTGGGTATCGGAAGCGCCCACGCCGTTGTCGGGCTTGACCACCACAGGGTATCCCACCTGCTTGATGAACGCCCTGCAGCCGTTGAGATCATCCACCATGTGGTAGCGGGCGGTGGCGATGCCGGCCTTCCGGTAGTACTCCTTCATCTTGCTCTTGTACTTGATGCGGGGCATATCCTCGGTCTGGAAGCCGGAGGTGATGTGGAAGTCGGTGCGCAGGGCAGCGTCCCGCTCCAGCCAGTATTCGTTGTTGGACTCCAGCCAGTCGATGCGGCCATACTTGAAGATGAAGAAGGCCACAGCGCGGTAGACTTCGTCGTAATTCTCGAGGCTGCCGACCTTATAGTACTCGTTCAGGCTGTCCTTCAGCTCCGGCTTCAGCTCATCGTAGGGCTGGTCGCCGATGCCCAGCACGTTCATGCCGTCGTTCTTCAGCTCCCGGCAGAACTGCCAGTAGTTCGTCGGGAAGTTGGGGGAGATAAAAATAAAATTCTGCATAATTTCGCGTCTTCTTTCCTTGAATATCCTCTATTTGCTGCCTCCCGCAAAGAGGCACCTTAAAGCCTCTCCCTTTGGGAGAGGTGTCACCGCAGGTGACGGAGAGGGCAAGCCCGGTAAAACAGCGCCGCCGCACAGCGATAAGCAGGCCCTTTGTCAGAGCAAAACTATCACCGTCTCCATATTTTCCGGTCAGCGTCCTTGCCCTCTCAGGCGCTCACGCGCCAGCTCTCCCAAGGGGAGAGCCTTTCGTCACCCCAAAATATACGGCATGTAATAAACCGCCTGCTTATACCACCAATCCCAGTCGTGCTTGACGTCGTGGCCCCACAGGTCCACCCAGACAGGGATGTTCTTTGCCTCAAAGATGCGCTTGAGCATCCAGGTGGTGTCGGGCTGCTCCCATGCGCCCTGACCGCAGCAGATGACAGCCTTCTGGTTCCGGTACAGCTCCATATAGGGGTGATCCTCCGGGAAGTTGCGCATATAGTCCACGGGAGAGTTCATATACACCAGCTCATCCATGTAGTCCCCGAAGCCGTAGTGGGCGGTGTAGATGCCGCTGAGGGCCAGACAGCCGCAGAAGATGTCGGGCCAGCGGAGGTAAAGGTTGACCGCATGGGTCGCGCCGAGGCTGCAGCCGAAGGCGATGACGCCGGGCAGGTCATCCCAGCCGTTGCGCTCCTTGGACAGATAGCGCAGCTTGGGGACAGCCTCATCCACGATATAATGCAGCCACTGCTCATACCGGCGGATGCGCCAGTAAGGGTCGCCATTGGTGTCCGACCAGGTCTCCTTGTCCAGCGTGTCGATGGACATGACCATGAGCTGGCCCGACTCGATCCAGGGTGCAAGGGTGTCGGCCATGTGGAAATCCTCGAAGTCGAAGAAGCGGCCGTCCTGACAGGGGATGTACAGCATGGGCCGTCCCCCGTGTCCGTAGACTTTGCACTCCATCTCCCGGCCCAGCGCCGGGCTGTATTCCTTGAAATACTGCATCTCCATATACTTTCCTCCTCCGTTTGGTTCAATCAAGCTCGTACATCAGGGTGTGGAACACAAAGGGCAGCTGCTTTTCCCAGCTGGCTTCGCTGTGGTTTCCGCCCGGCACGACGCGGGCCGTCAGGTTGATGCCCCGGGCAAAGATCCTGCTGCACATCTCGCCGAAGCCTTTCCGCATCCCGTCGTGGTTGCCCATCTCTCTGGAGCCGTAATCCATGTAGAGCACGGTACCTGGGGCCAGCTTGCAGCGGCCCACCAGCGCCGTCAGCGCCTCCGGAGCCACCCACAGCGAGGGCGAGAGCGCCGCCGCACGGCCAAACACATCGCTGTACTGCAAAAGAGCGTACAGGCTCATGAGGCCGCCCATGGAGCTGCCGCCGATGAAGGTATGAGCCCGGTCGGGCTGGGTGCGGTAGTTGGCGTCGATGCAGGGCTTGAACTCGTGGACGAACCAGTTCAGGGTGTCCTTGCCTTTGCCGTCGAAGTGGCCGTACTGCTTATCGTCGAAGCGGTAGGGCGAATACTCCACCAGACGCTCATTATTAGCACCGGCGTTGCACTCCACCGCCGCCACGATGAGGGGCGTATCGGTGTAGTCCAGATAGTCCGCCACGCCCCAGCTCTTGCCGTAGGTGGCGTCCTCGTCGAAAAACACGTTCTGCCCGTCGAACATATACAGCACCGGATACCGCCGGTCAGGGTCAGCCTCGTACATGGTGGGCAGATAGACATAGGCCCGGCGTTCTTCTTCGCCGCCCACAGCGGGGTAGCGGATGCTCCACTTCTTTATCATCTTTTCATTCCCTCTCGTTTTTCAGGTGTACTTTAAGTGTATCACCCGCGGCAGAGAATTGCAATCCGCACCGGATACAGCAAACGCCGCCGGGCGTACAGCCGGGCGGCGTTCATAAGCCTTTCGGCTCTTAGTACTTTTTCTCCACCGGGACGATCCAGCCCTTGGTATCGGGGATCTTGCCCCACTGCATACCGGTCATGGTGTCATAGAGCTTCTGGGTGACAGGGCCGATGCTGCCGTCGCCGATGTAGGCGTGCTCACCCTTCCAGACCAGCTCCTTGACGGGGGAGACGACAGCGGCGGTGCCGGTGCCGAAGACCTCTTCCAGCTTGCCGTCGCGGGCAGCCTGCATGATGTCGGCGATGGCCAGCTTGCCCTCGACGACCTCATAGCCCCAGTCCTTCAGCAGCTCGATGCAGCTGCGG
>OMBQ01000823.1_pt1 | contig 30434 bp, 23 predicted proteins | sample 1674311 | NCBI WGS metagenome assembly OMBQ01 (sample SAMEA103958160, study PRJEB25191) | human gut metagenome | biome: human-associated habitat [ENVO:00009003]; feature: intestine environment [ENVO:2100002]; material: feces | place: Germany | collected 2013/2015 | reverse complement strand
TTTTTTTTTTTTTTTTGTAGATATTGTACAAAAGCTGTGAATTTTTATCAAAAAATTCGCTTTTGATTTGTGAACAATACGAACCGTTATGCTTTTTTACATTTCTTCTTCGCCGTAAAAATTTTGAAATTAACAAAAAGTGAAAATTTTATTCATAATTTTTTAACTAAATTGGGTAAAAATCCTACGTTTTTCGTGGGTTATATACAAATTCATTTTTGTAAAAATGCAAATTTCGGCACTTTGCCGTTTTTTGCAAAACCCCTTGAATAAAATAAATGCTGTGATAAAATACTTACCGAATAAATATAAGTAATAAAAATGCATAAATTTTGAGCATTTAAGCCAAAAAACAACCGTTTATACTTTGTATTAAAATTTTTCGGGAGGTGAGCGTTGTGGCTAAAGTTTCAAAAAAAGTAATTTCCGTTTTGCTTGCACTGTTAACAGTTATGGCTGTTTTACTGCCGGGCGTAAGTTTTGCAGATGACAGCAGTGATGCCGCAAATGCTTCAGTTAATCCCGTTACTGTTCACTGTTATGTTTCTATTGATGAGGAATGGACGGAAATTAAAACAGTTACCGTTACCGATGATATTTCGGCAAAAGTTTTCGGCGGTCCGGCTACTCAAACCATATTCTATATTACTGCCGAACAGCTTGAAGAGGTTTTTGGAGAATACGGATTTGCCGCAGAACAGTTTAAAGGCGAATTAACTTTTGCTCACATCGATTCTTACGGACCTCAAACAGTTTGGGCAGATGCAAGTCCTGCATACAGCGATGATGGGGTCAGTATATTGTACCTCTCGGTTGGAATAAAGAAAACAGAAATGTAAACTATTTGTATTACTTGCCTAACGGACCGGTAAAATCAAACGGCAGCACTGCAAGCAGCTTTGCTGTTGATAACAGCGACGGGGTTTGGCGTTAATAAAACAAATTCATTTTATACAATTAAGGTTGCAGACCCTAACGGATATATTCCGCCGGAGCAGTTTGCGGCACTTACTTATGATGAAATGTTGTTTAAAGGCAGTAATACGGATATTGTTCTTCCTTATGTTGACGGCGTAACTTATTTAACTCTTGACGGTAAAACGGAAACAGATTTAAAACTTACCCAAACAATAGATAAGGATGCAGGCACCGTAACGGTTTCGGTAACGGATATAAGCAGAGCTGTTTATATTGTTGCTTCAAAACCCGGAGACGCACTACAGGCGTCTGTTACCTGTTATGTTGCCATTGACGGTGAATGGCAGTTGGCAGATGTAATCGGCACAGCAAACAAAAAGAATTTCGGCGACGGAAAAACAAGGTATTATTTAACATCTAATGAGCTTGAACAGGTTTACGGTCAATACGGATTTGACGCAAGTAAATACAGTGGCGAGCGAATTTTCCCTCATGCCGATACGAACAATTTAAACACCATTTGGGCAGACGCTACCCCTGTTAAAAATGATGATGGCGGATATGATATTCCGTTTAGTTTCAGAACTCAAATGTTTGTGTACTATTTGCCGAATAATATAGAAGGTAACGATACTTATTTTGATACATCAGATAAAAACTATAATACCGATTTAATTACGGAAAACTCATTTTTCACGGTTAAGTGTTCCGACCCTAAAGGTTTGTTACCGGAGGGCGCAACGCTTCCTGAAGATCAAATGCTGTTTTCAGGCGACAGTATCACTGTTACTTTACCTAAACTTGAAGGGGAAGCAACGTATAAAATTGCTAACGGTTTAACAGGTGAAGCGCTGGATGTTGAAACAACTGAAGATGCGGAAAACAACACAATAACAATTAAGATTGATAATATTAAATGCCCGGTAAGAATTACAACTTCTTCAGGTTTACCAACGGTTATTTATAACACAACCGTTTCGTCATCCCTTATAAGGCTCGGTCAGTTTGACGCAACAAGGCAGGTTATTGTTAAAGACGGTACGGTTAAAAATCGAACTCTTTATTATGATGAAGTTGAGGTGGGAACAGCCGATTATACTCTTCTTGATGTAGATGATGACACCGCAACCGTAACTATTAACGATAATAACCGTAAGTTTGTATATTCATTTGTCGGCTGGCGAATAGGTAACGGTGTAGATGTTTATAAAGCAGGCGACAGCTTAACAAGGGCATTGCTTCGTGCCGAAGCGGTTAATAATGAAGTTACGCTTAATGCCGTTTGGAAAGGTATGGATGATAACGACAGAATTATTTCAACAAACTTTTTTGTAAATTTGGATTGTGAAATAGTAGATAATATGAGTAACGGCTACAAACCGCAGCATTCGGATAAGTACACTTCTTCTGTTTTTGCAACTCGTGCTTTCGGAACGGAAAATATTCCGGTTTCCGGTGATTTGTCATATCAATTAGTTGCGCCTGCAACTTCCGAATCAACGGCATATGAGGTAGATAAGCAAATTCGTTCATCTGCCGCAAACCCTATCAGCGGTGTAACTCTTGAACAAATACCTTCCGACGAAGTTATTCTTAAACAAATAAGAGAAAGTAATGCGGTTATTGCTCTTGACGGTCATACTATTCCTCATGAGTATATTACATCAGATTACTTTACATTACGTTGGGCGGCGTTTAAATATGAACGCTCCGACGGCTGGCATGTAGACGGTGTGCTTGTTGCAAAAGTGGGCAGAATTGTTGTTTCCAAAACTTTTGCAGGTGATGACGAGGCTATTCAGCAGGTTAAGGACAACGGATTTGATATTACTGTTACTCATGTTGAAAACAGCACAATAACATCAGACTATGTTTTGTATTTAAATTCTGCCGAATCTGAAACAGATTCAACAAAAACAGGTTATACTTCCTATGATGCGGTAACAGATACTTATACATGGTCATTGCCGGTAAGGCAGGGTCGTGAATATTGTATAAAAGAAGAAAATTATACTCTTGATTTGGATAAGTGGAACAATACAAACAGGTACACAATTTCCAATTCCGACAATGAAGTTAGCGGCTGGCAGGATTATCCGTCGGATACAGGCGTATTTGTTACTGCAGAGGCGTATCCCAGCGATGTTCCGGATTCAGCTTGCCAAATTGTTTCGTTCCAAAATATGTATGTTAAATCAGGATTGCTTTCTGTAATTAAAGCCGATTCAACAACAGGTAACGGCTTGAAAAACGTTTCCTTTAAACTTAGCAAAGTAAGCGGTCAAAGTATTTCTCTTTACAGAAAACCTAACACAAGCGAATATTCAACAGACACAAATGCTGTTGAAGAGGGTTACAGTGAATTTGTTGCCGATAATACAATTATTACAGACGCAAACGGTAATTTTTACATTAAATTGGGTATTCACGGCGACGGCACATTAACAGAAAATTATTATTTAACCGAATCTGTGCCTACCGGTTATGAAGGCCCTAAATATATTAAAATTACCGTAACGGATGACGGTAAGGTTGAAATGGCTCAAGAAGTTGTTGAATCAACAATTTCGTCAAGCGAACCGTGGCTTGACGGCGTGGGTTCATCTGTTTTAACAATTTATAACCGTTCCAAACTTTTAACATCGGTTAAAGCCGAAAAGCAGTGGGATGAAACAGACGATAATGAAAAAGAACCTGTAACCGTAGAACTTTGGCGTAACGGCGCAAAATTGCCGGCTGCCGAATATACGCAGGTTTTAAGCGCTCAAAATAATTGGATTTATGAATGGAGTGATTTGCCCCTTTATATTGACGGTGCACCTGCCGTTTATTCAATAAGGGAAGTAAAAATCGGCTCTCTTTCGTATGATGCCGGTGCAGATACCGACGGTTATGCCAATTATATGGTAACTTACGATGCTGCTTTGTATAGAGAGGGAATCAACGGCGATTATAAAAAAGATGTTACTTGGCATGATGATAACGGCGAAAAGCATTATGCAGACCATGCATATATAAAGGTTCATAATGTTAAAAATAAGGGCTTAATCAGCTTCAGTAAGGTTGACGAATTGGGCAAAGCACTTGCAGGTGCAAAATTCGGTTTGTATTCAGATGCAGAGTGCACTAACTTGTTGGAAACGGAAATTTCCGGCGCAGACGGATTCGTTGTTTTTCCGCAAAAAACGGGCGGCACGTATTATATTAAAGAAATTGAAGCCCCCAATAATTACGAGCTTGACGAAACGGTTTATAAAGCTTTTGTTCGTGGCGGAATTGTAACAATAACGGTTAATGACGGCAGCACAACTCCTATAACCAAAATAGTTAATAAGTATATCGGCGGAACAGAGGATTTTTCATTCATTAAAACAAATTCAAGCAAGGAGCCGCTTGGCGGAGCCGAATTTGCTTTATACAAGCTTGAATGTACCGATGAAAGCCACAATCACACAAACGATATTCTTAATGTAAATTCAAAGGGCGTGCTTGCAGATGAATATGCACAGTGCTGGGTTCTTGTGGGCAAGGAAACATCTGTTTCAAAAATCGGTCTTGTAAGTTTTACCGATTTGAATGCAAAAAGCATTTACAGGCTTGTTGAATATAACGCTCCGGATGGGTATAAAACTCCCGACGGTCAGTGGCAGTTAACCTTTGACACAGAGGGAGAAACTGTTGAACCTGTTATAACGGCAATAGGCGATAAGGTGCCGGCTTTTGAAAAGCTTACCAGGGGTATTGCTCCTTACAGGCTTTACAATTATAGGTCGGGCGATTTACCTGTTTCGGGTAACTCCGGCGTCTACGGCTACCTTGCAGCAGGTTTTGCAACAGCCGCAGCAGGCATAGCATTATTTACGGCGCAAAAATTATCAAGCCGTAAAAATAAAAAAAGAAAATAAATTCTATAATTAATGTCGTTTTAATTTATTAAAGCGGCATTTTTTATTTGCATAAAAATTTATAAAGTTGACAAAATTTTTAATAGTGGTAATATTAAATCAACATTTAATGCCGTTTGGCAAAAGGAGTAAAATTTATGGCTAATAAATATGCAGGCACAAAAACAGAACAAAATTTAAGAGATGCATTTTCGGGCGAATCCGAAGCAAGAAACAAATACACTTACTTTGCTTCAAAAGCAAAAAAAGAGGGTTTTGAGCAAATTGCCGATTTATTTTTAAAAACGGCAAATAATGAAAAAGAACATGCAAAAATGTGGTTTAAAGAATTAAACGGCATCGGCGATACGGCAGAAAATCTTTTGTCTGCCGCAGAAGGTGAAAATTTTGAGTGGACGGATATGTATGAAAATTTTGCAAAAACGGCAGATGAAGAGGGATTTCCCGAACTTGCCGCAAAATTTCGTTTGGTTGGTGCTATTGAAAGAAAGCATGAAGAACGCTACCGTGCATTGCTTAAAAATGTTGAAATGAATGAAGTTTTTGCAAAAAGCGAAGTTAAAATTTGGGAATGCCGCAACTGCGGTCATATTGTAATCGGTGAAAAAGCACCTGAAATTTGCCCTGTTTGCGCTCATCCTCAGGCTTATTTTGAAGTGCATGCCGAAAACTATTAATTAAAAACATTGCACCTGCAACGGTATTAAATGCCTTGCAGGTGTTTTTTATATGCATTATTTTAAAAATTTATGTTATATTTTAAATGTTTTTTTGCATTTTCATATGCTAAAATTGTTTTGGAGGAATTTATATGAAAAAAGTTATTGTGGTTTCCAAAACACATTTGGATTTAGGATTTACAGATTATGCAAAAAATGTTTATGATAAATATTTAAACGAATATATACCCGGCGCAGTTTCTCTTGCAAATGAAATGAATACCGAAAGTAACAAAAAATTTATTTGGACAACAGGCTCGTGGATTATTAAAGAGGCACTTAAAAATTCAACTCCAGAAAATAAAGAAAAACTTGTTAATGCCCTTAAATGCGGCAATATAGTTCCTCATGCTTTGCCCTTTACAACTCATACCGAACTTCTTGATGAGGACTTGGCAGAATACGGCATTTCCATTGTTGATGATATTGATAAAATCAGGGGCAAAAAAACAATAGCGGCAAAAATGACTGATGTTCCGGGGCATACAAAAGCACTGATTCCTTATTTGCAACGCCACGGTATTAAACTTTTGCATATAGGAGTTAACGGCTCTTCTGCCCTTGCAGATGTTCCGCCGTGTTTTTTGTGGAAATATAACGGCTGTGAGGTTGTTGTTATTTATTCCGGCGATTACGGCGGTGCTTTTTCCTGCGATTTGATTGATGAGGTTCTTTATTTTGACCATACTCTTGATAATCGGGGTACACCGTCGCCTGAAAAAATAACAGAAAAGTTAAATAAAATTGCCAATGAATTTCCCGGTTATGAAGTGCAGGCAGGTACTATGGATGAAATTGCCCGGCTTTTATGGGAAAAGCGTGATAAATTGCCCGTTGTAACCTCTGAAATAGGGGATACGTGGATTCACGGCAGTGCGTCAGACCCTTATAAATCTGCCGCTTTAAGAGAACTTATGGCATTAAAAAGCCGTTGGATTGCTGAAAATTCAATGATAAAAGGCAGTGAAGAATATAATGAATTTTGCGATGCACTTCTTTGTATTGCCGAGCATACATGCGGCATGGATATGAAAAAGTACTTTGCCGATTATGAGCATTATTTAAAACACGATTTTCAAAAGGCAATAAAAAAGGATGTTGTTAAAATTCACCATCCGTTTAGGGATTTTCCTCAAAATATTTACACCGTTGTTGCACGGCATACAGGTGAATACAAACAGGGTTCTTACAAAACCGCACAAAGCAGTTGGGCAGAGCAAAGACTGTATATTGATAAGGCGATAAATGCTTTAAGCCAAAATCATAAGGAAAAGGCAATGCAGGCGCTGGGCAGGCTTATTCCCGGTCAGTCTATTGAATCCGATGAAAGTTTTAATATAAAATTGCCTGTTATTTGCGGCAACAGTCAGCTTAAAATAAATGAATACGGCGGCATAGAATTTCTTAGTATAAACGGCGTTAATTTTATTGAGGCAAATGAAAATCCCATAATTGAGTATCGTTCATTTGCCAAGGCTGATTATGATTTTTGGCTTTCCCATTATTCAAGAAACCATAAGGAAAATAAAAGCTGGCTTTACGGCGATTTCGGCAGACCGTTGTTGAAATATGTTGATGGAAAATATCCTACCGGCAGGTATTTTTATAAATTTGAAAAAGCAGAAAAGCTTGACATCAGCACAGGCTGCTGCATTGTTGTTACGTTAAAGTGTGAACAGCGGTTGTGCAAGGAATTGGGAGCGCCAAAAACAGTTCAAATTACATATAAGTTAAGCAAAAACAATTTAAAATTTAATGTTTCTTGGTTTGAAAAAGATGCCAACAGGTTAACCGAAGCGATTTATTTGCATCTTTATCCGCAAACAAATCAAATTATGCTAAAGAAATTAGGCGGCTTAATTAATCCTTTTGACGTTGTTGGTATGGGGGCGAAAAAATTGCACGCCGTTCAGTCTGTTCAATTTGAAAAACAGGGTAAAACGGTTAATGTTTATAATCTTCATTCACCTCTTTTTTCACTTGGCAAAGGTAAAATATTGGAATTTGACGATAAATATGAAAACCCTGAAAAAGACGGAGTTTCATTTGTGCTTTACGATAATGTTTGGGGTACGAATTTTCCTCTTTGGTACAGTGAAAATGCAAGCTTTGACTTTGTAATATCTGAATAATAAAAAACGGCACATACTGTTAACAGTGTGTGCCGTTTTTATATATATCAAATTGATTTCTTTTTAAAATTCACCGCTTTTTTATAAATTAAAATTGAAATTGCGGCAACAATGAATTCCGTAATCCAAAAGCCGTGCCAAACGCCGATTGCACCGAATATTTTGCTTAAAATAAATGCGCTTGTAAGCATTACGGCAATGTATCTTAACACGGAAATTATAAGAGATTCGGTGCCTTTTCCAAGTCCCTCCAAAGCTCCTGAAACAGTTACGCTTACAGATGAAACAATAAATCCTATGCTGATTATTCGCAACGCCGTTTTGCCTATTTCTATTGTGTCGGGATTGGTTGAAAACAAGCTTATTAAGTTTTGGGGAATTGCCAAGCAAAGCACAGTGCCTATTGTCATAACCACGGCGATTATTCCCAGTGCTGTTTCAAATATCTTTTTAACTCTTTTTGTTTCGCCCGCACCGTAATTATAGCCGATTACAGGTCGCATTCCCTGCACAACGCCGTTTGCCGTTAAGTATAAAAATGTTTGCAGTTTGTAATATGCCCCCAAAACAAGTACATAGCTTTGAGAAAATGCAGCTAAAATTCCGTTTAATGCGGAAATTTGAACAGAGGGCAGTGCCATATTAAGTGTTGCCGGAATGCCTATTGAATACAAACGTTTTGTAATTTGCCTGTTTGGTTTCATATTTGCAAATTTAATTTTTACAGGTATTTTTTTAACTGCGTAAAACATCAAATATCCTACAAGCGTTGCCCCTTGCCCGATTATTGTGGCAACGGCGGCACCTTTTATTTCCATTTTCGGAAACGGCCCTAAGCCGAAAATTAAAACAGGGTCTAAAATAATATTTGTAACACAGCCTATAATCATGCAAATCATTGAAACTTTCATTTCACCCACAGCCTGAAATATTTTTTCAAAACTTATGGATGTGCAATATACTATTGAAAAGGAAAGCACGATGTTGCCGTATGTAATTCCGTTTTGAGCAACTGCTTCATTGCTTGTAAAAAGGCTTAAAAATTTCGGCAACGTTAAAATTAAAACTGCCGTTAATATAATTCCGTGAATTACGTTAAATAAAAAACCGCAAGACGCCGCCTTGTTTGCCGATTGCTTGTTTTGCGCACCCAAATGATATGCAATAACGGCGTTAATTCCTATTCCGAAACCAACTGAAACGGCATTTACAATGTTTTGCACGGGAAAAACAAGGGAAAGCGCAGTCATGGCGTCCTCGCTTATTTTGGCAACAAAATAACTGTCTACAATATTGTAAAGTGCATTCACAAGCATAGAAATTGTCATTGGCAATGCCATTGATAAAACAAGCGGCAAAACCGGCTTCTCTTTCATATATGTTTGTTCCGTAAAAATCACCTCGTTTTAAAGAAAAAACCACACGGCAAAGTTTGCGCTTTGCTGTGTGGCGAAAATAAAACTTTAAGTTTTAGAAAAATCCACTCCGTAAAAACGGTTTGGCAGTATTATAACAATCTGTTATTAAAGTGTCAATATTATTTTTTCTTAAAAACGGAATTTTTAACAACACCCATTGGGTCTTTAATAAGCAATATTACAACCCAAATTATTGCACTAAGTGCAACAACGGAAAATCCTAAAAAAGCGTCGTTAATCATATCCGAAACAGCCGGGGTAAAATATTCGGCACCCAATTCGGCATATTCAAATATTGCGTCTACAAACCACATTATGGTTGCGCCCCAAAATAAACAGCAGGGAACGGAAAGCATAAGCTCTTTACGCTTTGGAATAAAATACCATAAAACGGTGCTGATAATTGCGGCAAATGCCGATATTAACAATGTCATTATTCTTTTACCTTTGCAGCCTTTATGATTTTTGTTTCTTTAATTTTAACAACTGCAAGCATAACACACCAAACAGCCGTTGTTAATAATGCCATTGAAACACCCACGGTTGCCATTTCGTGCAGCATAACCGCCGTGTCTTCAGGTGTGGACGCCGCAGTTAAAAACGGAAATTTAAACATAATTTCGCCGTGCCATAAATGTTCAAATGCAAGCAAAATCGAACCGCCCCAAAGTAAATTCCTAAGCCAAGAAATTTTTCTTGAAAGAGAAACTTTTTCAACCTTTTCTACAGCGCCTTCGGGTGTTCTGTATTCAAGAACTTCAGGTGCGCTTTCTTTCTTTTTAATAATTTGTGTTACTGCCGTTGCTATAATTGCTTCTGCAACAGGAACCGCAAAACAAGCCATAATTTACCTCCTTTTACATATTAACTAATATGTAAATTAATTGTTGTTTTATGGCTATATAATAGCTTTTTAACACACTTTTGTCAATGGAAAATGAATGTAATTTTATTGTTGAAATATACAAATTTATTGTTCATATTTTAACAAATCTAACAAAATTGTTAAGATATTCTTACATCTATTGACTTAAATATTATAAGATTGTAAAATGCCTTTGAAATATTAATAAACTGTAAATAAAAGGTGAATTGTATGGATGAAGTTAAGATTTTGGAAATAAAGCAAAGCGTTTTCAAAAACAATGATGACCAAGCGGCGGAGCTTAGAAAAAGCCTTAAAGAAAAAGGCGTTTTTCTTCTTAATTTAATGTCTTCTCCCGGTTCGGGAAAAACCACAACATTAATGGCAACTATTAATGCTCTTAAAGATAAACTTAAAATAGGTGTTATGGAAGCTGATATTGACAGTGATGTTGACGCTAAAAAAATTGCAACTACAGGCGTTAAATCAATTCAACTTCACACAGGCGGAATGTGCCATTTGGATGCCGAAATGACAAGGCAGGGTCTTGAAGGACTTAATACCGGCGATGTGGAACTTGCAATTCTTGAAAATGTGGGCAATCTTGTTTGCCCTGCCGAATTTGATACCGGCGCTGTTAAAAATGCCATGATATTGTCTGTTCCGGAAGGGGACGACAAGCCGTTAAAATATCCGCTTATGTTTTCTATTTGCGATGTTGTTTTAATTAATAAAATTGATGTTCTTGAGTATTTTGATTTTGATATAGAAAAGTGCACCGAATACGTTCATCAAAGAAATCCAAAGGCAAAGGTTATTCCTATTTGTGCTAAAACAGGCGAGGGAATAAACGAATGGGCTGATTGGCTTTATGATGAAGTTGAAAATTGGATTAAAAAGTAAGGGGGAGAAAGTGTGAGTGAAACAAAGTTTGATACAATGAAACCGGAGGGCAGAACTTATGTCAGTGCCGAACGTGTAATGCATTATTATGAAAATCACAGCACTGAACAGCCAAGGGAACTCATTTTAAAGTTAGGTAAAAAGATTACCGATAGAGTTCTTTATAAAATGCCGTGGATGCCGAAGGTTGGCAAAACATTAACCGTTAACGACCCGGAATATTGGGGACTTGCGGCAATGGTTACGGATGAGATGGCAGAGGTTGCCCTTAAAATGAAAGTTCATAAAGGTATGACAATGCCTGAAATTGTTAAAGCAACAGGCAAAAGCGAATCATACCTTGAAAAAATTCTGGGCGAAATGGCGCAGGTTGGACTTATTGAATATAACTGGGAAAATCCCAAGCGTGAAAAGCAGTATGTGTTGCCTATGTTTGTACCGGGCAGTGCAGAGTTCTTTAATATGAAATGGGAGCAAATTTGCGAACATCCGGAGGTTGCGGGATTTTTTGAAAGAATGACACAGCTTCCCCTTGAAGCTATTACTCCTATGGTACCTCCCGGAGGTGCGGGAATAGGTATGCACGTTATTCCTGTTGAAAAAGCTATTGAAACAGAAAATCAATCCGTTCCTATTGAGCATATTTCACACTGGCTTGATAAATACGACGGTAAATATGCCGCAGGTCCTTGTTCCTGCCGTTATTCACGTGCCGCATTGGGCGAGGGTTGTGCAGATGACCCTGAGGATTGGTGTATCGGCGTAGGCGATATGGCAGATTATCTTGTTGAAACAAACAAGGGTCATTACATAACACGTGAAAAGGTTATGGAAATTCTTCAGCGTGCGGAAGATAACGGTTTTGTTCATCAAATTACAAATATTGACGGCGAAAATAAAATTTTTGCTATTTGTAACTGTCAGGTTAAAGTTTGTAATGCACTTCGTACATCTCAGCTTTTCAACACACCTAATATGAGCCGTTCCGCTTATGTTGCAAGGGTAGAAGCAAAGGATTGCGTTGCTTGCGGCAGATGTGTTGAATATTGCCCAGCAGGTGCCGTAAAACTCGGTCAAAAACTTTGTAAAAAAGACGGTTCAAAGGTTGAATATCCAAAGCAGGAATTACCGGATGCAGTTAAATGGGGTAAAGAAAAATGGAGCCCCGATTATCGTGATAAAAACAGAATTAACTGTTATGACACAGGTACGGCTCCTTGTAAAACAGCCTGCCCGGCACATATTGCCGTTCAGGGATATTTAAAAATGGCTGCTCAGGGCAGATATACAGACGCTCTTGCGTTGATTAAAAAAGAAAATCCGTTCCCTGCTGTTTGCGGCAGAGTTTGTAACAGACGTTGTGAAGACGCTTGTACAAGAGGTACTATTGACCAAGCCGTAGCCATTGATGAGGTTAAACGATTCATTGCACAACAGGATTTGGATGCGGAAACAAGATTTATTCCTAAAAAGGTTATTCCGTCAAACCGTGGCGAATTTAATAATAAAATTGCTATAATCGGCGGCGGTCCGGCAGGTTTGTCTTGTGCATATTATCTTGCAACAACAGGTTACAGACCTACCGTGTTTGAGAAAAATGAAAAGCCGGGCGGTATGCTTACATACGGAATTCCGTCTTATAAATTGGAAAAAGATGTTGTTGACGCCGAGGTAGATGTTATTCGTCAATTAGGCGTTGAAATTAAATGCGGCGTTGAAGTTGGTAAAGACATTACCCTTGATGAATTGCGTGCTCAGGGTTACGAAGCGTTTTACATTGCAATCGGTTGCCAGGGAAGCAGAAAAGCAGGCATTTCGGGCGAAGATGCAGACGGCGTTATGAGTGCTGTTGATATTCTTCATAAAATTTCCGAAAATCATGATTTGGATTTTGCCGGCAGAAAGGCTGTTGTTATCGGCGGCGGTAATGTTGCGGTAGACGTTGCACGTTCCACAAAACGTTGTAATGCAGATGTAATCGGTATGTATTGCCTTGAAAGCAGAGAAGAAATGCCGGCATCAAATGAAGAAATATTTGAAACCGAGGATGAGGGCATTACAATCAATAACGGTTGGGGTCCTAAAGAAATTTTAACCGAAAACGGAAAGGTTACGGGCATTGTTCTTAAAAAATGCATAAGCGTTAAGGATGCGGACGGCAGATTCAATCCTCAATATGATGAAAATGACACTGTAACTCTTGAATGTGATGATGTTTACCTTTCAATCGGTCAAAGTATTGTTTGGGGCGATATGCTTAAAAATGAAAATGTTGAGCTTGGCAGAGGTAACGGCCCCGTTGCAGACAGCTTAACTTATCAAACATCACAGGAAGATATTTTTGTGGGCGGTGACGTTTACACCGGTCCTAAGTTTGCTATTGACGCCATTGCGGCAGGTAAAGAGGGTGCCGAATCAATTCACCGTTTTGTTCATTACAATGCCAGCCTTACAATCGGCAGAAACAGGCGTGATTTTATTGAACTTAATAAAAACGATATAAAAATTGAAAGTTATGATAATTCTTCCCGCCAAATTCCGGGTACGGATGAAAGCATAGACCGTAAAAAGTCGTTTAGAGATGCACACAAACCGTTAACGGAAGCACAGGTCAAAATTGAAACGGCACGTTGCCTTGGCTGCGGTGCATCTGTTGTTGATGAAAACAAATGTATAGGCTGCGGTATTTGCACAACCAAGTGTGAGTTTGACGCTATTAAGCTTCACCGTGATAACCCTGAATGCAGCACAATGGTAAATTCAGATGATAAAATGAAAGCAATATTGCCTTATATGCTTAAAAGGCAAATTAAAATCAAGCGTGCGGCAAAAGGTAAATAAATTATGCACGAGCTTGGTATTGTTTTTCATATTATAAAAAGCGTAGAAAGCGTTGGGGCAGAAAATCAGCTTAAAAAGGTTAATTCCGTTACAATCGAATTAGGTGAGGTTTCGGGCGTATTGCATGAATATCTTGATGATTGTTGGAATTGGGCGTGCAGTAAAAGCGAGCTTTTAAACGGTGCTAAGTTGATTATAGAGGTTATTCCGGCGGTTACATATTGTGAGGATTGCCAAAAAACGTATGAAACCGTAAAATACGGAAAAACCTGCCCGTATTGTAATTCGTCAAAAACCTACTTAACCTGCGGAAATGAAATAAACATTAAAGAGGTTGAGGCGGTTTAGAAAAGCTAAGGTTCACTTTTTGAGCCTAAATATATAATTTAAGGAGAGGAAATAAAATGTTATTTCAAATCTATGGCGAAAATTCATTTTATCAGCTTATCGGCTGGGTTTTAGTTTTTGCCGGCCTTGTTCTTCTTAACGAGGTTGCACGTCGCTCAAAAGCAGGCGGCATTGCTCTTTTCCTTGCACTTCCTGCAGGCTTAACAGTTTATTTTATTGCTGTTGCCATCGGTGCAAAGTCAGGTGCGGAATGGGCAGTTAATAACCAAACTTATCTTTATATGAACGGTTGGTTCCATTATGCAAAGCTTTATGCTGCAATAGCAGGCTGTATAGGCTTTATGATGCTTAAGTATAAGTGGAGCATCGGTAAAAAAGATTGGTTTAAAGTTTTCCCGTTCGTAATCGTTGCAATCAACATTCTTATTGCTGTTGCTTCTGATTTTGAATCTGCTGTTAAAGGCGGATTTACAGGCGGTTGGTGGCTTTCATCAGAAGGCGTATTCATTTACGGCGGCTGGTGGAACTGGCTTAACGGTATTGCCGGTATCATCAACATTTTATGTATGACAGGTTGGTGGGGTATTTACTCTTCCAAAAATCAGCAAGATATGCTTTGGCCGGATATGACATGGTGCTATATTTTGGCTTATGATATTTGGAACTTTGAGTATACATACAACAATCTTCCTTCACACAGCTGGTATTGCGGTCTTGCACTCCTTCTTGCTCCTACATTTGCAAATGCATTTTGGAACAAAGGCGGTTGGATTCAAAACCGTGCAAACACACTTGCACTTTGGTGCATGTTTGCTCAGGTTTGGCCTCTTTTCCAAGACTCCGAACCGTTCGGTGTTCTTACAACCGTATATCCTGAAGGATACACACCGTCAATGATGTTAGACGGTATTTCACCTGAAACAATGGGTGCAGCAAATCCAAAAGCACAGGCTGTTATTTCAATTCTTGCTCTTGTTGTTAACGTTTGTGTTCTTGCCGCTATTATTAAGCGTTCTAAAGAACAGCACAAGAATCCTTATAAGAATGAAATCTTCACAGATCAGCAGGATTATAAGAAAGCTCTTGCAAGAGCAGCAGAAGCAAATAAAACAGTTGCTTAATTTTAATGTTAACAGAAGCCCGCATTTGCGGGCTTTTTTCTTGTTTATTTTAAATATTTATGATATATTATTTGTTAAATTAAAGATTTATCGGTGAAGCTATGATAAAAAATATTATATTTGATTTAGATGATACATTGTTTGATTTTTCAAAGGCGGAAAGAGTGGCTGTGAAAAGAACGTTAACGGAACTTGGCGTTAATGTTTACGAAAATCATTTAAACAGATACAGCGAAATTAATTTAGCCCAATGGAAATTGCTTGAACAGGGTAAGTTAACACGTGATGAAGTTAAAGTTAGGCGTTATGAGTTGCTTTTTAAGGAATTTAATATTAATAAGGATGCGTCTCAAACTACTGCGATTTATGAAAATTATCTTTCCCAGGGTCATTATTATTTAAATAATGCTCAATCTGTTTTAAAAGATTTAAGTAAAAATTATAGTTTGTTTATTGCCTCAAACGGTTCGTCAGCTGTTCAACACGGCAGAATTTCAAGCTCGGATTTAGAAGATTATGTGAAAGACATATTTGTTTCTCAGGAAGTCGGTTACAATAAGCCGGATAAAAGATTTTTTGATTATTTATTTAACAAAACCGGCATAAATAAAAATGAAACAATTATGGTTGGCGACAGTCTGTCATCCGATATTCAGGGCGGTGTTAACTGCGGAATAAAAACAGTTTGGTTTAACAGAAAAAAAGAAGAAAATAATACATTTGTTATGCCGAATTACGAAATTAATGATTTATCAGAGCTTCACGGTTTAATTGCAGGTATTAAGTAAAAATAAGCAAACAAAAAGGTGCGCTCTCAATTTGAGAACGCACCTTTATTATTTTAATTTCGTTTATTATTCGGCTGCTGCGTTGCTTTCACCGTTGTTTTCCTCTTCGCTTAATTTTTCGCGCATTGCAAGCACTTTTTCATGAACTTCTTCTTTTGTTTTTCCTGTTAAGTTGTAGAAGAAGAACGGAACACCTGCAAGGAACATCATAATGCCGTGAACTACTGTGTAGAAGAATAAAAGCATAATCTTTGTGTGAAGGCTTTGTTCTTGGGCAACGCCGTTAACAGCCTGTGCATATTCAATAATCGGAATTTTTGTTCCGTAAAGAATTTTAGGAGCAAGTGCAGATGCGATTGTTCCCGATACCATTGTGCCAATGCCGATAACAAAAGGCAGAGAAGCGTCAAGTCGTTTGCCTGTGTGAAGTTCAATGTCTTCAAGAACATCTGCTTGGAACATTGTTGGAAGCAGGTTTGAAGCACCGAATTGTAAGCCGATAAGGAACAAGAAAGCAACAAACACAATTTGTAGTGCTGAGCTTGGGTGCTTAAAGTAAGTGTAGCCTACTGCAAATGCCGCTGTGTTTGCAATAACGGAATAAATACCGCTTGCAATGTAAAGCACTTTTGAGTTGAATTTTTTAAGTAAGAAGTTGATTATAAGCATACCGACTGCTGTTCCTATACCTGTTGGCAAACCGAAAAGAAGGAATTTGCCAGGTCCCAAAAGGGCTTCTGCAAGGAAAATGCCCATATATGTTGAAACGCCGCGGAAACTCTTTAAAAATTCTGAAATAATAATTGCCCAAGCGTACTTATTTTTAATTACATCGCCGTATCCTTCAATAGGATTTTTCTTTTCATTGTTGTATGTAATTCTTTCTCTAACGGTTTTCATACCCAAAAGCATTGTTATAATACCAAATACGCCGCAAAGAGATGCTACGCAAATGTAACGCAAGCCTTTGTCTTTAACCATAAATGCAAGAACAAGTTCAACAACAAGCGGTGCTGAGTTACCGATGGCTGAAACAATGCCTCTGAAAGACATTAATGTGTCTCTTTCTTTCATGTTTGGCGTCATAACAATGGCAACTTTGTTAACACAGTCGCCGAAGTTTGTGCAAACAGCCCAAGCAACAGCAACGGTTACAAGGTAAATCATAAGCGTGGAACCTGTAATCCCTTTAGGTGCCCAGAAAGAAAGAACAAGGAAAATGCCTGTTGGTATTGCTACAAGAAGTGCAAGCGGTCTGAATTTGCCGCTTTTTCCTGTTTTTCTGCCGTCAATATACATTGCAATGAAGAAATTAAGAATAAACGGAATTATCGATGTTAATGTGTTAAATAATGAAACATCACTGTCCGGAAGCGATAAAACGTTAATTAAATAGTCGCTTCTGTAAGAACCTACAGCACCTGTCATCATTGTGTAGAAGAATACAGCCACAAGGTAAAGTATAAATTCCTGCGGCTTCAGGTATTTTTGGTTTGATGGTTTTAAAGTTGTTTCTGACATAATTTTTACCCCTTTATATCATGAATTTATTAAACATTTTGCCATTTTATATTAAGCGTGGTGTTATAATCACGCTGTTTTTCATCGCCTATCATTGAAAGCACAAATGTTGTTAAATCTTTTAATTGCTCGTTATTTGCCCCTGCTTTCTTTTCAATTATTTTCAGCACGGGTTTAAGCCTTTTAAGAAGTTTTGACATTGCGTCATACATCGGCGTTCCTTTAACATAAGGTTCATCGCCTACAAAAATGTTGCGCACAAGTTCAACGCCAATATCTTTAACAAGTCTGTTTTCAATGCTTTTGTCAACTTTAAAGCATAATAATCTGCCTAATTTTTTAAGAGTCAGCTTTTGCAAAAGTTTGCCTGCAAAGGTAACAGGTTTTCGCAGTTTTTCTTTACCTTCGCTGCCGCCGAATTTACCCATAAATTTGTCAAAATCATAAGCCATAGCGTAAATAATATCGGTTATCATTCTGTCAAATCGCCATTGTAAATATTCGCTTGCTGTTTTTCCGCCTTTGTCCCAATCAAAATCATTAATTGTAAACGACTTTATATCAATCGTGTTGTCAGCAGTAAATGTAACCTTTCTGTATGCACAAGGGCATCCTACAAAGCAACCGGTTTGCACATCTGTAATCGTGTTTCCGTTTTTTGTAGTGTAGTCGGTTACTGCCTGTGCATGCATATGACCTGTGAAAATTAAATCAAGTCCGGCATCGGCAAATTGATTTGCGCGTTTTTCCCAATCGGTAAGTTTTGCGTCTTCAATAAAATTCATTACCGGTGAAAATGGAAGCAGCGGGTAGTGAGTCATTGCAAATATGTAATTTCCGCTTTTATGTGCATCTTCAATTTGTTGTAATGCCCATTCCATTTGGTCGTCCCAAAGACCTTTAAAGCTTTTACAATCACCGTCGCAATTTAATGCAATCAAACGAATACCGTCTGTTAACTGCACAACGTATGACATTGATTTTTCGTGCTCGCTTATTGCTTGGTCAAATCCGTAGTGGTGGTACATACCGCGCAAATTTTCTCTGGGTGTTCCCTCAACCGGTATACACTTATTACCAACAAATCCGCACGGGTTTTCTGCGTAATCGTGGCGTGCTGTTATTAAGTAAACGGTTTTGCCGTTTTTTTCAAGATATTCAAGTTTTTTTATAAAGCCTTCATGGCTTGCCTGTTCGCCTCTGTAAACCAAATCGCCGGGAATAAGAACAACGTTTGTTTCTTTATCGTCTGCAATTTGCTTAAAACCGGCATCAATAATAGCTCCTGTTTCCGCAACACATTTTTGGTCGGTTCTGCTTCGTTCCTCATATGCTTCACCTTCGGCGCCTAACGACGCTTCAAAATAATGTGGGTCGGTAACAAGAAAAAATGAAAACGGTTTTTCCATTCTTATCATCCCTTTTTAATTGTATAAGTATAAAATACCACTTAAAACAGTGGGCTTAAAGTGGTAAAATCACATATAATGTTTAAAAAATCACACTATGCGTTTTTTCTTGTCAGTTTTCTGTACGCAAGCGGAGAGTAACCTGTGATTTTTTTAAAATTTGCGGAAAAATACTGCTGGTCGGTATATTGTAATTTTTTAGCAATTTCGCCAACACTTATATCGGAATGGGCAAGGTAAGCTTTTGCCGTTTCTGTTTTTCTTTCCAAAAAATATTGGTACGGTGTTTTGCCGTACTTTTCTTTAAATATGTTTATAATATAGTTTTTAGAATAGTTTATGCTTTTGCATAAGTCGTCTAAATTAAAATTGGTTTCAACAGCGTCGTCAAGTTTTGATTTTATTATGTGGGGCAAATCTTCATTATCAAGTAAATTTCTGTTGCGTATGTACATAAATATTTCAATAAGCAGCACTGTTATTTTATCTACCATTAAATCGTAAGGAATATCTTCTTTGGAAATTCTGAAAATTTCTTCAAAATAATTTTTAACGTTGCAATTTTTAAATAAATACGTGTTTTCCGGTAAATAACAGTCAATAAAGCTTTCGGCAAGCTTACCGTCAAAGGCAATCCAAAATTTATGCCACGGGTCTTTACTGTCGGCAACGTACCTATGGTCACTTCCGAGTTTTAAAAAGAAAATATCATCTTTTTCCGGGCGTAAATGCTGACCGTTAATATCAAGTGTGCCGCACCCGTCTGCAATAAATTCCAAAGAGCAAAGGTCTGAATTTGTTCTTACAATTTCGCTGGATTTGTCGCAATATGTTTCGCCCACCATTCGCACAATAAGGGGTGCGCCTTCTTCAATGTAAGGAAAAAAGTTTTTAAAATCTTCAATCATAGTTATTATTTAAACATTTTCTTTAATTTTTTCACTGTTAATAGGCTATTAAAAGTGATATTTTAATGATATAATAAATATTCAAATAAATCAAGTGTGTGAATTTTCACAACGGAGGGTAATATGTCAATTAATATTTTAAATAACATTTTTTCGCTTGAAACGCCAAACAGTCAATATGTTGTGGGAATTGATAAATACGGCTATAATCATTGCCTGCATTGGGGAAAAAAGTGCGATATTTCCGATTTTGTAATTGAAGATATAGGCGACGAAAATTCAAATCATTCCATGGCAGACGCGTTTAAACAGGAATTAACGGTTTTCGGCGGCACAATGTACCGTGATTGCGGCGTTAAAGCAACTTTTGCAGACGGATGCCGAGAAATTGAGCTTGATTACGCAGGATTTGAAAATGATAATAATAATTTAAAATTGGTTTTTAATGATAAACATTATCCTCTTTCCGTGTGTGTGAATTATCAAATTTGTAATAACAGTGATGTAATTACAAAATGGTATACGGTTGAAAATAAGGGCAATGAAAAAATTGTTTTTGAAAAACTTTTCAGCGGCGAATTTTCTTTGCCTTCAAAAAAGCCTTATGTTATTCAAAACACAAACGGTGCATGGGCAGGTGAGTTTTTAAAAGCAAAAAGCACATTGGAAACAGGCACTCTTGTTTTTGAAAGCCGAAGGGGAACATCAGGGCATAATCAGGCTCCGTATTTTATTGCATATCAAAACGCAAATGAAAATACGGGTGATGTATATTATGCTGCTCTTGCTTACAGCGGAAATTTTAAGGTTGAGGCAAGCAGGGATTTGTTCGGCACAACAAGAATATTAATGGGAATCAGTGATTTTGACTTTTCTTTTGATTTAAATTCAGGCGAGAGTTTTGAAACTCCAAAAATATTTTGCGGTTATTCTTCTTGTGGATTCGGCAATATGTCCCGTCAAATGAACAAATTTGCCGTTGAAAATGTGTTGCCTAAATCATTTAATAAAAAAATATTGCCGGTTCTTTACAATTCTTGGGAGGCAACAGGATTTGACGTTTCTGCGGCAGGTCAAATGAAATTGGCTGAAATTGCGGCAAAAACAGGTGTTGAACTGTTTGTTGTGGATGACGGATGGTTTGGTGAAAGAAATAACGATGACGCAGGTTTGGGCGATTGGTTTGTTAATGAAAAGAAATTTCCTAACGGACTTGATGAATTAATTAATTATGTGAATTCACTGGGTATGGATTTCGGTATTTGGTTTGAGCCTGAAATGGTAAATAAAAACAGCGAATTGTTTCGTACTCATCCTGATTGGGCATATCATTATGATACAAGAACTCCACACGAATTACGCAACCAGCTTGTGCTTAATATGACAAGGGATGATGTTAAGGAATATATTTTTAATTGCCTTGACAGCCTTGTTTCAAATCATAATATTAAATATATAAAGTGGGATATGAACAGACCGTTTTCCGAAACGGGTGCAGAAAATCTTGAAAATCCTAAAATGCTTTGGTATAAGCACACAATGGCGGTTTATGAAATTGCAGACAGGTTAAAGGCAAAGCATCCTCAACTTGCTCTTGAAAGCTGTTCTTCAGGCGGCGGCAGGTCCGATTACGGCGCACTTTGCCATTTTGACCAGGTATGGACAAGTGATAATACCGATGCCATAGACAGAATGGTTATTCAAAAAGGCTATTCTCTTTTAAATCCTATTAAAACAATGCGTGCTTGGGTAACGGATATTGCAGGCATTAATAAGCCGGCAAGCCTTGATTTCAGGTTTAACATTTCCATGCAGGGTGCGCTTGGTATAGGCGGAAATTTAATAAATTATACCGATTCGGATATTGAAATTTGCAGAAAAAATATTGCCTTTTATAAGGAAATAAGAGATGTTGTTCAGTTTGGCAATCTTTACAGAATTATGGATATTGATGAGGATGAAATTCTTGTTAATCAGTATGTAAACGACGGCAAAACAAAAAGCGTTTGCTTTATTGCAGCTAACGGAACAAGATTTTTCAAAAAGAAAGTGCCTCTTTTCTTTAACGGTCTTGATGAAAACAAGCGTTATGCTTTTGATTTTTGTAATATGCATTACGAAAAAGGCGGTGCATATTTAATGAATCACGGAATTGATATTGAAGTGCGTGGCGTGGATTATAATAAAATAATTGTTTTAGAAGAAGTTTAAATTATGAAACCGATTTTAAAAAGCGATAATTTGAAATTGAAAATGCGTTTAATTGGGCTGTTGATAAAACAGCCCAATTTGTTGTGTCAAAAACCGTAAACGGCGAACGAAACAGGGGCGACGGCGGTAAATGGTACGGCCCTGATAATCGTGTTATTGACAAACCTTGTGAACCGTGGGCAAAGCCGGTAGATTATATGCCGTCTTTTTTGGCAGGTTATTATGACAGAACAGCGTTTTATCTTCGTGATTTTGTTCATCAAGCGGCAGGAGCTCATTTGGTGGGTTTGGATGAAGAAATATATAATATGTATATGACTTTTATAAACAGTGCCTGTGAAAAAACAGGGGGATATGCTTTGTGGTCGTTTAATTTTGACGGCAGTGTTTATTATATGGATACGCCGAATTATAATTCTTTTGTGCGTGAAATAACAGGTCAGTTTGAATTGTGTGAATTGGCTTATAAACTTTTTCTTTGGACAGGTGATAAAAGATATGTTACCGATAAACGCATTTTAAATTTTATTGATTATATATTAGGCGACTTTATTTTAAAAAATGATAAAAATAAAAACGGTATTCCAGAGGGTAAAGGAAGTATTTGGGCAGGCAGTGCATCATATAATGAGCGTGGCGCTTTTACTGCCGAAACGGGAGATGAAATAGCCGCTTTGTATGCCGCTTTAAAAGCCTATTCTAATATATTGCGTTTAAACGGCAGAGAAAACGAGTCTAAATTTCAAATGAGAAGGGCGCAAAATTTAAAAAACTACTATAATAATAAGTGGAGCGTTGTGGAAAAAAGCGATAAATTTGCTTTTGCGGCAGATAACAACGGAAACAAGCAATATATTTGGAAAAATGAAAATGATTTTCTTATGGACGGGGAATCACTTGTTTTTGTGCCTGTAAAATATTTAACTTATCCCGGTGAAAGAACAAATAAATTGCTTAAATATATTGATGAGTGCGAGGAAAATCCCGATTTAAGGCAAAGTAATATTGAAAGTTTAACTTATTTGCCGGATGCATTTTTTGCTTACGGTAAAGGTGACTTGGCATATAAATGGATGAAATATATTTTTTTCAAAAAAGATTTACCACACGAAAGAGCGTCGCAGGGTTTGAACGGCGATTACCCTGAAATCAGTTTTACTCTTATTGAACAAACTGTTTGCGGTTTGGGCGGAATAGTTCCTACGGAAAACGGAATTTGTATTTTTCCTTCTATGCCAAATGAAATTGATTATTTGGATTTTAAACATTTGCCTGTGTGCGGTGGATATATAAATGTTAAAGTTTCAAAAACAAACGCTGTTATTTATAATTGCACCGGCAAATCAATAAATATTAAATGCAGGTGCAAGGAGTTAATTGCTTGCAATAAAGAACGGGTTAAAATGTTTTTTGATTAAATTTATCACGCAAATTATTGTTTTTTTAATTTGCGTGATTTTTTTATGGATATTAAACAGCGTTTGTTGTATAATTATATTTGACATAAATTTGACATAATCATAGTTTTTATTTGAATTAAAATGTTTAATCTAAACAAATGTATTAATGATTTTTTGGTAATAATAATAAAAACGGGAGAAGATTATGAATATATTTTCTTTAATTTCAATGTGCGGCGGACTTGCCCTTTTTCTTTACGGAATGAGTTTTATGGGCGAACAGCTTGAAAAACTTTCCGGCGGTAAAATGGAACATATCCTGGAAAAAATGACAGATAAAACATACAAGGGCGTTCTTTTGGGCTGCGTCGTTACCGCACTTATTCAATCGTCATCGGCTGTAACTGTTATGACGGTTGGTTTTGTTAATTCGGGTATTATGGAGCTTTCACGTGCCATCGGCGTTATTATGGGCGCAAACGTGGGAACAACAATTACGGCTTGGATGCTTTCTTTAACAGGCATAAGCGGCGACAGTTTGTTTATAACATTGTTAAAGCCATCGTCATTTGCACCTGTTCTTGCACTTATAAGCGTGTTTGTTTTAATGTTTTCAAAAAATGAAAAGCGTAAAAGCATCGGCGGTATTCTTGCCGGTTTCTCAATCCTTATGATTGGTATGACCCTTATGAGCGATTCAATGTCCGGTTTGGCAGATAATCCTAATTTTACATCCATACTTTTAAAATTCAGTAATCCGGTTTTGGGTATTCTTGTGGGTGCGGCTTTAACTGCCGTTATTCAGTCTTCATCTGCGTCTGTGGGAATTTTACAGGCACTTGCAATTTCCGGTGCAGTTCCGTTTGCAACAGCCTTTCCTATTATTTTAGGTCAAAATATAGGCACTTGCATTACGGCAATTTTATCTTCAATCGGCACAAGCAAAAATGCAAAGCGTGCAGCTTGCGCTCACCTGTATTTTAATATTATCGGCGTTATTTTGGCTTGCATTTTGTTCTACGGTGCAAACGCAATTTTCCATTTTTCGTTTATTGATAATGCAATTTCCGCTTCTCAAATTGCTATGACCCACTCAATATTCAACGTGGCTTCAACATTGCTGTTGCTTCCATTTACAAAGCAACTTGAATTTCTTGCAGTTAAAACAATTCCGGCAGGTAAAGAGGAAGACAAAAAGCAACTTGCTTTGCTTGATGACAGATTCCTTATCAACCCGTCTTACGCTGTAGAAAAGTGCCGTGAAGTAACTGTTGAAATGTCTCAAATGGTTGAAAAAACAGCAATTTGTGCTTTATCAATCATTAAAAATTATACAGATGAAAAAGCAGAAATGATTAAAACCAATGAGCGGGCAACTGATAAATACGAAGAAATTTTGGAATCTTATCTTGTTAAAATCAGTTCTAAAAATTTATCTGACGAAGACAGTAAAAATGTTTTCATTTTGCACCATGCCATTGAAAATCTTGAAAAAATCGGCGATTACAGCGAAGATATTTTAAAAACAAAAAAATCACTTAACAAGCGTAATGTTCAATTTTCCGAAAAAGCAAAATATGAATTAAGCGTTATAATGGCAGCTTTAACAAAAATTATTAACCTTACTATGGAATCGTTTAGGTTTAACGATGTTTCCAAAGCAAAGGAAATTGAATCTTTGGAAGAAGTTGTTGATAAACTTAAAAAGCAACTTAAAAACAGGCATCTTAAAAGAGTTGAAGAGGGCACATGCTCTGTTGACCAGGGGTTTTTATATCTTGATTTGGTAAACTCAATAGAACGTATTGCCGACCACTGTGCAGACTTGGCACTTTCAATGCTTGAGCTTGAATACGGCGATTATAATGTTCACTCTTATGTTCGTGATATTAAAGCAACGGATGAAGAATTTATTGAAAACTTGGATGCTTATCTTGAAAAATATTCATTAAATTAAGTTTAATTTCGTTAAAATCCGTTTGGTGCTTTGTTCGGCTACAGTAAAGCGCCGTTAAAATATTATTTCGGATTGTGTTTTGTTGTAGCCTGAAAGGTTATGGGAATATTTTATGGCTCTTATTTACATTCTTGAAGATGATGAAAGCGTAAGAGAATTGGAAATGTACGCTCTTAAAGGTAACGGTTATGATGTGCGTGGATTTGCCGAGCCAAAGCATTTTTATAAGGCGCTTGAAAAGGAAAAGCCTGATTTAATTATTGTTGATGTTATGATACCTTATGAAGACGGGTTAACCGTTACAAAAAAAATAAGGTCAAATACGGATTATAAGGAAATTCCTATTGTAATGGTTACGGCAAAGGATTCTGAACTTGATGCGGTAAGAGGTCTTGACGCAGGCGCAGATGATTATATAACAAAGCCGTTTTCAGTTATGATTTTTCTTTCTCGCATTAAGGCAATTTTGCGCAGAACATCAAAAAGCCAAAGCAGAGAAACTTATGTTTATAAATCAATTAAGCTTGATGAAAACAAGCGTAAAGTTTATTCATTTGATAATGAAATAGAGCTTACATATAAAGAATTTGAAATGCTTAAGTATTTAATGATGAATAAGGGCATTGCCGTTACAAGAGAGCAACTTTTAAACTCCGTTTGGGGTTATAACAGCGAAAGCGAATCCAGAACGGTAGACAGCCACATATTAACTTTGCGAAAAAAATTAGGCGAAAGCGGTTCGCTTATTGAAACTATTCGCCACGTGGGTTACAAGTTGGGTGATTAATTTTTAAAGGGTGAATTGTTATGACGGTAAGAATTTTTAACGGAACTGTAATTTCATCTTCTGTTGCCGTTTTATTGTCTTGGGCGGCAACTGTTTTAATTATTGTTTATAAGCTAAAATTAAGCGGCTCGCAGGTTTGGAATCTTATTTTGTATTCTTTGCTTATTGTTGTGCCGCTTCTTGTTTTAATGATTTTAATTTCTTTCGGAATTGCCAGCAGGGTTACAAAAGGCATAATTAATAAAATAGAAAAAATGGGCGATGATGTTGAGCATATTAAAGATAATTGCAATTTTGTTGAGTTAAGTCCGTTTGTTGAAAAAATTCAGCTTCAGCTTGAAGAAAAAGAAAAATTGGCAAAGGTTAAAAAGAAGTTTACGGCAAATGTTTCTCACGAATTAAAAACGCCTTTAACTGCTATTTCAGGATATGGCGAACTGCTGCAAAGTCAAATGGTAAGCCCTAAAGATACTGCGGAAATCGGCGCAGTTATTTATAAAGAATCACAAAGGCTTATTAATTTAACACACGATATTATTCAGCTCTCTCAGCTTGAGGAATATGATTATAAACCTATAATAGACGCTGTGGATGTTTATGACGTTGCGTCTTCCTGCATAAAGGCTCTTTTCGCACAGGCTGCAAAAAAAGACGTTACTCTTAATTTAACAGGCAGCAGTGTTGCCGTTAAAGGTACCAGAGCATTAATTGAAGATGTGGTTTATAATTTGGTTGAAAATGCAATTAAATACAATAAAAACGGCGGCAGTGTTTTTGTGGATATTAAAGATGATAATGATAAATGCATATTGTCTGTTAAGGATACGGGAATAGGTATTCCGGAAAAATATTTAAGTCATGTTTTTGAACGCTTTTTCCGTGTTGATAAATCACGTTCAAAAGAAACAGGCGGCACAGGTTTAGGGCTTGCAATAGTTAAGCATACGGCAGAATATTTGGGCGGCAGCGCAACCGTAAAAAGTAAACTTGACGAAGGCACGGAGTTTATTATAACTTTACCTAAACCTTGATAATCAAGTCGGGTTATGATAATATAAAAGAAAAATTTTCAGGTGAACTATGTCTATTAAACAAGGTGAATATTTAAAAAAATTACGCATTGAAAATAATTTAAGCCAAGAAAAATTGGGCGAAAAATTAGGACTTTCAAGGCAGTCTGTTTCTAAGTGGGAACAGGGTAATGCGTCGCCGGATATTGATAATATTATGAAACTTGCAAGCTTGTATAATGTTTCGGTTGAATCAATATTAAACGGCGAGGAAGATGTTGCCGATATAAAAAATGAATATAAAGCGGATTCGCTTAATGCAGATGCAAATAATAAAACGGTTGAAGAAAACAGTGTTAAAAATGAAAAACAAGGCACAGAAAATCAATCTCAAAATTTAATTGAAAATGCAGAAAAACAAAGCGAAAAAGAAAACGGTGAAAATGAAAAACCAGCCAAAAAGAAAAAACACAGAGGTTGGTTTTTTGTAAGTTATCCTGTTTTAATGTGTATTGCATATGTTCTTCTCGGTATATTTTATGCGCCTCAAGGGTGGTATTACGGCTGGCTTGTGTTTTTAACAATTCCTCTTTATTACACATTTGTAATTGCTGCCGAAAAACATAAACCAATCATTTTTTGCTATCCGGTTTTAATGGTTCTTGTGTATTTAATAGGCGGATTTTTCTATTCCCTTTGGCATCCTTTGTGGATAATTTTCTTAACCATTCCGTTGTTTTACATAATTTGTGCTAAATCAAAACATAAAAATAAATAGTTGCAAACGCTTGATTTTTGGCTTAAAATCAGGCGTTTTTTGTTTGTCAACCGCCGGTTGACATAAATGTAAACCAAAGTTGGTAGAAGATTTTGCGATTTTAGGCTATTATGGCATCACAACGAAAAACGAAATGCCGAAGGAGAAAAATATTATGGCTATATATAAAAATGAACATTTTGGAATCGCAAGAAAAATCGTATCAAATATGACATCTGAAAGCTGGCAGGACATTCCACATGCAACAATGAGTTATGAGGCAGACGTTACGGAACTTGTTAAACAATGTAAAAAACTTAATGATATCAGTGATGAAAAAATAACAGTAAATACATTAATGCTTAAAATAATTTGCGAGGGATTAAAAGCAGCTCCCAAAATGAATTGCACACTTGATTTTAATAAAAAGCTTGTAAGGGGCACATTAAATTATCATGACCAAATTGATATTTCAATGCCTATGATTTTAAATACAGGCGAAATGATGACAGTTAATATGCACGATATGGGAAATAAGAATTTAGATGAAATGACACGTGAAATTGCAAACACAGCACGCCGTGCAAATAATTCCGATATGAATGAAGTTATGTTTGAAGTTTCATTGGATAATACTTTAACGGGTTTGAAGCAGGGTAAAATTCTTCAGGCGTTAAGAAGACTTTACGGTTCAAAAATGCCGGGTAAGCATAAAGTACACACTCTTTCCGGAGATGCAAAAAAAGAATATTATTCCATTCCTACAAAGCACCGTTTAACAAAGCATGATATTGAACAGGGTACAACAACAATTTCAAATTTAGGTTCTATTTACAAAGCACAAAAAGGTCAGTGTTTCCTTCTTGAAATTATTCCGCCTCAGGTTTCTGCTTTTGCAGTAAATGCAATTCAAAAAAGACCGGTTGTTGTTGAAGATGAAAACGGTTGCGATAAAATTGAGGTTCGTAAGATTTTACCTATTACTATTGCAATAGACCACAGGGCACTTGATTACGGCGATTGCGTTCCGTTTTTTGAAAAACTTGACGAAATTTTCTCTAATCCCGAAATAATCTTTTCTTGGATAGATGAAAAAGAAGAACAGGAAGAAGTAGCATAAGGGTATAAAAAAGCAACCCGTTTTAAGATTAACAATCTTTACGGGTTGCTTTATTTTTTTTCATCTATTGTTTTGCTTTCATCCATTTGCCGAAAACGGTGTATAAAATCATCATTGCAGAACCTAATGCCCAAGACACAGGATATATAAGGTAAATATAATCAATAGAATTAAAGTGTGGTAAAACAAACTGAATCCATGCAATACGAAACAGGCACATGGAAATAAGCATTATTATCATTGGCGGCACGGTTTTGCCTGTACCTCTTACAGTGCCTGCCAAGCAATTTAATATTGCAAGCAAAGAATAAAACGGGCAAAAATATTTCATGGCTTCTTTGCCGTATGCAATAACTGCAGGGTCGGATGTAAACAATCTCATTATAGGAGTTGAAAATGAAAGAAGTAAAATTCCTATTATAACAGTGTAAGCAATGCCCATAACAAGGGTGCTTATCATTCCTTTTTTTACTCTGTCCAATTTACCTGCACCGTAGTTTTGACCTACAAATGTTGTGCTTGCCATTGCAAAACTTAATACAGGTAAAATGTTAAAACCGTCAATTTTTAAATATGCGCCGAATCCTGCCATTGCGGTTGCGCCAAATCCGTTAATACCCGATTGAACAAGAACATTGGAAATTGAAATAACAGTGTTTTGTAATCCGGTGGGAAATCCTGTTTTTAGAATTTTTAAAGATGCATTTTTTTGAAGTCTTATTTTTTTCAGCGAAACTTTATAGTCTGCGTTAACACGCATTAAGAATAAAATTGAAAGCACGCAGGAAATAAATTGGCTTATAACAGTTGCCGTTGCCGTTCCGTTTATACCCATTTTAAACACAGCAACAAACAGCAGGTCAAGCCCTATGTTAATAACGGATGCATATGCCAAATATCTAAGTGAACGTTTGGAATTACCGGCGGCGTTCATTATTCCGGCGGCCATATTGTAAATAACGTTAAAAATTAATCCGCCAAAGTAAATTCGTAAATATGTAACCGAATCATCTAAAATTTCTGCCGGCGTTTTCATCAGCACAAGCAGTTCTTTGCCGAAAATAATGCCGCAGGCAGATAAGATTAAACCGATTATAATTGCCAGCGCCAAAGATGAGTGAACGGCAAATTGAGTTCTCTTTTTGTCATTTGCGCCTAAATATTGTGATGTTATTATTCCGGCGCCTACTGCCGTACCTTGGCTAAACGCAATAAGTAAATTTATTAAAACCGTTCCCGAACCTACAGCCGCAAGTGCATTGCTTCCTATAAGATTACCGACAACTATTGAATCTGCCGTGTTGTAAAGCTGTTGAAGTAAATTTCCTAAAATCAGCGGCAGGTGTTGTATGCTTTAAGAGACTTATTCATCACGATATGAGTAAGTCTCTTAAAA
>OMBQ01000821.1_pt1 | contig 30528 bp, 14 predicted proteins | sample 1674311 | NCBI WGS metagenome assembly OMBQ01 (sample SAMEA103958160, study PRJEB25191) | human gut metagenome | biome: human-associated habitat [ENVO:00009003]; feature: intestine environment [ENVO:2100002]; material: feces | place: Germany | collected 2013/2015 | reverse complement strand
AAGTTTGGATGCTTGAAAACGGTAAAGAGGACAATGAATTTTTAAAAACAGATTACTTTGTCGAAAAGTTGCTTGAAAAGGCACTTAAAGAAGATGTTGACGGTGTTATTGTGGAAGATAACGATTTGTTTTTAATCGGCAAATATTATCACACAATAAGATTAAACAAGGAGCTTTCCAAAACAGGGGAGTCCGAATTTATAAAATTCATTGTTTACGGTTTTGGCTATAAAGAACAGGGCACCGGCATTAATGACGGTGATTTGTATGATTATACAGAATTTGATTTTCTCGTAATTTAATCAATTTAAATAATTTTATGCGTTATATGTTCACTAAATGTGAAATGTGAAAAAATATTTTAACACATTTTGCGGTGCTTTTAAAGAAAAATGTTTTTTAAGGGAAGATTTAGGGACTGTACCGGTGCTTTTAAGAAAATACTTTACAAATGTGAAAACATATGTTACACTTATGTTGTTCTTATAACATACCAAGAACAATTAGGTTACTACAAAAAGGTAGAAAACCGAAAAGCTCTGACGGCTCCTTTTTGGAGCCGTTATCTTTTTATCATTTTAAGGAGAATGTGTTATGAAATACGGTGTCGGATTAGATTGTGGAATATCTTCTGTTGGTTATTGTGTTATGGCTCTTGATTCAAATGACGAACCTAAAAGAATTGTCAGGTTAGGATCTCGAATATTTGACAGAGCTGAAAATTCAAAGGACGGTAGTTCACTTGCAAAACCAAGAAGAGAAGCAAGAGGTTTGCGACGCAGAATAAGAAGGCATAAACACAGACTTGAAAGAATTAGGTACATGCTTGTTAATGATGGAATTGTAACTGAATCTGAACTTGATAATATGTTTTCGGGTCAATTGACGGATATATATGAAATAAGAACAAAAGCACTTGATATGCCTATTACCAATATTGAATTTGCACGTGTTCTTATTAATTTGGCACAAAGGCGTGGCTTTAAGTCAAATAGAAAAATTGATGAAAAAAGTGCTGATAAAGAAACGGGAAAACTTCTTGGTGCTATTGAGAAAAATAAGGAAAATATTATTGCAAACGGTTACCGTACTGTTGGCGAAATGTTGTTTAAAGACGAAAGATATTCTAAATATAAGCGTAATAAGGGCGAAAATTATCTTAATACAGTGTCAAGAGATATGATTGCAGATGAAATTAAAAAAATTTTTGCTGCACAACGAAGTTTTGGCGTGCCATTTGCAAATGATAATATTGAAAAAGAATATACAAATATAGTTATGTCTCAAAGACCGTTTGATTTGGGCCCGGGTGAAGGAAACAATAATTCTCCAAGTCTTTATGCAGGTAATCAAATTGAAAAAATGATTGGTAAATGTGTGTTTTTCCCTGAAGAATCTCGTGCTGTAAAGGCATCATATTCTTTCCAACTTTTTTCACTTTTGCAAGGAATTAATAATATAACTTTAGTTGATGATAAAGGTTATAAATACACTCTTTCGGCACAAGAACGTGAAATTCTTAAAGATTATTGTTTTAATACAGCTAATGTAACGTATGCGTCTATAAGAAAAAAGTTAGGAATTTCATCCGATTATAAGTTTAAAAATATTACATATAGTGAAAAGGGCATTGAAGAATCTGAGAAAAAGGCAAAGTTTCAACATTTGAAAAGTTACCATCAAATGAAAAAAGTGTTGGGTAGCGTTATAAACTCATTTTCAAAAGATGAACTTGATAAAATAGGCGAAATTTTTACATTTTACAGAAATGATTCTAAAATTAATGCCGAACTTGAAAATTTTATTACAGATAAGTCTTTAATTAATTTGTTATTAAATCTTCCTACATTTAGCGGAACAGGACATATAAGTATTAAGGCTTGCAAAATGATTATTCCTTATTTGGAGGAAGGAAAAACATATAGTGAAGCTTGCGAGTGTGCGGGTATTGATTTTAAGGCACATGCAGGTTGTGAAAAGCAAATGTATTTGTCATCAAAATCCGCAGAACTTGATGATATATCAAATCCTGTTGTAAGACGTGCTGTTTCTCAAACAATTAAGGTTGTTAATTCAATCATCAGAGAAATGGGTAATTCACCAACTTATATGAATATAGAGCTTGCCCGTGAACTTTCAAAATCGAAAAAAGAACGTGATGAGATTGATAAAAAGTATAATTTAAATAGGCAAGTAAATGAGAATTTAAAAAAAGAAATTTTAGAAAATTTCTTTTTTGAGCCAAAAGGACAAGATATAATCAAGCTTAAACTTTGGCATGAACAGGATGGGGTTTGCCCATATTCTTTAAAGAAAATAGAGTACGCAAAATTATTTAGTAATGGGCATACGGGTAATGACGGATATACGGAAATAGACCATATTATTCCTTACAGCCTTTGTTTTGACGACAGTTATAATAATAAAGTATTAACCTTTTCTGCTGAAAACAGGCAAAAGAAAAATCGTATTCCATTGGAATATTTACCTGAAAGTAAAAAATCAGACTATCGTGTTTGGGTTAACAATAACATACGTAATTATAAGAAAAGGCAAAACTTGCTTAAAGAAAAATTTAATGAAAACGATAAAAAAGAGTTTAAAGCAAGAAATCTTAATGATACAAAGTATTTAAGCAAGGTGCTTTATAATTATATAAATGACAATCTTATATTTGATGATTTTAACAGCGATAAGAAAAATCATGTTGTGTCTGTTAACGGTGCGGTAACATCATACATTCGTAAGCGTTGGGGTATTGATAAAATAAGAGAAAACGGCGATTTGCACCATGCTGTTGATGCAGCTGTAATCGCTTGTGTTACACGGGGTATGATTAACAAAATTACTTCGTATTCAAATTATATAGAAACAGGGTATTGCGTTAATATCGACTCCGGTGAAGTAAAAGAAGTTTTTCCTATGCCGTATTCAAATTTTAGAAATGAAATTGAAACAAGAAGTGATGTTGAAGATGAAAAGCGACTTAAGGAATTGCTCGTTTCGTTTCCAAATTATTCATATGATGATGTTGAAGCGGCAAAACCTGCATTTGTATCACGTATGCCACGTCATAAAGTAACCGGTGAGGCACATGAAGCAACTATACGTTCAGGTAAAGTTGATGGATATACAATATCAAAAACGGATTTAACTTCATTAAAACTCAAAAACGGTGAAATTGAAAATTATTATAATCCTGAGGATGACAAATTGCTTTATAATGCTCTTTTACAAAGGCTTATTGAATTTAACGGTGATGCTAAAGCGGCATTTGCAGATGAATTTCATAAGCCAAAGGCAGACGGAACTCCGGGTCCTGTTGTTAAAAAAGTAAAAATAAAAGAACGTTCTTCTTTAAATGTTAAAGCAAGAAATGATAATAAATTGGGTGTTGCCAAAAACGGAACAATGATTCGCATAGATGTTTTTTATGTTGAAAATGACGGTTATTATTTTGTTCCGATTTATGTTGCGGACACAATAAAATCAACTTTGCCTAATATGGCGTGTGTTCAGGGTGGTAAGCCTTGGAAGCAAATGGATGATAATGATTTTGTGTTTTCGCTTTATTCAAATGATTTAATAAGAATTACTTCAAAAAAAGATATGAAATTTGAAGTGTCAAATAAAAACAGCACATTGCCATCTAAAAAGTATGATAATGAAATTTTAGTATACTATAGAGGCGCAGATATTTCCACAGCAAGTATAAGCGGAATAACTCATGATGATGCTTATAAATTTAAAGGTTGCGGTGTTAAAACATTAATAAAGTTGGAAAAATATACTGTTGATGTTCTTGGCAATGTTCATAAGGTAAAAAAAGAAAAACGAATGTATTTTAAATAATTATGGCTTATAGAAATATATTTATTGCAAATGAGGCAAAATTGAAATTAAAAAATAATCAGCTTGTTGTTTATAACGGTGATGAATTATTTTTTCCTATTGAAGATATACGCTCAATAGTTATTGATAATCCATATACTTCTTTAACCGGTAAATTAGTTGCAAAGCTTGCAAATGATGGAGTATGTCTTATTATTTGTGATGAAAAGCACACTCCGTCATGTGAGCTTATATCTGTTGGTTCTTATTGCAGAATGAACAAAAGAATTAATTTGCAGTTTTCTCAGTCAAAACCAAAGTTGAAGAAAATTTGGCAGCAAATTGTTCAGAAAAAAATTAATAATCAGGCAAAATGTCTTGAAATTAATAAAATTGATGGTGCAAAAAATTTATTTTCAATTTCAAAAAGTGTTGTTTCCGGCGACTCTACAAATAGAGAAGGCTATGCGGCAAGACTATATTTTAAATTGCTTTTTGGTAAAGATTTTACAAGAGACTATGAGAGTAATGTTAATGCCGCTCTTAATTACGGTTACGCAATTTTGCGTTCTTATATTTCAAAAACAATAGTTGCCTACGGACTTGAACCATCACTTGGTATTCATCACAAAAGTCAATTAAATCAATTTAATTTGGCAGATGATATAATTGAACCGTATCGTCCGATTATAGATAATTATGTTTATCAAAATTATGTTGAGTGGGGAAAGGAATTTTTTACTCCACAAAAAGCAGAATTACAGCTTTTATTAAACAGCGCTGTTGAAATTGAAAAAAATAGGCACAGTGTTGCAAATGCAATAGAGCTGACTGTTCAAAGTATAATTAATTCCTTTGAAAATGAAGATGTTAAATTAAAATTACCTGATTTGATTAATATATCTTTTTTTGATTATGACTAAATTTATGAGAATGATTGTGTTTTTTGACTTGCCGGTTAAAGAAAAAGCCGCTCAAAAAGCGGCTACAAAATTTAGAAACTTTCTTGTTAAAGATGGATATTTAATGGTTCAGTATTCTGTTTATTCACGTGTTTGCAATGGTTATGATGCCGTTAAAACTCATGAAAAAAGATTAAAACAGCATTTACCGCCAAATGGTTCAGTACGCCTGCTTACTATTACGGAAAAGCAGTATGAATCTATGCAAATTTTGCTTGGTGAATATATTCAATCAGATATTCCGGTGGCATATGAACAGTTAACATTGCTATAAAAATGAAAAAACACAGCAGAAAAACAGATTTCTGTTGTGTTTTTTTATCTCAAATTTTTCTTGAAATGCCCTATTGTTCTGCGTTTTTGGTTCCCATATTATAACATACCAAGAAAAATTAGGGAACTACAATTTGATTTGTTCGGGCTTTATGTGGATTACATTATAACATACCAAGAAAAATTAGGGAACTACAATAGCTCTTCTATGTCAAAAAATTTTCCTCCATTATAACATACCAAGAAAAATTAGGGAACTACAATAAAATGTTACATTAAAGTCCTAACATATCATTATAACATACCAAGAAAAATTAGGGAACTACAATAGATGTAACTAATGCCGAGGACGCATTTAAATTATAACATACCAAGAAAAATTAGGGAACTACAATCAGAAAACTTGTTTATGCAGAGGTACTGACATTATAACATACCAAGAAAAATTAGGGAACTACAATGAATTTCTTATCAAGCGTGTGATTGTTTTTATTATAACATACCAAGAAAAATTAGGGAACTACAATAAGATGGGCGAAACAATCGGAACCACCAACATTATAACATACCAAGAAAAATTAGGGAACTACAATTCTTTTTATTTCTTTTTTTGTTTCTTTTTTATTATAACATACCAAGAAAAATTAAAAAATGCTACACGCTTGAAGAAGTTATAAAAATCTTTGAACGTATAGCCAATCAAACAAAGCAATAATCTAATTGCAGGTGGCAAAGCTCACACCTTTGCCGTCTTTAATTATTGCAAAATTATTATATCAAAAGCCATTTAAAATATCAAGCGTTTTTAATATTATAGTAATCATTAAGTGATTTTTTGTACTACACAACAGAATTGCAATTAAGGTATTTGTTTTTGAATAGGGAGGGGAGGGTATAGTTTTTCTTGCAAAAACGTCATATTTTTCTGCGTTTTTGCAAAATCTATTGACTTTATGTTTGCTTTTTGTAGAATGAGGTTAGATTTTGTCGCTGATTTTATATTTTTTGCAGTGATTATTTTGTTGGAAAAGCGGTGCGGTTAACTCCCTTCTATATTCCCTTTAAATTTTACTGTGCCGCTTTTTCTTATATATTTATTATAATGTTTTGGCTTTTGCCTTTTTAGTTTTAATTACAACTTATTACGGATTGTGTTGCTATGGTAGTAAAATTAAATTTTGTTGAATATTATTCAATGGTACATGTGCCAAAAGAAAGTATTGAAAAAATAAAAAATATAACCATTATTCAGTTTAAGAAATGGTTGGAAAGCGGATGCTGTACATTTGTTATTAGTGACGGTATTTATCTTTGCTATAACGAACTTGATGTAATTCGTTGGTTGCGCCAAATAACTTGTTCATCCGGAGATGTTTATTTTTTAGAAAGATATAAGGATGCAAGAAAAAAATCCGTTTATAATCCTGATATAACTTTAGAATTTGAAAATGCTGAAATGGAATACGTTTTGCGTCATTTATAACAATTAGAAAATGTAAAAAATAAAAGACAGTTCAGTGTGCGGTGTGCCTCAAGAACTGTCTTTTTATTGTTATTATAATTGGCTTATTCTGAAAACTTTGCAAGCGTGTTTTGAAAGCGTTGCCGAAATTGTTTTGGCAGTAAATCTTTCGTCGTTCCAAAGCTCATGAACCGCATATGATGAACCTGTTGCTTCAAAATTTAAATATTCATCTGTAACAAGCTCATTAATGTCATACGAAAAGCCTTTTACACGGCTGCCTTTGTTGTAAAAACAGATTGCCACATCACCGTTTGCAAGCGGTCTTGCAATAATATCAATTCCATGTGATGCCTTAATCTTCTTTGCAGGTTTGCCAAGAGGGTCTTGGTCTATTAAAATAAGGCTTTTATTTGTAACTGTTTTAAGCGTTTCGTTATTTGTTGCAGGATTTCCGTTTGCGTCAACAAATTTTCTTATATCATTTCCCAAAATAAGGGGAGCTGCTAACATACACCACAAACTGAAGTGGGTTTTATTTTCATCATCTGTAAAATTACCGTTGCCAACTTCAAGCATATCGGGGTCGTTCCAGTTGCCTACACCGGCGTTTTTATAAAGTTTTAACGTGTGTTTGTAAATACCGTGCACGCTAAACCATTTTGCTGTAATATCCGGCGTTGTGCGCCACATATTACCTGTTTTTGCACCCCAATTCCACGGAAATGCATTGCCCCATTCACAAATTGAATAAACAATAGGCTTTTCTGCAATTCCGTATTCCGATGCAGTATCCTGCACGGCTTTTTTTAGTGCGTTGCCCATTCGTTTGTATTGAATGTACGAACTGTCGGCAAAAGTTTTAATTGGGTTTTGAATAATAATTTCGTTAGAACCGCCTTTAAGTTTAACAGAAAGCTGTGTTCTTCCGGTTGGGCTGGACGCTCTTGTTTTTGGGAAAAATACTTCGTGAAGTTCGCCGTTAACAATAACTTGCACATACTGCTGGTGGCGTGTGCATGTTTTATATGTTAAAAGCGTTATAACATAGTTGCCTTCAAAATTAACAACAGGGTTAAATGTGATTTTTCCTGCTCCGTGGTTTATTAAACCTATGCCTTTTCCGCTTGGTAATGCTTTTATGTTAAGAATTCTTGCTCTTCCGTCAAGCTTTGCATCTTCAGGTTTTAATATAAGTTCTGCCGTGTTTCCCGGTCTGCTTATTTCTACTGCTTCAATAACAGGTGCGTCGCCGCTTATAACTTGGTGGTGGCAAAAATCATATTTAAAAAATTCGCATCCCCAGCCGGCAATTGTTTTAGCGTCAATTTCTTCTTTTCCTAAACTTGCAGGCAAATCCTCGCAGGTTAAAGTGCCGTTTGATGAGTAAAGACCAACCTTTATACCCATAGTGTTAATTTTTGTAATAAGGTTTGAAATTCCGCTTGGGAATTTTTCCAAATCACCTTGAAGCCTGCCGCTTTTATCTCGCATTGAGCTTTGCCAGCAGTCATCCAAATTAATATATTGGTAGCCTGCTTCAAGCAAACCTGATTTTTTCATTGCGTCTGCAGTGTTTAAAATCAATTCTTCGCTTATATTTTGGCGAAAGGTGTTCCAGCTGCTCCATCCCATTGGAGGTGTTAACGCTGCACCGTTATTATAATTTTCTTCGTTTTCAATATTAATTGTAACCTTTGTGGGCATTTTAATTTTTTCCATTGCACAAAGAGGGCACTTGCCGCTTTTTCTGTAAGTTACAAACCAAATAATAAAGCAAAGCGCTAATATAATTAAAACGGTAATTAAAAATTTCATAAAAGTCCTATCTCCTTAAAAAAATCAAATTCTTGTTTTGCCTGTTCAATAGTCTTTTTATCATTAAGACCGGTTGCGGTGTTTAGTGCTGATTTTTTGCGGTGCCTTAAATTGTAAAAAATTCTGTAAATCCAGGCAATAGGCGTTAAATACGGTTTGCCGTAAATAAATTTAATGTATGGCATGGTCTTTAATTTGCTGTACGGCGGAAATATAACCCTTAATTTTATTGCCAGCGGATTTGTATGTTTGTTTGTTTCAAAATCTTTTCTTGCAACAACAGAAGAATTGTTTCTGTGTGATTTTCCGAATGCACCGAATGAAACTATAAAATCCTCTGTTTTTTGGGTGTTTTTGTTAAAGCACACGCCTGTTCCGTACCATTTAAAACAAACTGAAAGTATTTCTTTTGAAAATTTGCCGAGTCCTGCAATTTCTAAGTCTGAAACGGCTTTTTTAAGGTCTACGTTTGCGTATTTAAGCATTACAGCTAAATCAAGTATTAACTTAATGCCTGCACCATAATCACGAAAATGGTGGGCTATGTGAGCTATTAAGTATTCAAATTGAAATGTATTGTTAAATTCACCTTCACAGCCGCAAAATGTTGCATTATTTTTTGCATTTGAAAAGTGGTTTATAACTTCTTGCTTGTCCACGCTGTCATTCAGCAGGTTAGAGTGCATTTCAATTTTAACATTGTATTGTTCATAATCCCAAACAGGTCCGCTTTCATTTTTAACGGTGAATCCTGCTTTTGTCATAGCGTTTTTAGCGGCAAGAACATCATCTTCGTCAATTAAAATATCAATGTCGCCCATTATTCTGCTTTCCGGAATGGGAAAATATTTTTTAATATCAATTCCTTTAAAAGGAATAAATTTAATATTTGCTTTGCTTAAAGCATTTTTAGCTGTGTTTGCAATTTCGTTTTGTAAATTAGATACATAAATAACGTCAAAAAACTTTTCTTTAACCTGATTAAAAACAGCGGGCGGTACAACATTTTTATTTACTGCGTTATTAACAGCACAATAAACAACACCTAAAAGATTGTGAGCTGCGGCGTAATTAAACAGGGCAGTGTAGTTAATATCTTCTTTAAGTGTTGTTTTTTCGTTGTATAAATATGCTTTTGTAAGTTCAATTAAAAATTTATATTCTTTATTCATTTACCCAAACACTGCGTTTCCTACAATAAGGGAAAGCATGGTTATAATAAGACCTGCAATGAAAACGCCAAGTGAAATAACTAAAAATGATTTTTTCTTATCTAAATGTAAAAGGGAAGCTAAAAGGGCACCGGTCCATCCGCCTGTTCCCGGTAAAGGTATTGCAACAAATAAAAGTAATCCCCAAATGCCGTATTTATCAATTTTGTCTCTCTTTTTAAGTGTTTTATCTTCAAGCCAAAACACAAGTTTTTTTATTCCCGGCACTTTTTTTAATAATTCAAAAATCCAGTTAATAAGCAGTAATATTAACGGAATAGGAATTATGTTGCCGATAAAGCTTATAATAAAACCTTTAAATGTGTTCATTTGCAGTAACACTATTGCTGTAAACATACCTAATCTGCATTCAAGCACAGGCATTAATGAAATAAGGAATACAACAAGTTCATCCGGTATTCCGTGGGATGATAAAAATTCCTGAATTGTTTGGCAAAGTTGTTGCATATAATTTCTCCTAAATATAATTGTTTTTATTTAAAAATTCATGTGCTGCTTTGATTATGCTTTTGTCATTCTCAAATTTTAAAAGGCTTAAAGCACGGTCATAAGTAAGCCAAATATAATCTTCAATTTCTTCTGCCTGAATGTTTGTAGAGGTGTCGCTTGTTGTGCCTACAAAAATAGAAACGGATTTTTCAATTTTATTTTGAATTTTATATTTTGATATGCATTCAAACCCGTTAATGATTTTAACGTGAATTCCTGTTTCTTCAAGCACCTCACGGCGTGCAGTGTCTTCCTTTGTTTCGCCTTGTTCTATATGACCTTTTGGAAAGCCCCAGTGTGCAGAGCGTTTGTTTTTAATAAGAAGATACCTTATTTCACCTTTAATGTCTCTGTAAACAACAGCGCCGCAACTGCTTTCATAAAGACATTCGATTTTGTAATCCGAAAAATCACGGTCTAAATTAATATATTCTTTAATATCATTAATTATAAACCTTGTGCTTTTGGGTGCCACAACCCAAATGTATTTTCCGCTTTGTTTGTTACAAAGCACAGCTATAACTCGCCCGTCAAAATTACGCACGGGATGGTGAATTCCCATTATGAATGCTTCTTGATTTTTTATATCGTAAACAGTTCCGTAATTCAGCGGATAAGTATAGCCCGTGCTGTCATCTACTGAGCCGATAGGTTTAACGACCTTGACTCTGACATATTTGCCGAGCATTTTTTCACCACCGATTAATAGTAATATATGAATTTATTATACTAAAAAAATATATAATATACAAGTATTAATTACATTATATATATAATAAGTGAAATGCAAAACTGCGTTTTTTGCAATTATTCGGCTTATATAATAATATTCTGCAAAAAGGCATCAAAAAAGGCATCCCTTTCGGGATGCCCGTTTTGTTTATCAAACTTTTAATTAAGCAAGAGTTTGAAGAAGTTCACACAGTGAAGAAATAACTTCGTCTGTATCGCCGGAAAGCATGCCGAGTACCTGAGATACTACATCAGAGATAGAATCGCTTGCTCCGCCAAGGAGACCGCCTACAAGGTTGTTAATAGTGTTGAAGTTATCTTTGTAGTTAACTGTGTTAATAAGGTAACGAAGAACAGAAATAAGAACTTCGCTTGAATCTGCCTTAACATAAATTCTTGAACCGAACGTTGCAGCTTGTGAAGGTTCATCGGTAACTACTGTGCCGTGTGAAGCAAGCTGGAACCAATCAATCGGCATAAGTTCAAGGCCAAGAGGCTGACCGCCGATTTTGATTAATTTAAGAACTGAGTTAAGAAGAGTTACGATGTTATCTTTACCGATAAGCGGTTTAAGAGAACCTGAAAGGTCATAAATGTCAAGGTGGAATTTAACGCCAAGACCAAGACCGTTAACCATACCGTCAATATCAACGCCAAGAGCCTTAATTACATCGTTTACATCTACTACCGGCTGAAGTGAATCAAGAAGCGCAGTAATCGGAAGAAGGAGATTGTCGATTAACTGAAGCAAGCCGTCGTTTGCGAAGAACAATGAAAGGTTTGGAAGAATGCTGCAAAGCATTTGGATAGGAGCGTTAAGAATATCTTCAACCTTATCAAGAAGAGGATTGAGGATGTCAAGAAGAATAGCGTCGTATTCTTTGCTCATATCCTGTCTGTACTGATACTGAGTTTTAATGTTGTAAAGACCAAATGCTTCCATAAGAGGAACGATTGCTGAAGTGTAACCGTCTGAACCCGGAAGGTAAATAAGGTCGAACAAGCCAAGCATACCGTCGTTAAGAAGAACATCAAGTACACCGTAAAGAGGACGAAGTGCTGCGCAAAGTGCGTGAACAAAGCTGTCTCTGTCTGTTACGCCCCAAGTTAAGCTGTCCTTATTAACCTTGCTCCAAGAACCTGCCTTTGCAATAGCGTTTGCTGCGCTTGAATATGACTGACCGTAGTCTTTGTCTGTAAGAAGCTTAGCAACGTTTTCAGTTGTAAAGTCAATGTTTGTTTGAGCAAGAAGTTGAGTAAGGTTCAAATTCTTATTGATTTCAACCTTTTCGATTGCACCGTAAAGTCCACATACAAGTGAGCTGATAATGTCATCTTTGTAGATAAGACCGCCTATTAATTGGTTAAGACCGCCGTCAACAAGACCGCCAACAAGACCGTCAAGCATTGGTCCGATAATTGTAAGGAAGTCAACATCTACAGTTGAAGGATAACTGAAGTCATAGTTCTTATAAGTGAAGTTTCTGTAATCGAAGAATGCGTTTTCAGGGCTCTGCATAAGGAGATAGAATACTGCTTTAACAATTTCATCTTTATGAGCGCCGCTGATTTGGTTAAATACTGTTGTAACAATATTTACGATTGTCTTATTCTTAGCAACAGCGTCAATAGAACAAATAATCTTCTTAAGGCTGTTTGCATTTGTAATAAGAAGGTCGCTTACATAGCGAAGAACTGCAACAAGTGTTTCACCTTGGTTTGCACTGATGCGGATTCCTTTGCCGCCTGCAACACTGCTGAATGATGTTTGTGTGCCGTGGCTTGCAAGTGTAGACCACTTAAATTCAGGAAGTTTAATTCCCAAGTCTTTAAGTAATGAGTTTACAATAGGAATAATAGCATCTTGAATGTTGCTTGAGTTAAGGTCGCTGAGTTTAAGACTGATGTTAACCTTTGTTTTAAGGTTGCTGTTGATTACATTTGAAAGAATGCCGCCTAAATCTGTGCCTGCAATATCTTCAATAATTGCATCAACATTTACACCGTTTTTGTTTAACTGACCTACGATATCCTGTGTAACAGGAGCAAGAAGGTTGTTAAGGAATTGAGTAATTCCGCCGTTGTCGATAAAGTATGCAACGTTTGGAAGAACTGCTGTAATTGTGTCAAACGGATTTGCAAGAACTTTATCTACAAAACCGAAGAGTGGGTTAAGAATGTTAATAATAAGGTTATCTTTTGCCTTATTGTAATCGTTGATGTACTGAGAATTTGTTTTAATTCCGTCGCACATAAATGCCTCAAGAAGAGGAATGATTGCACTTTCGTAACCGTTTGAACCGCCAATCTTCATATCTTTGATTAAAGCAAGAATGTCGGTTAAATCAAGTTCGATTCTGTTGTAAAGAGTGTTTCCGTCTGCTGTGTTTTTAATGTAAACATTTAACTTGGAATCTTTTAATACAACGCTGTATTCAATGTCGCCGCTTGTGCCGTTAATTCCAAACTTAAGTGTAGGAACAATGCTTGCAACGGCTTCGCCAAGGTTAATGTCTTTTGAAGCAAGGAATGCTGCAAGTACATCGTTTACAGGACGGCAAAGAGCAGCAAGTGCATTAATGAAGCCCTGTTCTGCTTTTGCCGAACCGTCTGTGAAGCCCCAGTTAATGTTTTTAACCTGTTTCCAGCTTGAGCATTTCTTAAGCTGTGCTGCTGCTGAAGAGTAGGTGTTGCCGAAGCTCTTATCTGTAAGGTAAGAAGCAAGGTCGGCAGGTGAGAAGTGAAGAGTTGATTCAAGAGCTCCGTAAACAGCGGTTGCAATTTTTGTAACCATTTCATTCTTAAAGAGAAGGCTGTTTACAAGTTCAGGAAGTCCTTCATAATCAAGAACACCAAGACTCTGAAGAAGTGGGAACACATTTGCAACAAGTGAATCAAGTGAATCTACTGCGTCATCTGCATCGCTTGCTGTAATTCCTGAAGGATAAGTAAATGTGTTTGTTTCTTTTGCAAGGTATTCCTCAAATGTCCAGTAAGCTTCTGTTGGGTTAGAAACAGAATTAAGAACACCTGAAATAATGTTAAGCACTTTGTTTGCATCAAGCTTATTAATCATGCTAAGGATTTGCTTGTAGTTATTTCCAAGTAAGCCCTGAATTAAGCCGGAGCTGAGAACCGAGTCAACTGCAATAGCATAAATCATAAGGAATGCGTTTGCTGTGCTTAATTTTGATAAGTGGTTGAAATCAAATTCAACTTTAACTGCGCTTTGAACAGAGTTGATTAAGTTAACAATAATGTTGCTGCCTGAAACATCAACAGCACCTGTAATTTGGTCATTAAGACCTTTTACTGTTTCACCAAGAGTAGGTGAAAGAACTGCAACAACGTTTCCAAGTCCGTTGATTTCGTTTGTAATAGGTGTTAATGCACTGTTAAGGATTTGTTTAACGTTTGCGTCTGTAAGAACTGCGCTTATGCCTTGAAGAGCACTTACAAGTGTTGTTGCAGGTGCAGCAAGTAATTTGTTAAGAAGCTCTGAAACAAATGTTGTTACGCCAAGCATAAGTTCTTTACCGGAATTATCAGCCGGTGTGTAAAGTTTTAAGCCGCAAGTGTTTGCTACTGAATTAAATACAGGAGTAAGAACTTGGTCGTAGTAGCCGGTTGTGTCTGCACTGAGAAGTGTGCCAACGATTGCTGTGATAGGACCAAGGGCGTCAAACAAGTTTCTGTAGAATGCCTGTTTGTCTCCTGCTTTAAAGCTGTAGCCAAGGTCTGTAGCATACTTTGAAACTGAAAGCTCGCTCCAAGTAATGTAGTCTTTAACATGTTCGTCAACATTTGAACGAACGGCTATTGAACTTGGTGAGAAAATACCGTCAATAGCATTTACAATGTAGTCATTGTCATCGCCCTTAATGTTAATAACCTGATTGAGGATATCTTCAAGGAGAGAATATGTTTCTGTAACGAGAATTGAAAGTTCTTTGTTTGTATAAACTTTCTTTGCGTCAACAGGACCGTTAGAGTTTGTATTTCTCTTAGGTGCAAAATTATCTTTAATGCTTTCTGCACAAATTACTTCAAGGTAATCTCTAACGACTTTCATAATTTCATCGGCGGTATCTTTACCGAAGTGGTTAACAATAAATGTAACTACACCTGAAAGAATTCCGTCTACCTTGTCAATAGAGAAGCCGTTAACATAAGTGTTTTCAAGAACTGTTGAAATCAATTCGTCAACTGAAGTAAGTAATTCTTTAGCAACTTTTTCATTTTCTTTTGTAAGAATGTACTTTTCGCTGTTGTACTTAATAGCGATAGGAGCTGTTGCTGCATTTGTGCTTACTGCATTAAGTGCATTTGTTGTTGTGCCTGCGTCTTTGTTTGCATTAACAATGCTCATTACAATGTCTACAAGCGGACCAACGTTTGCAATAAGGTAGTAAGCCGAATCTTCGCTTAAGCCCCAATATTGTTCGCCGTTTGTTGCACAAGGAATTTCTCTGTTGTCAAATGCAAAGCTGTAGTCGCTGTTTCTTGTAAGATAGAAGAAACTGTTGAAAATGTCTGTAACAACACTGTCATCATTAAATCCACCCAAAGAAGTAATTAAGCTGCTTACGATTGGAAGATTGTCTGTAATTGTGTTGCTGCTGTTTGTAACATCGTGGAACAAATCAATAATTGCGTTCAACCAGTCGCTTACGATTAATTGAACAAGCCATGAAGAAACGTTTGAAGGATCTCTGTCATCGCCAATATCAAAGATATGTTCTTTAACGTCTGTAAGTGTGTCGTTATTTGCTGTGCCGTATGTTGTTGTAACAGCATCACTGTCTGTGCCAACGGTAATTGAACCGGTGCTGCGTGAAATACGGCTGTCAAACTTCCAGTCTGAATTTACATTGTAAAGTGCAAGAAGTTTTGTTACAAAATTGTTTATGATTGAAGGAAGTGCAACACCAATGTTGTTAATTCCTTTGCAAATTGTTGCTTCGGTACCGTTGAGTGTACTACCGAGTTTAGCGTCTGCAGTGTCATTTGTGTTATGGCTGTCTGCATATTCTGCAACTGCGTCGTTAAGAACGCCTACAACAGTTTTAAGAAGTTCTGCAACGCCTGCATCCATTGAAGCGGTAAATTTGCAGTTAACAAGATTTTCGGCAATAAGTTTGTCAAGTGCGCCTACTGTTGAAATGATAGGTACCTGTTGACCGTCTTCTGTTGTAAGGTCAGCGTAAAAGCCTTTTGTTGCTTTTGCAGTGCTGCCTGTTGCCATGTAATCTGTAAGTGCAGGAAGAATGTAGTTTAAGTCAAATGAAAGAGATGTAATACCGTATGTATTAAACAAATCCATAACTTTGTTATAGGCATCTTCGCTGACATTTTTCAAAATACCATTATCAGGGTCAATAATCATATCGTAAAGAACGCCGTTAAATGCATCACCGTCGCCGTTGAATACGATAGGAAGAATGATTTCGTCAATCAAAATTGTTAAAAGAGGAAGAATGTTTGCAACTGCGCCAACAGGGTCTGTTGCAACGTTCATGTAAATACCTTGTAAGCTTGCGATGATTGCATCCCAAGTTAAAGGATTTCCGTCTTTATCTTTAATTTGAGTTAAAGAAGAAACCACTGTTGAAACGATACCGTTAATATCAATGCCTAAACTGCTTAAGTCAAAATCAACGCCGAGTTTAGGAAGAAGATAATTTAATAAACCGGTAAGGTCTGTTGCCATTGCAACATAACCGTCAATGATTGAAGCGGTTAATTCAAGATAATCGCCTGATTCAAACGGATAATTTGCAGAAACATATTTGTAGTCACCCAACATATTGTTGATGTACTTGTCTGTAATATCGTTTGAAAGAAGGTCTGAAAGGTCTGTTGTGCTGATGTATTGGCTTGCATATTTTGTTGCAACGTTTACAGCATAATTCTTTACAAGACCGCCGATTATTGAATTCAAAGACTCAAGTGTAACATTCTTTTGTTTGAAAGCTGAACATAATGCATTGATGGTTGAGTAGTCTGAAGAAGCAGTGTCATCAATATTAAGCTGATTGAAAAACTCTTTAACTTCAGAGCTGAATCCCAAGTTTCCTAAGTCTTCACGAATGTACCAACATAAGTATTTTGGGTTTTGAACAACGCTTCTTGCTCTTGTTTCACCCGGGAAAGTAATTCTTGGGTTAGTGTTAAGCTTATCAATTTGAGCCTGTGTGAAAGTAATTGAAGAAGCTACGTTCTTAATACTGTCAACAGAATAACCCATTTTAACAAGAATACCTAAAATGATTTCAAACTGAAAATCGGAAGTTTCAATCTTTGTTTCTGATTCGTCGTTGAATATTTTTTGGTTGATTGTTGTTGCAAGGTAATCTCTGTAAGCAACTTTCTTTTCATCGTCTGTTGCATTGCCGAATCTTGCACCGTAAGTTGTGTCTGCAAGGAAAGTGCTCATTGGGTATGCTGCAGATAATGTTTGATACCAGTTTGCAAACAAGTTTGCATCATAACCGGTGTTTGCACCGCCTGCTACTGCTGCAGAGTTGTAAATGCAAGCCATCATAGCTTTCAAATCAACTGTGTTGTAGTAAATAGCTTCTGCAAGTGTTGTGCATGAATATGACGGATCCATGAATTTAAGAAGTGTATCTGTTAATTCAATGTAGTAGTTTAAGTCATATTCTGAAGTAGTCATTGCGATTTTGCCGTTTGCTGCTTCGTAATCTGCAAGTAAAGCCTTAACTTCGTCAAGAGTCTTATCTGCAGGAACAGTAAAGCCTGTTTCATAGGTTTTAATTAAACCGAGGGCCTGTGCAAGTTCGCCTACTTTTGTACGTGCACCTTCGTTAACAACTGTGCGAACAATGTTTCTTGCGCCAAGAAGTTGGTTAAGACCCATAACTTCGTTGCCGTTATCGCCGGTGTAGCCGTTTAAGTATTTGTAGCAAAGCTTTTGTAAATCTGAACCGTGTTCATCTGCATTGTCTCTGCAAACAGTATAAATTGTCCAAAAGTCTGTTGCTGCGCCATCTTCGTTAAGATATGCGTAATTTTCTGCGTCTTTTTCTGCATCTCCTGATGAAAGACCTGCTTCTGCAAGTACGCTGCTCATTGAAGCGCCTGCAAGTTTAGGATACAGGAATGCGGATAACTGACTCATAAATTCGTAAAACTTTGCGGATTTTACGTCTTCATTGTCGTTTTGCGCATTTTTGATTGCATCTAAGTCGGTAATACCGATGGATGCAAGTTTTTCTTCGCCCACAGCATCAAGTATTGTGGGAAGAAGTGAGTCTAAAAGCTGGTCAAGTGCTTCTACACTCTTGTCGGCACTTGCATACTTGTCGCTGAAAGGACTGTTGTCCTTCGGATTAACTTCTTTTGCGAAAGCAGCAAATCCGGCAGAGCAGGCAGTAAGCGCCATTACCACAGCTAAGAAAAAGCTGAGGACTCTTTTGCTCGTTTTCATAATCATCTCTCCTTCATAATGAATTAGGATTTTTCACCCCTTAGTATTTCGCACAGAATCAAGCCTTTTAATAAACCATTCCACTTATTAACAATTTGTTCATAAGTTGGACAGTAAAAGGGCGCAGTATATCTATGCGCACGAACAAATACAATATATTTATACCAAATATATAAACGCAAGTCAATACCTTTTTTTTGAATTTTTAACAAATTGTGAACACATCAAGGCTGTTTGTAACAAAATAATACGATTTTGAACACGGTTGCTTTGAAATTATTAACTGAAAATAAACAAAAAAGGTGTTTGTTTACAATTTTGAAAGGTAGTGTTTCTAAATTTGCTGTGTAAAGGAATTTTCCTTTAAAAAATTGTGCTGATTTTAAGTGTTTTTTGAAAAACAACCGCTATATATTGTTTGTAAAGACTAAACACTTTACCGATTCAATAAAATTAATAAATTCATCGTTTTTACAAATAGTGCAAATATGTAAACATAATTGTTAACAAATTATAAATTTTTTGTAAAAAACCTTTTGCTCAACTGCACAAATTTTATGACCTAATTTTGGCAAAATTAACGAAATTTTATTAATTGATTTCGGTTCGTTGACTTTGCCGGTTTTATATGGTTAAATAATAATGTGTTTAATGGTGCAATTATGCGTTTTAAGCATCTGTTTGGAAATTGTTTCCTTAACTTGGTTTATAATCGGCTGTGTCCGAAGGTCAGAAATCGGGGCTTTTGCTTAGCATAATGGTCCTTAACCAAAATATACACATTAATTTATTTGTGGAATTTTAAAATTTAGTAGAGGTGAAAATTGAATGAAGTCAAATTCATTTAGCAAGAAGCTTTTATCAATGATTCTTGCAATTTTAATGGCTGCATCCTGTTTTACCGGCGCTATGAGCGCATTCGCTTCCGAAAATATTTCGGGCGACACCGAAGAAACTTTGTATGACGATAATCTTGCATACAACTTCCTCGGTTGGGTAGAAGCAACAGACGTGCAGGTGTTAGACGCTCTTCTTGATTTCGCAGACGAAATGATGGCAGAAAATCTTGGCAGTGCAAAAGGTTCTGTAAACATTGCCGTTGCTTCTCTTGATTACGATATGTCAAGTGTTAACGGCTTGCTTTCAACAGTAAACAGTGCAAGAGCATTGCTTAAAAACGGTCTTATTAAGGCATTGCTTGGCGGCGATGCTACAAGCATCAACCTTGGCGGTGAACTTAAAAACTATGTTACCACCGGCGGTGACGGAGATGTTATGACTCGTCAAAACTCTTCATCAAAAGAAATCATCCGCGGTATTGTTAACATTCTTTATATGAACTCAAACAGTTACGCAAAGAATGAAAACAAGAGCAAAAACGTTTTCACCGGCGGTCAGATTTTCCAACATCTTGTAAACGGTAGTTTCGGTATCGGTCCTCTTGAAAAAACAATCTTAGGTATTGTTGGTAACGCTACCGGAATCAAAGCAGGTAACTCTGTTTATGAACTTCTCGGTAACTTACTCGGTCTTCCGAAGGGCTACCAGAGCAACCTTGTAAATAATATTGTTGTATATATGTTAAAAACATATGTAGCAGACGACCTTACTAAAGACGGCGTAAACAACAATATTAACACAAGCGGAACTACATACTATTTCGTTGGCGATAACGGCGAACAGCTTTCTATTGAACAGTGGGCTTTCGACGCAATCAATAATGGCGTTTTGCAAACACTTATCGGTTTAGATGAGAATTATATGTTTAAAAACGAAGACGGCTCTGCAAACTTTGAGCTTAGTGTTGATGACACAGGTTATGATGATCTTTACAAAGCATTCAAACCTGTTTTTGAACATACACTTCTTCCTCTTCTTTCAACAATCAGCGTTAGCCATAGCTTTGTAACCGACTTTACAAAGATGTATTATGATTATGTTAATAAGCAGAATATTGCTGCTCCTTCAACTCAAAGTGAACTTAACAGTTATTGGACAGAATCTGCTATTACTAATTGGATTAACGCAGATTACGAAACAATCGGTTTATACATCGGCGGTATTAAAGCAACAAACAGTACAAGCGATAACTTGGTATTCCAGTATCCTGATATTGCAGTAAGAGATGAGGGCGGCAATGTTCTTTCTCTTGCAGAGGGCGTTACTGCAGCTGATGTTAAAGTAGCAATGATTGAACTTTTCAATTCTCTTGACAGGGATGAAACTTCAATCGACGCTACAACATTATTCAGTAAAGTTCTTTACAGCCCTGTTGCAGTTGCACTTGGTTGTAAAACAGGTGTTCTTAACCTTAACATTAAAGATTACTACTTAACAAAGTATAATCTTGTAAACTTCTTTGATATGAGCACATTGCCTGACGGCGGTTCATTGAAAGATAATGTTTACGGTTTCCTTAAAGAACTCCTTTCAATCTTCTTCCCAACATTCAACGATTGGGCTCCTGCTTCTGCAACACAGGATGTAGACGGTATCGTTTCAGAAGTTGTTGCAAGTGCTTTCAAACTTATTAAGTTTGTTGGCGACGGTGCAAGCGCTGCAATCTTTGCAGGTTATGATGAACTTAACGAAAACAATCTTGAAAGCGCAATTATGCCGCTTGTAAAGGCTATTCTTGGCCAGATTGATATGGTTAAGCAAATCCACCAGGATGAATGGGATAAATGTGATGATATTGAAGGCATCTTCTATGTATGCCTCAGCGAATATCTCAAATACAATCTTCCTCAGTACGACTATACTTGCCTTGCAAAAGTTGATTCAGAAGGTCATTATGACGTAACAATCAACGATATCCTTCCAATGGCTCGTGACGCAGTCGCTTATGTAATGCAGTCATTAGTTCCTATTAAGGATAAAGAAGGCAATGAATGGGATGTTATGAAGAAGGGCGGCACAAAGAACGGTGCTCTCGTAGATGCAGACACAACATTGTTTGAAATGCTCAACTATGTAATTTGCTACTATGCAGAAGATTCCGGCATTGCTCAGCTTCTTAACCTTACTGAGTATTCAGTAAATGGCACAGCTTCTTATGCAAGTGCTATTACAAGAAATAACACATTGTGGCAAAACCTTGATATTGTTGCTAACAAGTTCTTCCCTGTACTCAGCGACCTCTTTGGTGTTGATTTATTAAGATCTGAAGATTTGATTATGAACACTGTTGTTTATGGTCTTACAAATGTTAGCGATACAAATTCAACAAGCTTCGGCCACGGCAAACAGGGAATCTCTGCTATTCTTTATAACCTTGTTTATGCTTTCACAGACAGCAGCGTTATGCAGGGCAAGATTCTTAATGTTGCTTACAATGTAATCGCAGACATCTTTAACGTTGTTTTAGGTGCTCGTGATGCCAATGATGGATTTGGTGCAGCAATTCCTGCAAACACAGGCGTTCAGCCATTCTCCGATGCAATTCAAAACAGGATTCTCGGCGGCGGCAGCGTTAACCCATCAAGTGCTTGTGATTATAACAGCTATACTTCAGAAGGTCTTATCGGTGTTGTTCTCGGCAGACTTGCTGAAAACTCACTTTCAGGTGTTCTTTATACAAAGAACAGCAGAACTGTTGAAGATACAATCCTTCCGGGCGTTGCATTCATTCTTAAGTCTGTAAACGACCTTGTTGGTTTCATTCCTCAACTTAGTGAGCATACTTTCAGAACTCCTACTGCTTCATTAACAAACCGTTCAATCAACAGTTTCACATTAGGTAACGATATTGAAAATCAGTATCTCCGTGTAGCAAACAATGCTGCAGGTTTAAACAGAACTATCTTTAATGACGGTTCCGATACTCCTTCAATTCTCGGTCGTTACTTCATTAAAGTTAAAAATGCTGTTTGTACAAGCGATGCAAACCTTGAAGTTAATCTTGCTGCAAGATACAAGAGAAATGTAGACGGTTCAATCGTTGAAGATACAGACGCTGCAGACTTAACTTTAATTAACCCATCTTCTTCTGCATATTATGAAGTTTACGGTCCTGTTGAAGAAGCAGGCACAAAGATGTTTAAAGTTACATACGATATCGTTGATAAAGACGGTAATCTTATTGACCCATCTTATGCAAACCTTACAACTGTAACTTCATTCTATGTAACAGATGATATCGGTTGGTATGACCAGCTTTATTCAGGCGGTAACTTCCGCAGTGAATATGCAATCAACAAAGTTAACGGAAGCAAGAGCTTCTCAGACGGTACAATCGCTACAAGGTCCACAAGCGGCTTTGGTGAAAAACTCATTGGATGGGATCCAGCAGGTCCGTTAACCGTTAACTATCCTGCAAGCATGGTTCTTGAAGGTTCTGATTTAAGCACATTTAAAAATGTTACAATGCGTTTGTATCACAGCGGTGCAACAAATGGCGACAGAACAATGAGCGATGCTTACGTATTTGTTGACGGAGATTCAACAAACAAAGCAGTTCCTTTGTTTGATGATCAAGGTAATGTTCTTGATGTTTCTAAAACAGATTATTATTATCCTGATGCTAATGATGGCGCAGGTGCTTGGGTAACAGGCGATGATTCATATAACGGTCTTACATACAGCGAAACTCGTGTTCACGTTGTTTATACTGCAGACCAGGTTGTTGCAAACGGCGGTACTGTTACTATGGAAAACGGTATTTGCAAGCTTGTTACAATTCCATACAAAACAGGCGTTAGTGCCGGCGTAACTTGGGGTACTCCTATTAAGGGCGTTTATATGGACGAACCTTCAATTACCTTAAGTAAGGGCGGCAGCCAAACATTTAAGTTCTTAAATGTATTAGACAGTGTTAAATCTGTAGATGCAGGTACTTACACATTCCGTTTCTTCTTCAAAGATGCAACTGATAAGATTTCTGCTTCAAGTGAAGATATTAAGGTTACTGTAGTTGATACTTCAGACAGAAATACAACTCAGTCTTCATATGATGCTCTTGATAAGTTCCAGAGTAGTTATATGGAAACAGACTTTGATAATCTTACAACAGAAGATGCTCAAATTCTTGGTTTAACAACAGACAATACTTATTTTGATGCAATTCAAAATGCTCTTGGTGCTGCTAACCAGGCAATTTCACAGCCAATCTCAACTAAAGCTGTTTCCGGCGGTGTAAAACTTACTACCGACAGAACACAGGCAGTTGCTACTGCTACATCAGGCGTATCTTACGGTGATGTTGCTTACCAGCAATTAACTTCAGTTCCTGCTTCAGGTATGAAATACTATGCACTTCAGCAGGATGAATTCGGAAATGCTTCTTCAACCACATATTATTATATGGATAAAGACGGCAAGTTCCCTTACTACACAAATACAGCCGTTGAAGCTACAAAAGCTAACTTCGATTCAGGCAATTATGTATTTGTAACAACAGACGGCAAGGTTGCTACATCATTTGATTCTAAAGCAACATACACCGTTCATGTTAAGAATACTCAGGAATATAAGTCAGCATGGCAGTTTACTTATGACACTCCATATTATGGAACAACAAGTGAACTTTCAGGCAACTACCTTGCAAAACAGTATAAATATGCTGATGCAAACGGTAACGCTTCTACATCTAAGAAGCAGTGGACTTATAAGTATCCTGATGTAATCACTGCCAACGTTGCAAACGACGGCACAGATTACAGATCTGAATACTTAAAGCAATCAGATCTTGCTAAATACGTTCTCGAAGTTGCTCAGAAGCATGTAAGCTCTGCAGGCGCTAAGAGAATTGCTGATGAAATCATTAACGACAGAAAGAACCTTAACGAAAACAACTTCGATAAAGTTTCTTACAACTTAATGGTTAAAGCAGCAAAAGCAGGTGAAGCACTTATCAGCACATCTTATGACAAGGAATTCATCCAGATGACTGAATCTTCAGAAAAATATGAAGTAACAGGCAAATATGATTTCTATGTTATGAATGGCTCAACAGTATCACCTGAAACAGATAAACTTGTTGCAACAACAACTTATCCGTTGTTCCTTGCTGCACTTGCTCGTGGCGAATATGCTGCAAGCGGTCTTAATGCTTCTTCAGTAGCAGGCAAGGATTACTACTTTGGTTACTACGATGCTGTTAAAGATGAAGACGGTAATATTGCTTATACATATTCAACATCTTCATCAGGTGTTGCTATTAACGAAGCTATCCGCATGTACAACATGTACAAAGCACAGGTAGTTAACCGTGGTTACAAAGATAACAACCTTGCATTACTTCAGGAAGTTCTTTGTGCTACAAACGATGCTTATAACTACAATTATAACATCGACGCTCTTCAGACTTATGTTGCTTCTGCATTCACAGGCACTGTAAGCTATGAAGATAATAAACTCGTTGCCGGTTCAGGTACTGTAACATTCAGCAATGCTTCGGCAACACCTAAGTACGGCGTACTTGAAAACGGCGTTCTTAAGAACGACGGTTACACAGAAGAATCATGGCAGAATTATGTTGATGCTCTTGCAGAAGCAGTAGCTTCAGTTAAGAACGCTTCAACTGCTATTGGTTACGAAACAGGTATGTACACACCTTCAGCAGGCAGCTTCGATCATCAGGTTTCCGATATTAACACACTTCGTACAAACCTTATGATTGCTGAAAACAAGCTTGAAAAAGCTACTGTTTCAGACGGCTACACTGTATCAGGTTATATCGCTGCACTTGATTCAAAAACAGCAACAGAAGGCAAATATGCAGTTGTTGGTGCAGAAGTAAAGGTAGGAGATATAACTGCAGTAACAGATAATGACGGTAAGTTTGTTCTTGAAGGATTAGCAAACGGTACTTATGATGCACAAGTAACATATAAGTATGGTTTCACAAGAACATTTAAGATCGTTGTTAACGGTGCAGATATAAATTCAAACGTTAAGGTTGGCATAGTAAGCTGTGACTTTTACGGAGACGGATTTATAACTACAAATGACTATAACATGTACATGGACAATGTAGGTAAAACATCAACCAGCAGTGGATTTGATATTGGTTATGACCTTAACAGAGATAATTTTGTTACAACAAATGACTATAACATCTACACTGAGTTTGTTGGCGTTACTGCAAGTTCAATGGCATATACTGATGTCGTAATCAAATAATTGATTAATCTTTAAAATTCAGCAGGAGCGAAAGTTCCTGCTGAATGTTCGATTTAATGTAATAATTAAATCATTAAATTCATACAGTTTAGAAGGGGACAGAGGAATGAAAAAAAGTTCAATACTTATGTTAACTGTCTTCTTTACCTTGGTTTTATCCATATTTATTTTTCCAAGTGCTGTTTATGCTCAAACAGGCACTTTGGGAAATGAAAAACCGCAAATCTCTGCTTCATATACGGACGGGGATGGCAATTTGGCAGACGGTAACCAACTTACCGCCGGCTCTTACACAATGCAAATTGCTTTAACAGGAATGGAAAACATTTCTCAAATGGAATTAACAGCAACCTACGGTGAAGAAGTTTCCTTTGGAAATTATTCCACCTTGGCAGACAGCAATTCAAATGTTGATGCAGTTTGCTCAATTTCAGGCGGTAATCTTGTTCTTGGTCTTGTTTCCAAAAATGCAGATTGTACCGCCATTGATTCGGAAAAAACAGTTATTTTCACAGCGTCAATTACAGTTACTTCAGAAACTGCCGTTGATATGGAAAATGTAATTTCTGTTTCACAAAATCCGAATTTTACTTATTTAGAAGCTGATTACGGCGATGTTAAAATCACCGGGGTTTACGATTGCTATGCATTAGGCACAAATGCTGATTATGCCGGCACCGTTTATCCAATGGCGTGTGATTTATCTCCGCAATTGGTACAAACCTATACAGTTTCCGGTTATATCGCTGCACTTGATTCAAAAACAGCAACAGAAGGCAAATATGCAGTTGTTGGTGCAGAAGTAAAGGTAGGAGATATAACTGCAGTAACAGATAATGACGGTAAGTTTGTTCTTGAAGGATTAGCAAACGGTACTTATGAAGCACAAGTAACATATAAGTATGGTTTTACAAGAACATTTAAGATCGTTGTTAATGGCGCAGATATAAATTCAAACGTTAAGGTTGGCATAGTAAGCTGTGACTTTAACGGAGACGGATTTATAACTACAAATGACTATAATATGTACATGGACAATGTAGGTAAAACATCAACCAGCAGTGGATTTGATATTGGTTATGACCTTAACAGAGATAATTTTGTTACAACAAATGACTATAACATCTACACTGAATTTATAGGTGTTACTTCTACTACAATGGTATATAAGGAAATTGTATTAACTAATTAATTTGGGGGAACCTAAATGAAAAAAATGTTGAAAAGGTCTATTGCAGTTTTGCTTGCAGTATTAATGGTAGCTTTTTCAGTACCATTTACAGCACTTGCAGCAGAACCGGTAGACAGCGGAATGAAAGTTCATTTTTATGCAATCGGTTATGACACCAAGGGCGGTGTTTTAGTTGATTCAAATTATTATTCTGATAATGGAGAAGTTAAGTATTACGATACACGTAATATGAAACTTTCAGATATTGCAGAAGACGACAAAAACATGTTTGCTATCATGGTAACAGTTGATAGTAATTCTACTCCTACTTTTGGTGCTTTCCTTACATGGGATTATGATACAAATTATATTAAGCCTGCTTATTGGAGCACAAAAACTAAAGTAGTAACAGATTATCCAACTGCATCTGCTGCAAACCAGAAAAACATGATTGCTTCACTTGCAAGTGATTATATTACAATTGATAATACAGGTACTACATCTGTTCAACAAAGAAATTACGGCGTTGCTTATAACACTGCTGCCGGAAGGAACGTAACTTTCGGAAGCACACAATCTTTTGAAGATTTTGGCTATGATTTAACAGTAGAAGGTACGATTATCGGCGTTTTCGGTTTCCAACTTGTTCAGGATTGCGATTTAGCTGATGTTATTTCAATTAGACCTGAAAATAACTTTACTGCTATTACTATTGATAACGATGACAGAAGCGGAGATATTATGGTTTATGGTGCAACAGAAAATGCTGCCACTCATGTACCACCTACTGCTTACTTTACAATTCCTGAATTAGGTCTTGCACCACAATCAGGCTCAACAGAAACTGAATACACATTTACACCTCTCGTTGGTGATCCTGTAAAGGTTATGGTTCCTGACGGAACAGATCCTTTAACAATGGCTCCACCTCTTACACCTGATGAAACAACATACTCTCATGATGCAGGTGCTTCTACTCATACAAAGAACACCTATTCTTGGGTAGCAGACGGTGCAAACGCTTATAAAGAAGTTAAGACTCCAGATAATCAGCCTTGCGATTACAAAGTAACTGATGAAACAAATTCAACTTGTAAAGTTCAGGGCTATAAAGAATACACATGTTCAGTATGTAATTATTCTTACAAAGATTATAAAGAACTTGTAGACCATGACTTCTCTAATGTTGTTTCTTCAACAGCAGGCGATTGCCAAACTGTTGGTTCAACAACATATGAATGTTCATATGGTTGCGGTCAAACAAAGACTGTTGACGGCGCTTACGGTGCTCATAAGTTAGTTAAACATGATGCAGTTGCTTCTACTTGCACAGTTGCAGGTAACAGTGAATACTACACATGTTCAGTATGCGGCAAGATGTTCTCAGACGCAGGCGCAGCAAATGAAATTTCTGCAATTCCTGCTCTTCCACTTGCAAGCCATACATTCACAAATTACAAGAATAATAACGACGCAACTTGCCAGAAGAATGCAACAGAAACAGCTACTTGTGATGTTTGCGGCACAGCAACAGATACAAGAGAAATTGCTGATTCTACTGTAGCTCATCAGTTCACAGTTGAAGTATCTTCAACTCCTGGTACTTGCGTTGCTAAAGCAACAACAACTTACAGCTGCGCATTCGGCTGCGGCACAACAGATGTTGTTGAAGGTGCACTTGATCCTTCTAACCATGCAGGTTCAGAAGTTTCTGCAGATAATGCAGTAGCTCCAACACGTAAGGATGCAGGTAAAGAAGCAGACACAATCTGCTCAGCTTGTAAAGCAGTTATTAAAGAAGGCGCAGTTATTCCTGCTCTTGGCGTAAACGTAACAGTTGCAGGCAGTGCTCTTGGCACAGTAACTATTAACGACGAAGCTATCAGCAACGACGTTAAGAACCTTGCTTATGCTTCTTCTTACACACTTAAAGCAACTCCTGCTGAAAATGCAGAATTCGTAGGTTGGATGGTTGGCAACAGAATCGTTTCAACTGAAACAACTTACACAACAAATGCTTATGCAGATGTAACATATGTTCCTGTATTTGCAGAAAAATCTGCTTCTACATTCACAGTTACATTTATGGATAGCTATGGTAACGTAGTTAAAACTGTAAGCAGTGCAGACCTTCCGCTTGCAGAACTTCCTGAGGCAACTCAGTATGCAGGTTTGGTATTCGATTCTTGGAGCATGACTCTTGACCAAGTAAACGATCTTACAGATTCAGCAACAGTTTATGCTAACTACAAGAACGATGAAGTTCAAACTTACACAATTAATGCTGATAACTGCACAATCACAATCGACGGTGTTGATTATCAGGGTACAGCAACAGCTACTTACAATACAAAGGTAACTGTTAAGGCAAACGACGGCGCTGAAAAGACATGGAAAGTTAACGGCGCAGTAGCAGGCTTCGGTGCTGAATACACATTCTACTGTGGTTCTAATGTAACAATCACAACAGAAGATGTTGTAGCAGCTAAACCTGTAGTATCTGCTGTTAGCATGACAAAGGCAGATGGCTCTTACAGAGTTAAATTCCTTGCTTCACGTTCAATTCCTGACGGATACAAACTTGTTGAATCAGGCTTTGTTTACGGTAAGGGCGTAGCAGCTGAAGACCTTATTCTTGAAAATGTTGGTGCTAAAGTTGGTGCAGACAACACTGTTCTTAAACAAATGGTATGTAGCAACAACGCTGCTGAAGGTCAATTTGCTGTTAACTTTGGTATTAAAGCAATGAATAGCACTGCTTGTGCTCGTGCTTACATCATCTACACAGACGGTGTAAGAACAACTGTTGATTACAGCGAAGCTATGATTTATACTTATTAATTAACTGTAAATACTTGCAATATTAAATTTATTGTGCTATAATATTACCGTTGATTGTATATTTACAATCAACGGTAGTTAAAAGGAGGTTTCATTATGAAAGAAACTTACTCAAAGCCAATGATGGATGTTGAAGAATTTTCAACTGTTGAAGTACTTACTGCTAGCGGCATTGAAGACGGCAACGGAGACGATTTCTAAATTCTTCAATTTAATTAATAAAATAATCATTGTGCACAAACGGTTAAAGGCAGAGTTTTCTCTGCCTTTAATTTTTTTTATTTTTATTGACCCACAGTGCCTTTTATGATAAAATAATTTCATAGGAGTGATACCCATGGAAAATAAAGAAATTAAAGATAACGGCAAAGCTAAGGCTGTTGCCGAAAAAATAAAATCCGGCTTAAATTATTCGCTAAAACATCACAAAGCATTGTGGATAATCGGCATTATTATTCTTGTTATTGTTATAGTATTAAGTGCCGCTGTATCTTTTGTTAAAAGTGACAGTTTTGCAGAAAAAGCCGCAGATATGCTTATTCCCGAAAAAATTCATACCTCTGCCGATACAGGCTTGGATATGACTTTTTATCGTGAAATTAACCCTGAATATGCCGAAAGCGAAACTAAAGTTGATGACCAAAATAATTACATTCAGCTTTATGTTTATTACTATATTGATGATGCAGGTAATAAAGTTTATCTTGATAACGGCGAATATGATTATGTTAATGATGACGGCGAAAGCCAAACATGTTATGTTGGTTTAGGCTTCCTTTATGCCGGCGGTGAAAGAATTAACACAATTCAAACTGTTTTAAAAGTTGTTGCATGGGTTCTTGTAATCGGCTTCATTGTTGCCGCTGTTGTTGTTTGGTATATTAAAGATAAACAGCATTATGAGCGCAACAAACCAAAACAACCGCCTAAAGCCAAAAAGAAAAATAAGCATTAATTAAATAGCTCAACAAAACCGCCAATGCATAAGCATGGCGGTTTTATTATAATCGAATTGCCTCCCTTGTGAAAGGGTTACTCCCCACGGTGTGGGGAGATGCCACGCAGTGGCAGAGGGGACAGGTTACGGTTCGGAGGTGGGTTGCGAAGCAACTCGGAGGGATTCCTAATTTAGCCTCCCTTGTTAA
>OMBQ01000800.1_pt1 | contig 31286 bp, 46 predicted proteins | sample 1674311 | NCBI WGS metagenome assembly OMBQ01 (sample SAMEA103958160, study PRJEB25191) | human gut metagenome | biome: human-associated habitat [ENVO:00009003]; feature: intestine environment [ENVO:2100002]; material: feces | place: Germany | collected 2013/2015 | reverse complement strand
CCGTTCGCCTGGCCACTAAAGGCGACCTGACAATCATGATGTTCCGCAGCGAGGGGGCCGACAAATGAGCAACCGAATCCCTAGCTTCGGCTGGAATCGCCTGAAACTGGCAACGCTCACCTATGAGCAACTGGCTCAACTGGAAGAGCAAGTGAAGGCCGAGCATGCCTGCAAAAACGGCATTCACCTCTTCGACAAGGCCGGTCAGCGCAAACTCGATGCCCTTAGCTGGGCCGTATACAACAAGCAGAAGGCGGAGCGTGCAGCATGAGCAAATCATTCATCGTAATTATCCGGCGAGCCTGGTGTAACGAAGGCGGACACGGTATCGAATATTCATCCGACCTTATTCACTACGAGACCCGCAATGGAGCCATATCGCACGGTTTTCGTACTGTAGATAGCGACGACTTCAACATCGGCGTAATCGAGGGCGGCAAGTTGATTTCATTTGACTGGATGGACAAGCCGGTTGGAGAAAGCGAAGACACGCTGGCGCAGATTGCCGAGCTAATCGGTCTGGAGGATGCAGCATGACTGATATCACCGAACTGGCGCAGAGCCTGAAGGCGGAAGACATTTCTTCTGAGCGCATGGAGTGGCTAAAGAAACTGGCTGATATGGAGTATTGCGCTAGCAATCCAGGCCATTGGCTGATGAATCTCAAAGAAACAAATTACCTTGCTTCGCTTGCTCTGCAATGCCTTGAGAGCAATTCGGCGCTGGCAGAGGCGCTGGAGAAGGCGCAGACCATCAACGCAGCAGCCGAAAAGCTGGTTCGCTGCAAAGGTCGCTATCACAGCGAGCAGAACTACCGCGCATTGGCTGCACTGTTTGGCGTGAAAACCCCAGACCTGCCGCCGCTGGAGCATGAAAACGTCCATTATGCCGATGCTGCAGAGATGGAGATTGAAGCACTGCGCCAGCGCATCGCCGAGCTGGAGTCCCGCACCGTGAAGCTGCCAGACTTACGGCAGATTTTATCTGGGGATAGATATGTCTGGTCTGATGGCGTTTATAACTACAGCCAGGACGTAAAGGTAACGCTGGCCGCCGCTGGCATCAAGGTGGAGGCTGAGTGATGGCACTTACACACGATGAGCTTTGCCAGATAGCCTGCCGCTTTCTGCAAACCAACGGTTTCAAGGTGGCCTTTCATGATCGGTTCCGAGCATGGACGCCATACGGTGAGCAGGCTGATGCAATCGGCTTCCGCAATGGGGCCAGTTGTCTGATTGAGGCTAAATGCTCTCGTTCTGACTTGTTGGCCGACCGCAAGAAGCCTTTCCGTGTTGAACCCGAGAAGGGAATGGGAGACTGGCGTTTCATGATTAGTGAGCCGGGTATCGTAAATATTGAGGATCTGCAGCCTGGGTGGGGATTGCTTCACGTGGTCAAAGGTCGGGTTAAGAAGGTTCACGGCTGGCCTGGCAACTGGGAGTGGGTTAACCGGGACAGCAAGCCATTTCAGGCTAACAAGCAGGCGGAATGCGATTACATGTTTAGTGCGCTCCGTCGCATGGACTTACGCGGCCACCTCAAAGAAGTATACGACGGCGTGATAGTTAACCGGGCAGCAGAAGGAGCCAACCAATGACCAGCAAATTAACCAGAGAACGCCTGGCAAAAATTAAATCATGGCGTGAAACCTATGGCGCCGGAAGCAACGTAATGCTGCCAGCTGAGGATGCTGAGGAACTGGCTCGCATCGCGCTGGCCGCAATGGACAGCGAGCCGGATCGCAATCCTGTGCTGGCGTATGCCGACAGTTATCGTGATATGGCGAAACAAGGCGTCTGGTCAGTCCCAATTTGGAGCGTCATTACCGACCTCGAGCGAAACATAGCGCCGCTCTATCGCCACGCGCAGCCGGTGCCGGTAGTCAGCGCAGACTTGCTTCATTCCGCGGCTTCAGCAATTGAAGACCTGCTCACCACTAAAGACAGGACTGGCGCAGGTGTGTGGTTCGACTTGCCATTCAGGCTCCGCTCGGCGGCTAACGCGCAGCCAGCGCCGGTAGTGCCTGATGATGTTCTGGCCGCATTGCAGAAGGTTGCTCGTATACGCCTCGACATGAACGACTTCGACGGCGATCGCCGTGGCATCGCTGATTGCCTGGGTGATGCCGAAGAGGCGCTCATCGAGGTGGTAAATCGCCGCGCCGCCATTCTCGCAGCCGCCCCGCAGTCACCCGGCAGTGAACCCGCTACCGTGCCGGGTAAATGGATTCCGGTAAGCGAGCGGATGCCGGAGGATGAGCAGGAGGTGCTCACCATAAACAAAATGGGCCATCGCTTTGTATCATTCTTCGATAAGCACTCAGGGCTGTTTTTCGACAGGCTTGATGCGCCAGCAGCATGCTGCATAGAGCGCGTGCTGGTAACTCACTGGATGCCGCTGCCAGCAGCACCGCAGGAGGTGAAGAGTGAGTCATGAGCTTACAGATAGCCAGATCCTTGCTGACCTCATTGGCACCCTGCAGCGTTATGGCTACAACGTCGATAGAAAGTCTCTTTCGCCAGTCTTACTAATAGTGCTTCAGGATTTAAAGGTTCGCCAGCAGGTTGCAGAAACGATGATTCGTTATCTTGAATCGCCACATTTGCTGGCTATCGACACTGCGCCGACGCGGGGGTCTGGCGATGCCTAAATCCCCCGCAGAACGCAAAGCCGCGCAGTTGTAGTGATGCGGAGCAAAGATAAATATCAAAGACCATGCTATCGTGTGGTCTTTCTCTTTGAGGTGAGTTGTTTATGACATGTTCTGTGTGTGAAAAGCAGCCAAGACAGCGGCGTCAACCACCTTTAGAGTGCATGAAGTATATTCCTGAAGAACAAGGGGAATACATGAGTCTGAATGGGCGTGGCACTAAGGAAAGCTACTATATTTGTACTGAGTGTGGACATAAATGGTTGCATGAAACAGGCAATTACGGAATGGGCTGGCAGCCTTAAGGTGGGCTAATGTCTCAGTGGAATATTGCAGCCAAATCGAAAGATGAGCAGGACAAGGTCAACGTCGACCTAGCAGCGTCCGGCGTCGCTTACAAAGAGCGGCTCAACCAGCCGGTGATAGCGGAGCAGGTTGCCAGAGAGCAGCCCGAGCATCTCAGGGACTACTTCATGGAGCGCGTACGCTACTACCGGGAGCAGAGCGCACAACTTCCTCGCGCTTCCGATCCACTTTACACAGAAATGGCAGACTTAAATGCAAGAAAATAAAATACAAGAGCAGAATGAAAAACAAGAAACAAAATCTCAGGTTATCGATTTTTCAACGGAATTTGATGCTCTGATAAATGCAAAAGGAAAGATTACTACCTCCATGCTAACGGCGGTTAATCGATACTTTTTGTACTTTTCTTTCTTTGAGTCTTTGCTTCTTGGATGCTCTGGAGGGCAAAGGAGGAGTTCTGCCTATGCAAAGGCTCTCAAAGATAGGGGGTATTTTGATGAAAATGTAATTAAATCAACATTCAACGTGTTTGCAGATAGATACGTGAATGATCGACAGAGGTATGAGAGTCTTTGTGGTGAAGATGGGCATACACGCCCTGAAACTAAAGAAAAATATTATGGTGTGATGTGTGCGAATGCAGATGACCTTGTTGCTAAATTTGAATTATGTTTATTTGTCTGCTTCAGACTGAGGAATAATCTTTTCCATGGGCCAAAGTGGAGATATTTCCTTGACGGGCAAGAAAAACTACTCTTGACTGCCGGAACTTTTATACATTCGATTCTTGATAAAGTCCCCAGAAGTGAAGAAGGTTGGGAGTTTCAGGATATTTTGTCGCCAACAGAATAGTTTTGATTTTCCATTATCAACCAGCCATAATTACCTCGTCAGCCTGAGCAACTGACACGATTATCCGGCGCCAAGTGGGGACACATGGCGCACAAAACCTTACAGCAATCCCTGTCACCGATGGCGAAGGCCACCGGCGATTTTCTGCATTCAGCGTTTGACCTCTGCGGAGGTGAAGCGTGAACATCCCTCAATGCGGCATCAAACTGCACAGCGGCAACTTCAGCGCTATAGGCAAGATTCTTCAGGAGCAGCTCTCTGACGGGAAATGCCTGCGCCTGCAGGTCAAAGAGTGGCGCGAAAAGCGCAGCCTGAGCCAGAACGCACTTAGTCACATGTGGTACGCGGAAATCAGCGAATACCTGATTAGCTCCGGACGTACCGACGCAACTCCTGAGTGGGTTAAGCGCAATCTCAAAAAAACCTATCTCGGCTGTGAAGAGGTGACATACACCGACTTCATCACCGGTGAGAAAACTACAACGTGGGAACCCCGGCATACCTCCGATCTTGATACCGGCGAAATGCACATCTTCCTGACCAAAGTAGAGGCCTGGTGCGCTCAGTTTGGTCTGGCTCTCACCATTCCACACGGTTGCGAATATCAGCAACTGCAGCAAAAGCAGGAGGCCTGATGAGCAGCCTTCTCGCCAAAGTAATGGATCGCGGCATCTTCCGCGTACCGGCGCGCCGCAAGCGCAAAGTCGAAGTTAAACCTTCCGATATCCCGACCCTGAAAGACTACACCGCCCGCCTGGTCGATAAGAAGTGGCTACGCCTGAGAGCAAGGAGGACACATGCTTAAACCTGCACGTCGTAAATGCGCCCACTGCCGCGAATGGTTCCATCCTGCCCGGGAAGGGCAGGTGGTATGCAGTTTTGAATGCGCCAGCGCGATCGGCAAAAAACAGACAGCAAAAGCCCGGGAAGCAGCGAAGGCCAGAGCGGTGAAGCGCCAGCGTGAATCCGAGAAGGAGGGGCGTCAGCGCCGTAAAGCAAGATTGGCTGAGCTCAGACCTAACGGTTACTACAAAGCCCAGGCTCAGCAGGCATTCAACGCCTACATCCGCGCTCGTGATGCTGCTTTGCCATGCATCAGTTGCGGCGAGACCAACCCGCCTGATCTGCATGGCGGCCAGTGGGACTGCGGCCACTTCAAAACGGTCGGCGCTTACCCTGAGTTGCGTTTTGAAGAGCGCAACGCTCATAAGCAGTGCAAATCGTGCAATGCCGGGGCCGGTAAGTACACCGCCAAAGAGTCGACGGTTGCTCAGCAATACGAAGCTGGCCTGGTCGCTCGTTACGGACAGGAGTATGTCGACTGGCTTAACGGACCCCACGAAATGACCAACTACCGCCGGGAAGACTTTATTCGTATCCGCGATGAGTACCGCGCCAAGCTCAAAGCACTGAAACAGCGGGAGGCCGCATGAACCACGACGTTATCGAACGCATCCGCGACCGCTGGCAAAAGCTCCGCCTCCTGCGTAGCCGCGGCACCGTACTGGTTGACTACCGCATACTGAGAAATTTCGTTCGCATCTATCAGACCCTGGGAGAGACAGCATGACAGCTCAATACCTTGAATTTGTTCGCCAGCAGCTGATAGTGGCCACCGCCGATCTAAGCGGCGCGACGAAAGGGCAACTGGTGGCTTTCGCAGAAAATGCGCAATTCACCGCTACAGCGCGCAGCCGGGGAAGGAAGAAGGTATATAGCGAGGTGAAGCAAAAAATGGTTAACCCGGATGGCCCGCCGATGAGCGGAAGCCAGTCCCGCGCTAAGGGTTCATCAATCGCTCTCGTTCTGCCCGTTGAATACTCGACAGCCAGCTGGCGCCGCGCCATCCTGTCGCTGGAAGACCACCAGAAATCCTGGTTGCTGTGGAACTACAGCGACAATATCCGCTTTGAGTATCAGGTAGCGATAACACAGTGGGCATGGGAAGAATTCCGTGATCAACTCGGCGCTAAGAAAGTGGCCGGCAAGACGATGGAGCGGCTGAAGAAACTGATATGGCTGGCGGCACAGGACGTGAAAGCAGAGCTGGCGGGTAAGTATGTATATCAGCACCAGGACCTTGCAGCCCTGTGTGGCGTTAAGCCTGATAACTGGTGCCATAACTACGCTGATTACTGGCGGGCTATGTGCGCCATTTTTAAGCGGCTTGATAGCGACTCTCTTCTCTGTGCTGTGAGAACACGATCACAACAAAAAGCGACTTTTTCGCAGCAGGGTCTTGCAAAAGTCAATTAAATACGTCATATTTGAGTCTACTTTGATATGCTGCCTTAACTTTAAGTGGCGGCATGAAGATGATAGTCATATACCAGTTTGTAAAATTAGCCTCGGCAATCCGCCGGGGCTTTTTTATGCCTGCGATCCGGTCAGGGCTCTTGGGTAGAGACGTGCTGCACGACACGTCAAAGCCCTTCCGCGCAGAGCCCTGAACCAGATTGAAGTTACTCAGCAATAAGAAAACTGCATGTCATCATTTGCTTATATCTTATTGACCAGAAAATTAACATGTTGTTAATCTATTCGTGTGGTGAATCCCCCTATGCGGAGGGGCGACCAGTCACTTACAGTGATCTGTAAATGCAGCGCGGGCCATGTCGACTGGGACATGCTCACCGGGAGGCACCCGGCACCATAATGCAATGCTACATAAGCTATTTGATAGTGGGGTTGCCGTTTCGGCTTCTCCAGCTATGTTTAAAAGGTAGTAACGGAAAACGAGCGCTCTCCTGGTAAATCGGAAGCTCGGACTATTAGGTGCGCCTCGAACCGTTGAAGAATCAGTATTTCCTACCTTCTGCCCGCCCCTCTGAGCGGGCTTTTTTTCGCCTAATTCAGGCAAAACCATAAAGCATTAAGGGCTGCGCTATTTCGCGGCCTTTTTCATTTCAGGGTCAGAAGCACAGCGGTTGTGCGTTCGGCTGTTAACCGAATGGTCGAAGGTTCGAATCCTTCCTGTCCCGCCAAATTAGCGCCATTAGCTCAACCGGAGAGAGCAATAGCCTTCTAAGCTATCGGTTTCAGGTTCGAGTCCTGAATGGTGCACCAGATAATGGCCTGACCTGATGACGGGCTCATAATCCAATCCATCAGGGGCGCTGCTGCAACAGCGTCGCAGGCCGCCAGACCCAGCCAGGGCATTTTCGGTCATCACCGACATTGCTATTACCCTCATGCTTATTGCCTGCCTAACCGCAGGCTTTTTTATTTTCAGGGTCGCGGGAATCACCCTCGACGCTTTGTTGGTAAATCAGCCCGACGGCCCTGAACCTTTTACTGACTACAGATAGCACCCCGAACATTATCGGAGGTGAGAGATGCAACGTATGAACCCAACCGATGGTCACAATCTGCCTTACTGGTGGTCAGCCTTGCTTGGTATCTTTTCCGTCCTGAGTCTGCAGGATTATGTCTTCATCATTGGCGCCCTGATCTCTGCCTTCTTCACAATCAAGACGTATTACGCAAAGCGCAAGGAAGAGCGAGAGCGACTGGATGAAGAGAAAAAACGCACGCAGCTGTTGGCCAGTTATCTGGCTGATGTCTCCGCAAAGCCTGGAGGTGACCGCCCGGCTTCAGCCGAAGTGGTAACCGAGGCCTTGAAGCGGATCGCAAGTGATACACAGGGGTGAGCATGACGCCATCAATGAGGAATAAACTGATTGGCGTGATCGCCGGCGGCGGTGGCGCCATAGCCATTGCCTCTGCGCTCATCACTGGCCCAACCGGGAACGATGGTCTTGAAGGTGTGCGATACAACCCTTATCAGGATGTGGTAGGCGTCTGGACTGTCTGCTATGGCCATACTGGCAAAGACATCATGCTCGGCAAGAAGTACACCGAGGCTGAATGCCGTGCGCTTCTCAGTAAAGACCTGAACGCCGTCGCTCGCCAGATTAACCCATACATCCAGAAGCCGATCCCCGAAACAATGCGTGGGGCGCTTTACTCATTCGCCTATAACGTCGGCGCTGGGAACTTCCAGACCTCCACTCTGCTGCGCAAAATTAACCAGGGCGACCAGAAAGGTGCATGTGACCAGTTGCGCCGCTGGACTTATGCCAAGGGAAAGCAGTGGAAAGGCCTGGTAACTCGCCGCGAGATTGAGCGCGAAGTTTGTCTATGGGGGCAAAAATGAGCCGATTGACCGCCATTATCAGCGCCGTTGTGATCTGCCTTGTTGTTTGCCTTGGGTGGCTGGCCAGTCACTACCACAGCAACGCCACCGAGTTCAAAAGGCAGCGCGATAAAGTGACTGAGCAGCTCAGCCTGGCGAAAGACACTATCGCTGACATGCAGACCCGTCAGAGAGACGTCGCAGCGCTCGATGCCAAATACACGAAGGAATTAGCCGATGCAAAAGCTGAAAATGATGCTCTGCAGCGCAAGCTTGATAATGGTGGTCGGGTGCTCGTCAAAGGCAAGTGTCCAGTGTCAGCCTCAACCAAAACCGCCGGCGCCGCCAGCATGGGCGATGATGCCACCGTCGAACTCTCTGCAGTTGCTGGACGAAACGTTCTCGGTATCAGAGCCGGCATCCAGCGAGATCAGACGGCCCTGAAGACGCTGCAGGAGTACATCAACACTCAATGCAATTGAGATAGCACTTCTCCATTCCCATAAGAAAAATGGTAAATGCGGCCATAAGAGCCGCTCTTATCGTTTATTGCATTGTAAGCAGAATGCAAAGACTAGCTGTTTTATCTACTTTAATTTAGATTTCAACAGGTTGCGCATTTCTTTTTTGGCTCTGTGAATAAATTCGTCCTCATTCTCATTGGCTTGAGGATTACCAATTTTATCTTGAAGCTCGTCAAGAAATTTTTCATCGGTCACCAGTTCAGCAGCTTGATTGGCAAAATCAGATTGCTTATCTCCACCAATGCCTAACGCTCTGGGACCTATACAAGAGATTTTGGTGTAAATCTCAGTTGCCAGAGCAGTAGATGCAGTAGATTGTGTTGTCGAATGGTCTGGAAGCTGTTTATTAGCTCCAGAGATGACATTGCGCACCACATCTTTAAGCTTAACCATGCTTCACCTCATTTTTACTATCGCGATAATACTTGCGAAAAATCCCTTCAAATGCATCAACAAGGATGTTGATGATTTTATCTTTCTGCTCGTTGCTTAGGCCTGACCATATGGAGGCAAAAAAACCGAAAATTTTCAGAAAAATGTTTATCACTGCAATACCTCATGGCTGGATGATAGGGGCGACATTAATAAGTATCTTGCATGCCATTACTTTGAATAAAAATGACATTACTTCACAAATACAGATATTGGATAACGCTTACAAGTGTTTTCAGTAGATTAATTGATATCACAAAGGCCACCTTTATGGAGGGCAGTTCATTAACCGGGTGGCTTTATTAATGGCTTTAACCACAGGAACAGAACCATGGCAACACCGGACTGGGAGGCCATCGAGACGGCGTACCGGGCCGGGATGATGTCCCTCCGTGAAATTGCAGCGCAACACGGCATTAGCGAAGGCGCTATCCGTAAGCGCGCCAAGCGTGACGACTGGTCTCGCGACCTGGCCGCAAAGGTAAAGGAACGCGCTGACGATCTGGTACGCAAAGCAGAGGTACGCAAGCAGGTACGCACCGAAACAGCATTGTCTGAGCGCGTACTTATAGAGGCTACGGCAGAGGTGGTTGCTGCTGTACGCATGGAGCACCGCGGCGATATCCGGCGCGCTAGGGAGATAACGAACGCTCTTTTTGATGAGCTCGGCGCCGAGTGCGCAGATGTTGACTCTCTGCGAAAGCTTGGCGAATTGATGCTATCTCCCGATGAGAATGGCCGGGATAAGCTGAACGAGATTTACCATTCGATTATCAGCATGCCAGAGCGCGTGAAAGCGGTGAAGGCTCTCAGCGAAGCGCTGAAGAACCTGATCGGACTTGAACGCCAGGCCTACGGCATCGACGGGCCGGAAGGCGACAATTCTGTTAAGCAACTCTCTGAACTGATGGATTCCTTGTCTCAGGGGGCGTGATGAAGCCTGAGCATCTCAAGCTGCTAGCTGATAAAGACTGGCGGCTGAACAATCTATACTGGATCACCGACAAAGAAGGTAAGCCAACCCGTTTCAGGATGACGCCGGAACAGCGGGAATACTTCGAGGGGATTCATACCCGCAACATCATCCTGAAAGCTCGCCAACTCGGCTTCACTACAGAGGTGTGCATCATCCAGCTCGACGCTGCTCTGTTCGAGTCGGCAAAGTGCGCGCTGATCGCCCATACGCTGAATGACGCAAAGCGCCTGTTCCGGGAAAAGGTGAAATATGCCTACGACAAGCTGCCGGCCGAGATAAAGGCAGCCAATCCGGCGAGCAACGACTCAGCCGGCGAGCTGGTTTTTAAGAAGGGCGGATCACTCTACGTAAGCACCTCATTTCGTGGCGGTACGCTGCGTTACCTGCATGTTTCCGAGTTCGGGAAGATATGCGCCAAGTATCCGGATAAAGCCCGTGAAATCGTCACTGGTGCGTTTGAGGCGGTATCGACAGGTTGTTTCGCAACTATCGAGAGCACCGCAGAGGGCCGGGCGGGTTACTTCTTCGATTACTGCCAGACGGCAGAAAAAGCGCTACTACAGGGGAAGCCATTATCTGCGCTGGACTGGAAGTTTTTCTTCTTCTCCTGGTGGAAGAATCCGCAGTACGCAATTGACCCGGTAGAACTTCTGCCGGCGCGCCTGCTTGAGTACTTCGCTGAAATGGAGGCGAAACACGGCATAGTCGTTAACGAACGGCAGAAGGCGTGGTATTACGCCAAAGAAAAGACGCTCGGCGACGACATGAAGCGCGAATACCCGACCATTCCGGCCGAGGCGTTCCAGCAGTCGGTCGAGGGCGCGTACTACGCCAAACAATTCCGCTGGCTCTACACCAACAAGCGGATCGGCCAAATCCCGGACAACTCACATCTACCGGTTCACACGTTCTGGGATATTGGTGTGGGGGACTCCACGGCGATCTGGTTCGTTCGCGAGGTCGGCGAAGAGTTCCACGTCATCGACTACTACGAAAACTCTGGCGAAGGGCTTCGGCACTACATGAAGGTGCTGAAAGACCGCGGCTATGAGTACGGTGAGCACTGGGGGCCGCACGACATCGAGAACCGCGAGTTTGCAGCTGATGCGAAGTCTCGCAAAGAGCTGGCGCGCGAGGGCTACGAGATTGACGGCCGGATGTATTCGATGAACTTCCGCGTTGTGCCGAAAGCGGGGATCGATACCGGCATCGAGTCGGTGCGTGAAATCCTCAAATCCTGCGTTTTCGATGAGGAGAAGTGCGCTGTTGGCATTTCCCACCTCGAAGGTTACCGCAAGGAGTGGGACGACAAGCGCGGCTGCTGGAAAGACAAGCCCCTTCATGACTTCACATCGCACGGCGCCGACAGCTTTCGCTACTTTGCCGTGGCGAAGAACAACCGCAAGCAGGTCGGCACAGTATTCTTCTAAGGAGCATCGCCAGTGAGCGAACAAGATAACGGCCTTCAACTGGCTGTGAACAATCTCGCCACTGAAATGCGGCGAGCGAATTACCTTAACGCCATTGGTATCGGCGGGGGCAATACCAAGCGCCCGACGCTCTATCAGGAGTTTGGCTACCCGCGAACCATTACCTTCCATGACTTCTACAACATGTACCGGCGCAACGCCGTCGGATTCGCTGTGGTGCATCGACTTCTGGATGGTTGCTGGCAGGACTATCCGGTCATCGTTGACGGTGATGAGTCCCAGGAGGCGAAGAAAACCAACCCGTGGGAAAAGAACGTCACCAGGTTCATGAAAAAATGGTGGCCGAAGGTGAAGGATGCCGATCGCCGCAATATGGTGGGGCGCTACTCCGCGCTGTTACTGCAGATCAAAGATAACCGGCCATGGAATGAGGAAGTCGACACCGCTCTGGTGAAGAAGCTCGGTGAAGCAGCTCTGGTTAAGCTGATCCCTGTATGGGAGCCGCAGCTGACAGTTGCCGAATGGGATAACGATCGCCAGTCCGAGACTTTCGGCCAGCCGAAGATGTTCAACTTCAACGAGCAGCCGGTTGGAGACGAGGCTTTCGTCGGGCCGATGCGCGGTGAGCCTGTGCATCCGAGCAGGGTGATCCTGTTCTGCGAAGGCTCAGAGGATGACAACGTTCTGTCGGGTATCCCGCTGCTTGAGGCCGGATACAACAAAGGGCTCGACCTTGAGAAGATTTCCGGCGGTGGCGCTGAGGGCTTCCTGAAGAACGCCAGCCGGCAGATCGCTGTCGAGTTCAGCAAAGAAACCGACATGGCCACCCTTGCCGACCAGGCGAAGAAAGCTGGTTATGCTGACCTCGGCGAAGCGATGGGCGATAAGGTCAACAAGCTTAACCGCGGCACCGATGCGGCGGCGGTCATGCAGGCCGGGCAGATGCATGTTCTGAGCGTTACGCCCGGCGACCCGGGGCCGACGTGGGAAGTCACTGCGAACGAACTGGCCGCCTCCGTACAGATACCATTCACCATCCTGTTTGGACAGCAGACCGGACGACTGGCGAGCGATGAGGATAAAACCGACTGGGCCATTCGCCGAAATACCCGCCGCAACGGCTTCCTGACTGACCGAATCACAGCTTTGCTGGAACGCTTCTGGACCCTGGGCATTATCGATCCGCCGACAAATGGAGAGGTCACCATTTCATGGACTGACCTGCTGGCCCCGGGCGAGAAAGAGAAAATCGAGAACGCATCGAAACTGGCCGATATCGTCCAGAAAACGTCGGGCTTCTATGGTGGCGAGCCGCCATTCACGGCCAACGAACTACGCGAGATTGTAGGCCTCGACCCTCTGCCTGAGCCAAAGCAACCACCTAACCCGAATGACAAGGTGACAACCGATGATCCACTGGCCGATGACACCGGAGCAGACGGCAAAGGTGGGGCTGCCGATAGTTCCGCGCAGCAAGGTTGACCCGACGCGCTCGGCGAAGCAGGTCAGCGCAATGTTCCGGGATATCGAGGACCGGTATCTCGGCATCAAGCGCGCACTTAAAGCGTTGTTCGACCAGCGCCTGACCGGGAGAGAGCGAGAGGTTAACAGCCACAACTGGCACTTCCTGTGCCACGTTAACGGCGCCGAGCCAACGCTCTACCAGGTCAACGCCGGCAAGTTTATCTACGACATGTCAGCGCAGGAGCTGGCCGACCTGCTGGGCATCGTACAGACCATCCTGGACGATTACCTGCTGGAAGGCGGCGAACAAAACTTCTGGGCGATGGATTACGTCGCCGCTGAGGCGCAGCGCGGAACGCTGGAGGCCTTCAACAACCTCTCGCAGCAGTCGCAGGTATACGCCAGCCAGACGACGCTTCAGCAGCTTTTAAGCAGCCCTGCATACCAGAACCAGATCGCCAGTGCATACATCAGCACGTATAGCGACTGGAAGCTGGAAGCTGACCGGGCGCGCGGTGACCTGGCGAACATCATCGCGGATGCCGTTGGGCGCGGTGTGAATCCCCGCGAAACGGCTCAGGTGATAAGCAAGCGCCTTGATGTCTCTATGGGTCGCGCAAAGACTATCGCTCAGACTGAGCAGGTAGGAGCGCTGCGGCAGGCGCAATGGAACGAAACGGACTGGGCGGCCGACAGGTTGGGGCTTAAGACTGGCCTGTTATGGCTGTCAGCGCTAAAGCCAACGACCAGGTGGTGGCATGCAGCCGAACACGGAAAAGTCAAGACGACTGAATGGGTCAGGGAGTTCTATTCTCGCGACGGCAACAAATATCACTGTTACTGCGGCCAGATTCCGGTTCTGCTCAACGACGACGGCAGCATATTTAACAAAGGGCTGGCTGAGAAGCTGGCGAAAGAACGTGAACAGTGGCTCAAGCCAGCCGCATGATGATCATCTAATCAATACGATAGCGGTCAATCTAATTTTAGTCATAGGTATTTCTTCGGAGTGATATTCGAGCAAATTCGCCGCAGCCAAATGCCACATATTCTCAGGGTCTGGGAACGCTGCAGATTCGTGCTGATAAATGAAATCGAAGTCCTTCTCATTGCATGTGTAACTAACGGTATATTTATACATCTAACAACCCTCTTTTTTAGTCAATACTTTTTATTAATACCACAAAGAGATATGCGGCGCGAAAGATTCGACACAGCGAGCTGATCCTCTCAAATATGCAGTAACACGACCCGCCACATGGCGGGTTTTTTTATCCCTATCGGTAAGGACTAAGCATGAAACGCAACCGCGTTAACGTGCTGTCGGTCGTCAACTCCGCTTCGAACATTTCAACTGAAACCATCGACGGCAAGCCACATATCGTGGTTCGCGGCATCACGCCTGTCGTGGACGATATCGTGATGAACCGGAAGTTGTACCCGGCAGCAGAAATCGAAAAGGCCTACAACACGCTTGAGCGTAACCCCATGCCGCTGGGCCACCCGAAGGTTGACGGCAAGCATGTGTCTGCTCGCGATGTCCGGGCGGTGAATGAATATCACGTAGGCGCATGGCTGCAGAACGTCAGCCACGAAGACGGGAAGGTGACGGGCGATATGTACGTTAACCGCCAGTACGCCGAGTCAAGCGAGAAGGGCAAGCGCCTGATTAATCGCCTTGATGAGATGATCGCCGGTACCAACTCAGAACCCATCCACATCTCCACAGGACTCCTGTATTCCGGCATTGCCGCTAATGGCGAGTCAAAGGGCAAGAAGTACAACGAGATCGCCACCAACATGATGTTTGACCATGTGGCGGTGCTGCTCGATGAGCCTGGCGCCGGAACTCCGGAAGAAGGCGTGGGCATCTTCGTCAACTCAGAAGGTCATGAGCAGCAGATCGAAGTTGCTCGCCTTGCTGATGGTATCGACTGCACCCGCGAAGGTCTGCTCAACAAGACCAAATTCTTCTTCACCAACGCCTCCAACTTCTCTTTTGACGACATTTCACGCGCTATCAGCGACAAGCTGCGTGAGGGTGACACAGAAGATAAGTGGCTATGGCCAGAAACGGTGTGGCCAGACAGCTTCATCTACCGCGATGAAGCCAAGTATTTCAAACAGAAGTACCTCATCGATGACGACGGCAAAGCCGTGTTTGTCGGCGAACCTGTAGAAGTCGTGCGCAAACCCATTGAGTACGAGATTAAAACCAACGGAGAGAACGATCCGATGAAAGAACTGATTATCAATGCGCTGCAAGCCGCGGGTAAGCCGACTGAAGGCAAGTCCGATGCCGAACTGATGGACGCTTACAACCAGCTAGCGGCAGAGAAGGCGGCAGCCAAGAAAGATGGCGGCGACGAAATCGATCCCGCCACCGGCAAGCCTAAGAAAAAAGAGCAGGCCAGCAACAGCGAAGAAGCGCCGGCATGGTTTAAGCCATTTGCTGATGATTTGGCAGCCGTTAAGTCAGGCCTTGCCGTGAACGCTGACAAAGAGAAAGGCGAAAAACGCGCTGCCGTAAAAGCGAAATTCGGGCTGGATGACCTGGCGGTGAATGCGCTTGACGGCGCCGCCCTTGATGGCCTGTTTGCTCAGTGCCAGACCTCTACCGGCCTGAATGGTGCATTCCGTCCGGTCAACAACAACGATTCTTTCAGCGAAATGCCGGAGTAAAAAATGGCTAAAGACGGGAAACACGTAATTCACGCGGGCGGGATTTTCCCCAACCCGCAACTTAATCGTGAAGGTTCTGCGGCCGCAGCGTTTCTGCCGGGTACCGTAATCTTTTTCAGTGCAGCCAAGCCTACACCGTCTGTTGATGGCGCTGAAGACGCGATTCTTTACGTTGCTAACTACGACTATTTGCGCTGCAAAACGGTTGACGATGCCTATGCGATCGGTGACTGGGTGGTAAACATCCAGCCAACGCCGGGCGTTTTCCTCAACGTTCGCGCTGCCGCTGGTACCTACACCAAGGGCCAGCCGGTTTCTGTGGCCAATGGCCAAATTAAAGCACTGGCAGAGGGTGAAACCATCTTTGCCTATGTCGAAGAAGACAAGTCCCTGACCGCCACAGCAGGCGATCTGGTTCGCGTCGTGTTCAAGTAAGGAGAGACTGAATGTTTGTATTTTCCACCCGACGCGCGACTGAGACGGGCAACCTCGAAGCGAACCAGGCGCAGTTCAATGAGCTGCAACTGGCGCGCAATATGAGTGCTCAGGCCGTTGCTGATTTCGTATCCCGCACCCGCTGGCGTGGTGATGCGGCAAACACTCCGGCGCTGGACGCGACGAACGCTGTCGACGATATCCGCCGCCTGTATCGCGCTTATGATCAGACTGTGCTGGCTGAATTCGAACCAACTACTGAATTCACTCTGCTTAACGACCTGATCCCGTTGTCCCGCTCTGTCCGTCTTGAAGAGTCCGTGTACGAGTATGCTCGCACCGGTGGCCGCGGCTGGGCGCATACCTCCATGTCCGGCCAGATTGGTGCGGCGCTTGATGCGCGCGCGTACACCTTCGACGGTACGATGGTTCCGATCCACGACTCTGGCTTCAAATTCCAGTGGCGTGACCCTATTTTCAACAAAGGCTCCGCTCTGGCTTCTCTGGCCGACGCTCAGCGCGGCTCTGTTGATGATGTTCGTCGTCAGTACGTGGATTACGTCTTCAACGGTTTCCGTGACTCTGCTGGCAACTATATCGCTTTTGATGGCAAGACCTGGAAGGGGGTAAAAGCTGATGAGCGGGTGCAGATTGTCGATCTCAGTGCTTCCGGCCTAAATATCGACTTCACCAGCTCAAGCGCAACGGCTGAGCAAATCCGCAATGCAGCCATTGCTCTGCGCGACGTGATGAAGCTGACCAACCTGCAGTATGCACAGCAGACCTGGTATGTTTCAGGCGAGATCACCTCAAATCTGGAACGCTACTTCAGCGACAACTACCAGTCTGACACCATCCTGCAGGAGATGCTGAAGCTTTCTGGCATTGCAGCCATCAAAGAAGATGCGCAGTTATCTGGTAACCAGATCCTCATTGTTCCGCTTACCGCCGGCGTTATCGCTCCGATTGTCGGCCAGGCGGTCGGCACCGTTGCTGACCCTCGTCAGTTCTATAACAGTGACTACGTCTGGCGCACCTGGGGTGCGATGGGCTTGATGGTTAAGACCGACATCAACAATCGCAAATCTGTTATTTACGCGCACAGCTAAGGGGCAACTATGGCACTGGTAAAAGTGGTTCGCGATAACCTGCTTTCCGGTGCCAATCTCCAGAAACTGGAGGTTGGTGCTCAGGTTTCGGTAAGCGGCGATGTCGCTAAGCGCTGGGTGGCCGCCGGTCTGGTTGAAATCATTAGTGATGACGACCAGACGCTGGAAGTGGCTACACCGGGCAATGATGCTGCAGAGCAGGCAGAGCAGGCAGAGCAGGCAGAGCAGCAGGAAGAATCTTCCAGCAAATCGAAGAAGGCGAAATAACCATGGCTGACCCAATCACAGCGGCAGACGTGCAGGCTTTCCTCGGTGAGTTGGGTTACGCCATTCCCGGAGCTCTTCTCGATCCCATTCTCTGCGTGGTGAACAAGATTATCCCGTGCCTCGATGGTGCGGGATACGACGAATGCACGGCAAAGCTCATCCTGATGTATGCCGCTGCGCTCATGGCGACGTCTTCCGGTGCCCGGCGAATAAAATCGCAGGGGGCGCCATCAGGAGCGTCGCGCTCGTTCGATTATGGAGATGACGGCATTACCTGGCTGCGTGACTCGCTGGCGAAACTGGATACCAGCGGCTGCACCAGTGAACTTCCGATCAGCGCCGGCAACAGTGTGGGCCTGTTTATGGTGGTCGGGGGCTGCTAATGGCGTGGGTTTCAGTTCAGCAACGGCTGCCGCGGACGTTTACCCGGGTGTGGGTGATCACCGATACCGGCCAGCAAACTACGGCGTACGTGAAAAGCGACGGTGAGTGGTTCATTAACTGCGACCGCATACGCGCCACAGGCGCCGTTGTGCTGCGATGGAGGGATGACTGATGTCTTCGGTAGCTAATTGGTCATACACGGCAACGGCGACAATCTGGCGGCGCATACGCGATCCCGACGGTAGCGATACCGACGGCGGAGGTCAGCCGTACGGGTGGGAAGCGCCGATCGCTATCCTCTGCGACTACCAGGGCGGACTCTCTGCAAAAATCGGTGACCTTGGCCGGGAACTCGTTGTTAAAAACACGATATGGACCGAGTACGCAACGGCGCGGGAGGGAGATTACATCCTGATTGGCGCGTCGACTGATGCAGCACCGCCGGATGAGGCCGATGAGATTCGGCAGATCGTCCAGTTCGCAGATACATTCGAGCGACTGGCGGACGATTTCGCACTGATTACGGGAGTCTGATTATGGGCGCTAAAGTTCGCGGCATCCGGCAAGCCAAGGCCAACCTCGATCGCATCATCAAAGACGTCCAGGGGCGTAAAGTCGTGCGAGCAATCCAGTCTGCGATGCTTATCGGCAGCGCGCAGGCCGCGCTTTACACCCCGATCGATACGTCGACGCTCATCAACAGCCAGTTCCGCGAAATCATGGCTAACGGCACCAGGGTAACCGGGCGCGTTGGTTACTCCGCCAACTATGCGGTGTATGTTCACGACCCGGCAGTGAAACAGAACTTCACGCGATCAACGGCCCGCAAGGAGTTCTTAACGAAGGGTTTCGAGGATACCCGCAGCCAGATTGACGCGGTGGTGAAGAAGGAGCTTTCGCTATGACCCCTCCGATGTATATGCGCCTAAAAGACCTCTTTGTGGCTGAGGGGCTTGCCGCGGGGTTTAAGGTCCAGTGGCGGCAATGGCGCGACACCGGGAAAGATACTGATCAGTTCATCGTGTTCAGGCCTTCCGGCGGTACCGATATCACCTTTGACCTCGGCGGCGACTGGTATGTGATGGTTGATGTGATCTCCTCGAAGGCCAATCCCGATGCTGCTGACGCCGCGGTAAACGCCATTGTCGAGTATATCAGCGCGCAATCCGGCGCCGATGATTGCGTTGGCGCGCTGCGGCTTGTCGGTAATGTCCCGGCGCCAGTCCCCACCGAAGAGGGCCGGTTAGTAACCCGGCTGCTCGTCTCCTGCACATACGGGGAATAAACATGATTTATCCCTTCGATGCGTCCTATGCTCAGGAAGTGCTGAGAAAACATTATCAGTATGCGGATGTCCTCGCTAATCCCCGTGAAAGTCTTGCTGCAAAGACGGCTGGGCTCATTGCTCACGACGAACACCTCTCGAAATGGGATGGTGATAAAAGCACGTCAGAAATTCGCCGGGAGTTGTCGAGAAACACCGAAGATATTGAAACCAGGGCGGCATAAACCGCCAGAATCACCCATCAGGCTGCCATATGGCGGCCTTTTTTAATTGAGAGGCATACATGCAAGGCTGCGCTAATGACACCGGCAAGCTGATTGGTAAGGTGGCCGTGCTCCGCATGGCTTTTGGCTGTGCTGATACGGTTCCTGCGCTTTCCGAATGGAAGCGACTCGGCGCCATGACCACCAAGGGCTTTGACTACTCCATGAATACCGTCACCTCTGAGGCTGACGATACGAAGGGGCTGGTTGAGAACCTGGTCAACAATATGGACTTCACCATCTCAGGAGAAGGTGAGTTCCGCAAGAAAGACAAGACGACGGAAATCGGCGCTATTGCCATCTCGAAATATATTTTCGATGAGGTACAGGCCGGACGCCAGCCGACAGTCTGGGTCCGCTTCGACTTCACTGGTGAAGACGCCGGCACTTATATCATGGGCTACTTCAACACCACCTCCTGGTCTGGTGATTTCGGCACCTCGGATATTTCCACCTTCTCCGGAGAGTGGAAAGTAGCTGATGCAGACACCGTGGTATTTGAGGTCGCCCCGCCGGCGCTGGCGTTCACCACCAACCTGCCGACGACCAAGAGCGTGGCGGCCGGATCGGCTCTGAATATGTCGGTCGTGGTTGAGGGTGGCACTTCGCCTTATACCTACGTCTGGAAGAAAGACGGCACGGTTGTCAGCGGTCAAACAACAGCGACCTTCAACAAGGCCAGCGCTGTTTCTGGTGATGCCGGGGTTTATACCTGTGAAGTCACCGATTCTTCCGCGACACCAGTCAAGATCACGTCTGCGTCCTGTGCGGTCACCATCAGTTAACCCAGACTATTTCGTGAATAGTACAAAGGGCGTTCTGCGCCCTTGATACTGTTTATGGAGCGACTATGACCCCGATTAAAGAATTAGGCGAATGCGTTATCGGTACCGGTGACCGGGAATTCTTTTTCCGGCCATCGTTTCGCAACATGGCACGCATTGGAGAGCCGGTGGAAATTGTTCAGGCGTTCTATGACCTGTGCAATGACGAGACGACGCCATTCGCACAGCGCGCAGCCGAGGCTTATATCCGCGATGAGTACAGCCGCCTTCCTGATTGCGTCCTTCGATTTATGCAAAGCGGGCTTCTGTCACGCAAAGCAATCATGGCCGCGCATACGGTACTGGTAGCATGTTGTGACGATGATATCGGCGATCTGGTTGGCTGGATGAAGCCGGGGAAATCACGCAAGCGTGGCTTTGTCTGGCGACCAGGTAGCATGCCGCCTGAAAGTATGGTCATCGTCGCGCAAAACCTGATGATGCACGGCATCATCGGCAAAGCGAAGGTGCGCAAGCTGCAGCGTTACGAAACGAACGAGACAACTGCAGAATTCCGCGCCACCGACTACATCATGGCGGCCCGCAACCATTTCGGCATAAGCCGGGAAGAGGCTGAGAACCTCACGATGACAGAGTTCGCCATGATGATTAACGCCAAATACCCAAATCAGAACGGCTTCACGCGCGAAGAGTACGACACGGTCATGGACGAAGATGATCGCCGCTGGCAGGCGATGATGGAAAGTCAGGCAAATCATTAAGCGAGAAATTAGCAATTCGTGCTATTGAAAAGTTTTTTCACATTCATTCTGGTTCACCATGGTTAATCACATCTCATCATAGTTAATGATAGATAACTTATCGTAAATGGATGAAATTTATAGCCTATTTACATGAGCGTCCGCAGGCGATTTAATGACTCCAGCAGGCGCTCTTTAACAATTAGTTGCGAGTTTTACTTTTCGTCATCCAGATATCCCATGCGTCTACCAAGTATTGCTGCAAGTCTCCTGGCGTGCTCTTCACCTTCGCGCAGGATTTCCGCCGTGAACGGATCTTTTTTCGCAAGAGTGGTTAAGAATATTTCTTTTTCTTCAGGCGTTGAGGTGGCATTAAAAGCAGCCTGAGTTGAGTCGAAGTCAACCAGATCGCTTTCAGAAATAGCCTTATCGGTATCAAGCGCCTCTTGAAGTATCTGAACGATCTCTGAGTTCATTGACCTGCCGTTGGCCTTGGCGCGCTCAGCTATTGCTTCACGCATTCCTGAGGGCAGCCTTACGTTAAACCTGTCCATTTCTTGGCTAGGGAATCTGCTCATAAGTCCTCAAATTTGCAATTATGACGACAAACAATAGCACCAACTTGACATCGTTTAAAATGGTGCTAAATTGGTTGTAGAACCAAGTTGACACCATAGAAGGAGATAGTAGATGCAAGACGTACTCTATACCGGCCGCAAGAACGACAGTTTCCAGCTTCGTCTGCCAGAGCGAATGAAGGAGGATATCCGGCGCTTAGCTGAAATGGATGGGATTTCGATTAACTCTGCAATTGTGCAGCGTTTGGCAAAAAGCCTGCGTGAGGAGCGCATGAATGGTCAGTAAAAACAGCGAAGCCCCATTGGCGGCAACCTTTGGGGCTTCTATCGAAAATAACCGCGAAGGAAATATCGACATGAACAGTGTACAGAATAAAGAGCTAAGTTTCCACAATGTCACCCTGGTTCCGGCACCTGTTGCGGATGGTATATGGCTGACATCGGCAGATATCGCTAAGGCACTGGGATATGCTTCAAGTAAAAGCGTTTCGACCATTTACTCACGCAATTCAGATGAGTTCACAAGCAGCATGTCAATGGTCATCAAAATGAAGACCAATGGAATAAACAATAACTTACGTGAAAAATCGGTCCGCGTGTTCTCTCTTCGTGGTTGCCACCTGATCGCGATGTTTGCCACTACAGACAAAGCCAAAGAGTTCCGCCGCTGGGTGCTGGATATTCTGGATCGCGAAGTGGCACATTCGCCGATTGCGAAGCAGTTCAGTGATGATGAGCTTTGCTCTTTGGCATGGTTATGGCGGGCCAGCGACGTCATGCTCAAAGCCTGCAATAGCGTCACACCTCTACTGAGAGTGGCAGAGCATCGCCAGGCAGGACACTTTCATTCAATCGGTCAGGAGTATCCGAGGTCGATTAACAAGGCAAGAGAAGTGCTTAAGCGCGAGACAGCGCATATCGAATTTCACCCATGGAAGGATGATAACTGGAGCAGGGTATTGCCGCACCTGCGTCAGGAGATGTTGCAATGATGCATAAATAGAAAAGCCGACAGTTCGCAGCTGCCGGCTATCCATAAATCTGTCATAAGGGTCCAACCAATGACTTCATTAAATTTAGCACCAAAAAGCAGTGTTGTCACCGATAAAACCATTGACTCCCAGTCGTTGTTACTGATGGTTAATGATGCTCGCAAGCAGTGTGGTGAGAAAGAAGTCCGCAATAATGACTTTATTGCTCGCATTAAGGATGAGTTGGAAGGTGAGCACTACGAAATTTTCGTAGTTCAAAAAGCGAACAAAACCATCTCTGAAAAAGTCGTAATGTCCATCAAGCAGGCACTGCGCGTGGCTGCACGCGAGTCTAAGGCCGTTCGCCGCTCTTTGGTTGATAAGCTGGAAGACATGCAGGCTATCCAGGTGCCGACCAAAAGCACCTCAGGGCTTACTGAATACCGGCTTGCCAAAGCTGAACAACTCAAAGCTCAGGCGCTGGAGAAAAACATCGCATCGGCCCGAGAGCTGATGTCAATGTTCCCGCGGCTTGGTGAATCGGCTAACCAGGTGATCGTAGCCACCCTTGTTAATCCACTTCTCGGTCACGAAGTTGTGCCACTGCCAGCGATTGAAGAGCATTACTCTACGGCGGGTGAAGTGGCGGCGCAACTCGGTTGCACTGCGAACAAGATCGGTCGCGTAGCCAATAAACACAACCTGAAAACTGAGCAGTACGGCAAGTTCTTTCTGGATAAGTCGAGACACTCGGATAAGCAGGTTGAGGCGTTTCGCTATAACTCCGAGGGGGTTCAGGCACTTCGCCACCTGATTCATGGTGCTGATGTAGCGTAACTATCTGAAAAACATTCAAAGCCCAATTTTGGGCTTTGCTATTTAAACCCGCTTAACTGCGGGTTTTGTCGTTACCGCTAGATGGTGAAAAAATGAATAATAAAATAAACGGCATTGTGGATGTAGGTGAAAAACAAGAGAGTCCAACCCCAGGCGAGCCTGCGGAGCTTGGTGGTATAGGGGGCGATATTAAGTCCATGGAAAATAGGATTGTTGACAAAATGGACGAAAACCAGAAATGGCTGGTTGGCCTTTTGGTATCGGCAATACTGGTGCCTTTGTTCATCGCGTTAGTTACTAAGTAGCGCTGCGGCGGGTTTTGTCGTATCCATCTACCTCTGCTACGATTGCCGCATCATTTACTGATGGGGATAGGGATATGAAAAAGATTATTGTTTTCGGTTTGTTAGTTGTAATGGGGGGCATTGTTGCCGCAATAGCATTGGTACCGACTCAGGATGCTCAAAACGCAGCAATGACAGAAGCATGTAGCTCAATAATCAAATCGAGAATGAAATCACCGTCCTCCTACTCGATGGAAAAGGCCCTTATTAGCTCTAAGCAGTTGGCAGGAGAAGAACTTAACAAAAAGATTGAAAGCCTTCAGGTTGAGTCTTTGCGCGAGGGGGTGAGAAATGGGCTTTTTACGCTTAAAAATGCTGATATATTTGTAGATTTCCAAGCAAGCAATGCTTTTGGGGTACAACTAAAAGGTTTGGGTAAATGTGAATACAATATTTTCAGTGAGGATTGGGCATCTCTTGAGGCTGTGATAATTGATGGTAATGCATTACCTTCCGTTGACGTTACTATCGAATCAGTAGGTAATAAAATCAACTCTGGATTCTCCTCAAAGTTAAAATATTTACAATACAAACTTCAAGGCAAGATATAACTTTCTAAAAATAAAGCAAACCCGCTCCGGCGGGTTTTTTAATGCCCGGAGGAAACATGGCTAGCGCTGAACAGGTTGGCAATATCGTTTACGAAGTCGAGATGAATGTCGCCAGACTTATCGAAGCCCAGCAGCAGGTTAATAAGCGCCTTGATCAGATGGACTCTAAGTTTGAGCAATCATCACGATCTGCCGGGCGGTTCGAAGGCGCTTTAAATAAAGTTGGCGTTGCCATTGCAGCTGCTTTCACCATTGATGCAGCGAAGAAGCTTATCGCCATCGGCGACGAGATGGTTACGCTCCAGGCGAGGATAGCCAGATTAAGCCCTAGCATTGACGTGGCCAAAGAAACACTTGCCTCCCTGTCTGCAATCGCTGCTCAAACAGGTAATAGCCTGTCAGAGACTGAGAGGTTATGGGAATCACTGACGACAGCGTTAAAGGAAACTGGCGCCACTAACTCGCAAATTCTCGTGTTGACATCGACACTGCAAAAAATTGGCACGATCGGTGGGTCCTCTACTGAGGAAATGGCAAACGCATTGCGACAGTTCGGCCAGTCTATTTCTGGTGGTATCGTCCGTGCTGACGAGTTCAACTCTATTCTTGAGCAGATGCCTGAACTTGCTCGCCAGATAGCAGCGGGGCTAGGTATACCCTTCGGCGATCTTCGCAAGAGAATGCTGGAAGGTAAACTGACGGCTCAGGATGCTCTGAACGCCATTCAACGTCAGTCGCAATCGGTCAATGAAGAGTTCGATAAAATGCCGGTCAGCATTGATCGCGCAAAGAACAGCCTCGATGTGGCCTTCAAAAATGCTATTAACGACCTGAACCAGGCAATAGGCCTGACCACGACCCTTGCAGGATTAATGCAGAGCGTCGCGGATAACCTCAATTACTACAACAACAATGTCGGCGATTCTTCAAGAATGCCGAAGCTGATCAAGCTCCAGCAGGATCTGAACAATGAGCTGAAAGACGGCCAGAGATGGTATGAAACTGACTCAGTTTTTCAGGCCAGAAGGGCGCAGGCAGCAGTGCAGCTGAAGCAGATCGAGGGGGAAATAGCCCACATTCGAGCAAAGGCTCAGAAGGACGCCGGAAGCAACCAGTTTAATGCGCCGCCGACCAACGGCGATGACGCCGCAACCAAGAAGCTGGTTCAAAACTCTGAACGCCGGCTTGCGTTGGCCAAACTTGAAGGCGAGGCGCGAGCCAGGCTTCAGGCCCAATATGATGCTGCTGATGCCGGTGTGACCGATCCTAAGCGAATAAAAGCGCTGCAGGACGAATACGCCGAAACCTACCGGGTTACGGAGGCCAGGAAGGAAAGCGACAAAGCCGGGAAGCAGTCGGCGTCTACCGCAGATTCTATCGCCCAAAAACTCGAAAGTCTTCGCCAAGAATCAGAGCTTGCAGCAGACTCAACTGAAGGTTTAACGCGAGAGCAACAACTACTCAGGGCTGAGCAATCCCTTGGTGCGCATGCAACTGATGAGCAAAAGAAAAAAGCTCGGGATTATAAAGCGGCAGCTTTAGATGCCGCTGCTGCGGCTAAAGGGGTGTCTGAAGCGCTCAGGGCTATGCCTGAGCAGGCGGAGAATAAATCCTACGCTGAATCCATGCAGAACCTGAAAGCGGCGCTGAACGCCGGAAAGATTGATCTGCAGGAATACAACGCAGCCACTGAGCAGATGGAGCAGCAGCATCAGGCCAACCTTGCCAAAATACGCTCGCAGCAGGTGGTTAACCCCACTCAGCAGGCACTTGCCGAAGTTGACCCGGTGCAGCAGTTGGCCAACCAGCACGCGCAGGAGCTGGCGCTGATTCAGCAGTTCGAGCAGCAAGGGGTTCTCGCTCATGAGAATGCATTGGCGCTGAAAAATGCCGCTGACCGGCAATATGAGCAGCAGCGGATCGCAGCTCAATGGGAAATCCTCAGCCAGCAGAGCCTCGGCTATAACATGCTGACGAGTGCGGTTGACGCCTTTAGCGGGAATGCCTCCAATGCAATCACCGGCCTGCTAACCGGCACAATGTCAGCACAGGAGGCGATGCAGTCACTCGGCAATACCATCCTGAACAGCGTGATCAACAGCATTGTTCAGGTCGGCGTTGAGATGCTAAAAAACTTTATCATCGGACAGACAATCGGTGCGGCATCAACTGCTAACGGATTGCTACAGGCATCCCTGTTAACCAACGCATGGACTCCAGCAGCCTATGCCGCCTCCGTGGCGACAGGTGGTGCAGCCGCAAAAGTGGGGGCCGTGGCCTATGGTTCTGGGCTGGCAACATCAATGGCTCTAAGCACTGTATCTGGTGCTCGCTACAACGGCGGCCCGGTATCAGCCGGCGGCCTGTACCAGGTCGGCGAGAAAGGCAAACCAGAGATTTACCAGGCCAGCACCGGCAAGCAGTACATGATCCCCGGCGATAACGGGAAGGTCATCAGCAATAAGGATATGCAGGGCGGCGGCGGGTTGAATGTTCAGGTAGTCATCAACAATCAAGCGTCCAATGCTGAGCCGCAATACATGGGGGCCACTCAGAATGACGGTAATTATGTACTGGAATTCCTGATTTCTGATGCGGAACGCAATGGGCCTTACATCAGCACGCTACAATCGACGCTTGGGTTATCTCGTAAAGCAAATGGAGCGTTTTGATGGGGAAAGATAATATCTATGGGCCTGGAGAAAGTTTTAGTAGGGGTATGGAGATAGGCAAGACTACCATTTTCCGCCAAAACAGACCGGTAAAATTCCGTCTGGAAATGGTTAACGGGAGTGTTGTGGAGGGGATCATCCCGGCTAACTCTGAATTTAAGATTACGCCTCAGGATGGGGATATCAAAAAATTCGACATTATAATCGAAGATACTCCTAAGTCTCCGCAGGCAATTGAATAACTAAACCAAACCCGCTCCGGCGGGTTTTTTAATGCCCGGAGGAAACGTGGCAACAGTTCAATACCCTCCGTTCCTGCCGCTTCCCCAGCGCGCCGATCAGAACATGACGCAGGATACAGCCTGGCAGACGACGCAGACGGCAGTCGGTCCATTGATAATCACGCCGATCACTACGGACCTTAAAGCGACATGGACGCTGCAGTGGATATTCACGCTTGCCCAGGCCGAGCGGTTTAAGTCGTGGCTGCGCTCGCCGACGTACTGTGACCGCGGGCGCAACTGGTTTCAGATGCCGATCGACCTGGGTGATACGCAGGGCGTTCAGCAGCAGACTCTGCATTTCGTCGACATGCCGGTGCAGACCAGCAAAAACGGCAACATTGTCACCTGGACAGCAACGGTTATCAGCAACGGCATCGAGGACATTACCGAGGACTATGACGACTGGATTGTTGAGGCCCAGCCTGGCTATGGAGACTGGCTGGATTACCTGATAACCGAAGTGATGCCGAGGGCTGACTAATGCCAACATTACGAGAATGGAAAGAGAGGCGTCCGGCGAGCGACATCAAACAGACGGTGGAGTTTTATCATCCTGCGTTTGGTTATTACCGGGTGGTAAATAACCTGTTTCGTCCGGCGACGTTTGGCGGGAACTCATTCGAGCCTGCGCGGTTCAGCGTGACCGAGCCGGCGCAGGACGGGACGGCTGTCATATCCATGACGATCACCTTTGTCGCCGCGACGGAGCATGTCCGGCAGACACTGAAAAGCTGGCGCGGGGCGGCGCGCATGACGCCGATAAAATGCCTGTATCAGCAGTGGAACGCGATCGGTGACACGGCGTCATTGAAAGACTGGACGCTTTACGTGAACGACATTTCAGCCGATGCCAGCAACGTCACCGTGACCGCTGGCAAGACCAATCCGCTGACGCTGGCCAACTCCATCATTTACACCACGAAAGACTATCCCGGGCTAATCACCGTATGACACAGAGCGACTTTATCGGGCTTGTTAACGGCAAGCCCTGGGCTAATCGCGCCTGCAGTTTTGAGCAGATGGACTGCTGGGGACTGGTGGTTCTCTATTACCGGCATGTGCTCGGCCTGGAGCTGCATCACATCGCTGGCTACGAATCGGGCGCGGATTTCATCACCTGCTACGAACAGGAGCACGCCCACTGGCGGCGTGTGCCGGTGGCGGCAACCGGCTGCATCGCCGTTTTTTACCGCGGCGAAGTGCCGGCGCATATCGGTGTGATGATCAGCCCGGTTAAGTGCCTGCATGCCCGCGGGGAATTTGGTTTCGTGCGCTGCGATAGCCCGCTGGCATTACTGAAGGTTTACAGCAAAGTGGAGTACATGGTGCATGGTTCGATATGAGTTACAGAGGCTGCCAGGCGCGCCGCTGCAGCGGGGGACGGTAGATGGCGGCACCACACTGGTGAGCCTGCTGGATTCTCTGCAGCTGCACCGCGATGTTATCGTGAAACTGAATGGCCGAGCGCTGCCGGACGATTACGATATCAGCCGGCCACTGCGATCCGGCGACGTCGTGGCTGTGTTCGACCAGCCAGAGGGCGGGGTGGGAAAGCTCATCACCACGATATTGCGTCCGGTCACGAAAATCCTCTCCGGCGCGCTGAAGGTGTTCGGCCTGTCAAATAAGCCCAGCGCGTCAGTATCGGTGGCGACAGGCGAATCCCCCAACAACGACTTAACCGGCCAGACGAACCGCGCGCGACTCTACAAGGGGCGCCCGAACATTTACGGCCAGTGCCGCGTCTTTCCTGACCTGATTCAGGAGGCGCTATTCGAGTTCGTCGACAATAACAAACAGCTTACTGAGTGGTTTGAGGTTGGTTACGGCCGGTACACCATTTCCTCGATCCGCTACTCGGAATCGAACCTCGGCAGCCTGGCGGGAGCCAGTTCTGCGATTTATAACCCTGGTGACGTGATCGGCACGATTGAGGTGGGGTATCAGTTCGATGACGTCGATAACGAAACTGTCCCCGGCCTGAACGAAAGCCAGGACTTCCCGGCCCAAACCGCTACCACGACGGCGCCGACATCGGTGGCGATCGAGAGTAATCAACTAAAAACTGTTGTGCTGTCGAACGATGACAACTTCAGCTATTTTGCTGCGCTGGCGGTACCTCATCCCGTGTCATTCGTCATCAATGCCACCTGGAACGATGGCGGCACAAGCGTCACGCGGAATGTCACCGGCGCCGGGAATATCATCTCCTCTGAGAGCTTTATTGGCGACGATACGCTTTCTTACACGACGTTCTATATTGGCGAGCTCTCCGGAGAGATTACATCTCTGCCGGGCAATGCAGTTATCAACGCGACGTTGTTCACACTGAACGATCAGACACCACTTGTTATCGGACCTTCAGTGTCGCCAATCGTCTCGACGCAGGTCTGGGTGCATGTGCTGGTTCAGCTCGGCGCGACGGCCGGCACAACGCAATACCGGATCAAGTTCTGGCAGGTCGACGACGACAACAATCAGGTGCCGGGTACATCCGAGCAGCACGATTATTTCTTCGATAACGACTTCCAGGTGACGACCCGGTATTTCCGCACAACACATAAGTTCGTACCGGCAGCCGGGGCAGGGCGCTATGCGGTGACCATCGAACGTCTCGACAACAGCAATGACGCCAACGTAGTGACTCTGATGGCGATCCACGCGGTGAACGTCCGCGAAAACGTCGTTTATCCAGAGGACACGATTGCCCGCATCACTATCAAAGGCTCGAATGACAGCAACAGCAACCGTGAGCAGAAGTACAACATGCTGGCGCAGCGGCATACCATCAGCTACGACCGGACTACCGGCGCGGTCGATTATACGCTGCGGCCGAGTCGCTCGTTTGCCGACGCCATCCTTCACGAATGGGTGGTTGTGGGTAAGCAGGACGTGGCTAGCATTGACGTCGCCGCTCTTTATGCCATTGCCGATTCGCTGCCGGATGCTCAGCTTGGGTATTTCGATTACACCTTCTCGGATGAGAAGCAGTCTCTGGGTGAGAAAATAGCGACGATCGCCAATGTGGCCCGCGTTGACGGTAATAACATTGGTGATGTACTGACGTTCTGGCGTGATGAGAAAGTGACAAATCCCGATGCGGTTTTTGCGCGCTCAAACATGTTCTGGGACGAGTACAAAGTCGCCTGGCAAATGTCTCTCCCCGGTGGTTACGACGGCGTGGCGCTGGACTACGTCGACCCCCTGACGAACAAGAAGGCTTACATCTACCTGCAGATCGACAGCAGCGGAATCACTGAGGTTGAGGATGCCACTGTTAACGCGATGCAGATCAGCCTGGACGGCTGCCGGAACGCCACTCAGGCAACCGACCGGGCCTGGCTTGAGGCGAGGAAAATCCTTTACTCACGCCTAACCATGACGGTGAAAGTGCTCGAAGAGACCCAGGTTGTTCGCGGCACGGTGGTTCAGTGTCCTGACATGTACGACAACACCCAGCAAACAGGCTATATCACCGGGCGAACCGGTGACGTCTTTTCGACCTCGGAGCGTCTCGACTTTTCTCTCGGCGATATGTGGGTGGTTATGACCGACAGCCTCGGAAATTACCGCGGGCGCTGGCGGGCCTATCCGGTATACGGCAAGCCCAAAGCATTCCAGGCTGCAGCCGATACCTTCGATCTAAACATTTATGACCGCAGCACGGTACAAAACCCCAGCCGGTATTTCATCGCTACCGACTCGGAACTTAATTCCACTATCTGGCGCGTCGATAGCGCCAAACCTAACGGTGACGATACTCAAACCCTCTCACTCACTGAATATTCAGACTCGATTTATCCGTAACACACAGCAGTAATTACCAACCTTCGCGCACAACATCAGATTAATTCTGAGGGGTTTGTGCGCCTTTTAGATAAGGCGAAATGCACAATGGCACAAGTACCGTTACCAACGCCAACCGACAACCCGGTACCAAGTACTGATATTCGGGATGCAGTTTATGCTGGCGCCATGCTGGATAAGGTTGTCACCAGTACCGACCTGACATACACCGATCGCCTCGGCGGTGAGCACTACACCGTAGATGGAATGAAGGCGGAAGGGGATAAGGTTGTTGAAGAGACCAGACAGAACCTGATCCCTCTCAGCCGGCAGTATATGACCCTGGATGCAGCGCAGGCGGATATCGCGAATATCCCCGAAGGGAGCACCACCTATTACCGTAGCCCTGATGATTCCGAGCTGGCTATCGAGGTCATTAACAACGCCGGGACGCTGCAAACTACCGGGCGGAAAATGCCCTCTCAGGAGGCGGTTGACGATGCACTCGCGGGCGTCGCGGCACTGAATCTGCTCATTGCTGACA
>OMBQ01000786.1_pt1 | contig 31752 bp, 29 predicted proteins | sample 1674311 | NCBI WGS metagenome assembly OMBQ01 (sample SAMEA103958160, study PRJEB25191) | human gut metagenome | biome: human-associated habitat [ENVO:00009003]; feature: intestine environment [ENVO:2100002]; material: feces | place: Germany | collected 2013/2015 | reverse complement strand
AGCTGCCGCACCTCGCTCGCCGTATCGGCACTTAGAATTATGCGGTATTGCCCAAGGCTTTTTAACGCAAAATCCGGCTGCGTTTGTAGAAATAGACGATACTTTCGACTTTTCAGATACACCCTAGCGCAGCGGCGGAACTTTCCCTCTTTCCGGAACTGCATCAGGATAAATTCTAGTATAATACATAAATATTCAAAGTCAATGTATAAATATCGAATTCAGCATTTTGCGGCAAGATGGCTGCCCGCCCCACCAGAAATTGTGCATTTTTCAAGCCTGCATTTCACAGTTTTTCCTGATATATTGACGCCGTAAGTTAAACGTGGTAAACTTTACGCGTTCATGAGCGAAATTCATGCCTTTCAGTCGAAATAAACCGGCTTGCATTACCTTGCCGTACAAAAAAGAGGAATCAATATGCTGACATTAGGTGACCTGCACATTGGGCAGGATGCAATCATCCGCGTGGTAGGCGGTGAGGGCGAGCTGCGCCACCACCTGCTGGATATGGGGCTGACCCCCGGCACCGAGGTAACGCTGCGCAAAACGGCCCCCATGGGGGACCCCATTGAAGTGGAGCTGCGTGGTTATGAGCTGACCCTGCGCCTGGCCGATGCGCAGAAAATTGAAATTGACAGCGTGCACGCAACGGACCGCGCCGCCCCCAGCGAAGAGCGCCACAAGGTGGTAGCCCACCCCGGCGTTGGCGAGCTGGACAAAGCCGCCAGCTACCACGAGCGCAAAGCCGGCGCCCCCATTGCCGCCGGTGCACCGCTGACCTTTGCCCTGGCCGGCAATCAGAACTGCGGCAAAACCACGCTGTTCAACCAGCTGACCGGCTCCAACCAGCATGTGGGCAACTTTCCCGGCGTTACGGTGGACCGCAAGGATGGCGTGATCCGCAACCACAAGGAAGCCACCGTAACGGACCTGCCGGGCATTTATTCCCTGTCCCCTTACTCCAACGAGGAGATTGTCACGCGGGATTTTATCCTGAGCGAGCACCCGTCTGGCATTATCAACATTGTGGATGCTTCCAACATCGAGCGCAACCTGTACCTGACCATGCAGCTGATGGAGCTGGATACCCCCATGGTGCTGGCGCTGAACATGATGGACGAAGTGCGCGCCAACGGCGGCACCATCATGGTAAACCAGCTGGAAGAAATGCTGGGCATTCCGGTTGTTCCCATTTCTGCCGCCAAAAATGAGGGCATTGACGAGCTGATCGAACATGCCATCCATGTGGCGCGCTACCGGGAGCTGCCGGGCCGCATCGACTTCTGCACGGCAGGCAGTGACCCAGCAGACCCCAGGGGCGCGGTGCATCGCTGCATCCATTCTGTCGGACATTTGATTGAGGACCATGCCGCTGCCGCCGGGCTGCCGCTGCGCTTTGCCGCCACCAAGCTGGTGGAGGGAGACACCCTGATTGAAAAAGCCCTGCAGCTGAACCCCAACGAAACAGATATACTGGGCCACGCCATTGCTGAAATGGAAACCGTGACCGGGCTGGACCGCGAAGCCGCCCTTGCGGACATGCGCTTTACCTTTATTGAAAAGCTATGCTCCGCCACGGTGGTAAAGCCGGGCGAAAGCCTGGAGCATAAGCGCAGTGTTGCCATTGATAAGATCCTGACCGGCAAATACACTGCCTTGCCCTGTTTTGCGGGCATTATGGCGCTTGTTTTCTGGCTGACCTTTGGCGTAGTGGGCTCCACCCTTTCGGACTGGATGACCCTTGGCATCGACTGGTTTACCGGCGTTGTGGACCGCGCCCTGACGGCGTATCAGATCAACCCGGTGGTGCACAGCCTTGTGATCGATGGCATTTTTGCCGGTGTGGGCAGCGTGCTGAGCTTTTTGCCCACGATCGTTATCCTGTTCTTCTTTTTGTCCATCCTGGAAGATACCGGTTATATGGCCCGCGTGGCCTTTGTTATGGACAAACTGCTGCGCCGCATTGGGCTTTCGGGCCGCAGCTTTGTGCCCATGCTGGTGGGCTTCGGCTGCTCGGTTCCCGCCATTATGGCAACCCGCACCCTTTCCAGTGAGCGTGACCGCCGCATGACGATTTTGCTGACCCCGTTCATGAGCTGTTCCGCCAAGCTGCCCATTTATGCGCTGTTCACCGCCGCGTTTTTCCCGCGGGTATGGCGCGCACCGGTCATGATTTTCCTCTATCTTTTCGGCATTTTGTGTGGTATACTGTATTCGCTGATCCTCAAGCAGACCTGTTTCCGCGGTGAACCGGTACCCTTTGTGATGGAGCTGCCCAACTACCGCCTGCCTTCGCCCAAAAGCGTCGGCCAGCTGATTTGGGAAAAGGCCCGTGATTTTATTCAGCGTGCCTTTACAATTATCTTTGTTGCAACCGTCGTGATCTGGTTCCTGCAGACGTTCGACACCCGCCTGAATGTTGCTGCCACCCCGGATTCCAGCCTTCTGGCTTTGGTTGGCAGCCTGATCACCCCCATCTTCAAGCCCCTTGGCTTTGGCGACTGGCGCATTTCCACTGCGTTGATCACCGGCTTTACCGCCAAGGAAAGCGTTGTTTCCACCCTGACCGTCCTGCTGGGCGGCGATACCGGCGCGCTGAACATGCTGTTCACCCCGTTTACTGCGCTGGTTTTCCTGATCTTTACGCTGTTGTATACCCCCTGTGTTGCAGCCATTGCCGCTGTCAAGCGGGAACTGGGCGGTGGCCGGGCTGCACTGGGTGTGGTACTGATGCAGTGCGGCATTGCCTGGGTTGTGGCGTTTGCCGTGCACTGTGTAGGGGTTTTGCTGGGGTTGGCATAAGGGCAGCGTATTCACCTGTCACTTTGTTTTCACTTAACCCATAGGGAGGTTTTTTCCATGTCACTTCAAAGTATCCTTGTTCTGGTTATTATTTTTGTTCTGCTCGGCGTTGCCATCGGTTTTATTGCCAACATCGAAAAGGGCTGGCACGGCGGCTGCACCGGCAACTGCGCCAGCTGCCAGGAACACTGCAATGACAAACAGAAAAAGAACCCGCCCAAGCAGCAGTGATGTCCAGGACCGAAGGAGACCGCCGTATGACTGCTGTTCAACAATCCGCCGCTCCGCACCCTGCCGTGCGCCAGCGCATTGACTGGATTGATACCGCCAAAGGTCTGTGCATGATTCTGGTGATTGTGGGGCACACCCTGCCCTACGGCAACCTGATGCGCAATTTCATTTTTTCGTTCCACATGCCGGTCTTTTTCTTTCTGACCGGCTATACGGCCCGCCGCCCGGATACCTGGCAGGGTTTTGCCCGCCGGGTCAGGAAGGACTTTGTTGCACTGATCGTTCCCGTGCTGGGTGTGGTGCAGGTGTTCAACGTTTTGCTGAACTTTTTCCTTTCTGATGACAGAAGCCTGACCAACCTGTGGGATATTGCCCGCTACAATGCCATCACCCTGTTCTGGGCCAGCGGTAACCCTGCCGACGGCATTCCCAGCTGCGGCATGCCATGGTTTTTGTTTGCACTGTTCTGGGGCAAGCTGATCTGGGAGCTGCTGGGGCTTTTGTTCCCCAAAGGGGATTTTGCCGTCAGTTTCATTGTCATGCTGTTCGGGGCATACATCGGGCAGGTACAGTATCTTCCCCAATGTCTGGATGTTGCAATGGTCGTTGTCATGTACCTCACATTGGGGCAGCTGTTCCGCCAGCATCAGGCGCTGTTGGATCGTTACCGGGTCCCGCTTTTCCTTGCCATGCTGATCCCCTGGGCATGGTGCTGCCAGCAGGGCATTTATATTGAACTTGCTTCCCGCACATACTCCAATTACATTTTGTGCGCTTCCATCAGTGTATGCGGCATCTGGATCTTCTGCCATCTGTGCCGTGAACTGAACGCCAATAACGCTTTGCGGCCGGCGCTCAGCTTTTTGGGGCGGCATAGCCTGTGGCTGTTCTTTGTGCACCATATGGATGTGTTTACCAGTGCCATCTGGCAAAAAGACCGCCTTCTGTTCACGCTGCCCTGCCGCATCGGGTGGGACATCCTGCTTTCCCTGCTGCTGCTTGGCTGCTGGACATTGCTGCGCACCGGCTGGCGCAGGCTGACCGCAAAATAAACTTTTTGAACCGTTCTGCATCCCCTGTTCCGGGCCTGCAGGGCGGTTTTTGTTTTGGCAGCGCTTTCTGCCACAGTGCAAACATTGTTTTTTACCGCGGATTATGGTACAATGAATTGTCTATAAGTATGTATCGGGGATTCCTCTGAAATATCTATTTTTGAAAGGGCTTTTTATGGCAGAGCAACGCAACCAGACCCCTGCCGGGGATAACACGCAATGGACCACCATCATTCGGCCGCGCACCGGCTGGTTTGATGTGGACCTGGAAGAGCTGTGGCGCTACCGTGACCTGATTGTCATGTTCGTCAAGCGCAACTTTACCGTCATGTACAAGCAGACCATCCTGGGGCCGCTGTGGATCATCCTGAACCCGCTTATCACCACGGTGCTGTTCAACGTGGTGTTCGGCGGCATTGCCGGGCTTTCTACGGACGGTACGCCGAGCTTTTTGTTCTACATGGCAGGCAATACGGTGTGGACCTTTTTTGCCTCCTGCATCAACGGCACGGCCAACACCTTTGTGGCCAACAGCCAGGTGTTCGGCAAGGTGTATTTTCCACGGCTTACCACCCCCATCAGCCAGGTATTGACCAGCCTGATCAACTTCTTTATCCAGTTTGTCATGTACATTCTGTTCTGGGTCTACTTTGCCGTGACCGGGTCTGGTGTACACCTGACGGCCTGGGCGTTTGCCGTGCCGCTGGTGGTGCTGGAAGTCATGCTGCTGGGCCTGGGCGTGGGCATTATCGTTTCCGCCCTGACCACCAAGTACCGTGACCTTGCCATTGCTGTGAGCTTTGGCGTGCAGCTGTGGATGTACATTTCTCCTGTGGTCTATCCCCTTTCCAGCTTGGAGGAATCCCCCCGGCTGCAGATGCTGATGCGCTTGAACCCGATGACTGCACCGATCGAAGTGTTCCGCATGGGCACCCTTGGCACCGGCACCGTGGAAGTGGGCAGCCTGATCTACAGCCTGATTGTTACCGCAGCCGCCCTTGTGCTGGGCGTGGTGCTGTTCAGCCGCATTGAAAAAACCTTTATGGATACCGTGTAAGGAGGGGCGCAGATGGAAAACCAGACACATGCACAAAACCAGCGCGTACCCGTCATTCAGGTATCGGGCTTGAAAAAGCAATACAAACTGGGCCAGATTGGCGGCGGCACTTTGACGCATGACCTGCAAAGCTGGTGGGCCCGTGTGCGCGGCAAAGAGGACCCCAACACCGTGATTGGCACGGACGCCCGCCTGTTTGGCAAAACCTTTATGGCGCTGAACGGCGTGGACCTGACCGTGTACAAAGGCGAAGCGCTGGGCATTATCGGCCGCAACGGCGCAGGCAAATCCACCCTGCTCAAAATTTTGTCCCGCATTACCGCCCCTACCGAGGGCGAGATCCGGCTGCGCGGGCGGGTAGCTTCCATGCTGGAAGTGGGCACCGGCTTTAACAACGAGATGACCGGCCGCGAGAACATCTACATGAACGGCGCTATTCTGGGCATGACCCGCGCCGAGGTCGATTCCAAGATCGACCAGATCATTGAATTTTCGGAGTGCGGAGATTTTATTGATACCCCCGTCAAGCGGTATTCCAGCGGCATGTTCGTCAAGCTGGCGTTTTCCGTTGCCGCCCACCTGGACAGTGAGATCATGGTAATGGACGAAGTGCTGGCCGTGGGCGATATGAAGTTCCAGCAGAAATGCCTGGGCAAAATGAGCGATGTTGCCGGGCAGGAGGGCCGCACCGTCCTGTACGTCAGCCACAACATGAGCACCATCCGCCAACTGTGCACCCGCTGCGTGGTGCTGGACCAGGGCCGCGTGATCTTTGACGGCGATGTAGAACAGGCCATTGCCGTGTATATGGAAACCACCGATGTGAACGTGGTCCACTATGACCTGCTGGATGTTTCCCGCATGAACGCCAGTGCAGGCAAGCGGATGCGGCTGGAAACGCTGGACTTTGTGGGCAAGGAATCCAGTGTGTTTGCGGACACCGAAAAAATTCGGGTGCGCATTACCTGGCGTGTTTCGGAGCCGTTTACCGGGGTACACTTAAAGCTGAACCTGCATTTCCGGGATTCGACCCCCGTGGGCATTACCCACCCGGTCAACCTGGGCGCCGCCGTGCCCGGCAAGCTGTATACCACCGAGTTTGAGCTTGACCCCAGCCTGCTGGGCGAAGGCCAGTATTTCTTCTATGTGGATGTGTTTGACGGCGTGCTGACCCAGGCTGTCTGCCTGGACAAGCCAGTGACCGAGTTTGCGTTTGAGGTAACCTCCGGCGATTTGACCATGCCGGAATGGGCACCGGGCTGGGGCCGCATCCACTTCCCGCCGGTCAAAGTGTTGGAGAATGGATACGATGGGTGATATTTTCATCTGCCACACGCTGTATCATGTGTTAATCGCGCTGGTGCGCGCGCTGCGCAGCCGCCCCGGCAAGTCCACCCTTGTGCTGAGCACCTGTGTGCCGGAAGCCGAAACCCTGCGCGCTAAATTGCTGGACGCCGCGCCGGATCTGTGGGACGCTGTTTTGATCGTGGACGAGGAAAAGCTGGACGCACAGAACAGCGAAAGCGACTTTTACCGCCTGCGTCACCCGTTCCGCAAGCCGTATTTTACGCTGCCCAAGGGGCATGTGTACATCAGCAATGACTGGAGCGCTTTAGGGCGCTATCTGCAGCGGGAGCGCCGGGTTTATACCCTGTGCGAAGATACCTTTGGCGGCACGTTGGACCCTGACCAGCACCTGCTGGACGAGCAGCGCACCAACCCCCGCGGCCCCTACCGCTACTGGGGCGACAGCCCCTGCTGCCGCACGGTGGAAAGCGAAGACGCCGCGCGGTGCAGCATTTTTGGCGTAGACAAGCTGGTAACGGTATCCAAAGCGCAGCTACTGGAAAGCCTGACGGAAGAAGAAAAAGCCATCATCCGCCGGGTGTTTTTGGCCGTTCCCCTGCCGGAGCATGTGCAGGGTGCCTGCCTGCTTTTGCCCCGCAGCTTTGTGCTGGACGGCCTGATGGATCAGCCCACCCAGGACGCCATGTTTGCGGCTGTTGCCAAGAAATACTGCACAGAACCGCTGTTTATCAAAACCCACCCGCGGGATACCACGGATTATTCCAAGCTGTTCCCTACTGCTGTTATCCTGCCCCGCACCATGCCAAGCGAGGTTCTCAATTTCTGCCTGCCCTTCAAATTCCAGCGCGCCGTCACCGTACAAAGCTGGGTCCTGCGCGGCTTTACCGCCGCGGAAGAAAAGGTGTTTGTGGGGCTGGAAGAGGCAGAAAAGTTGGTGCAGGGGTAATGCCTCCCCTTGAAAATACCTGTTCAGGTGATTCCATGGAGCTGAAACAACGTAAAAATCTGCGGCTGCAAAGTTTCGATTATTCTTCCGCAAAGTATTACTTTGTGACCATCTGCACCAAAAATCGCGCCCGTCTGTTTGGGCAGATTGTAGGGAACGGTCTTGACCGTTCCGCCGCCATGGAATTATCTTCACTTGGAAAGACTGCCGAGAAAATGCTGTTGGAAGTTCCTGTGCATTTCACTTCCACTGCGCTGGATGCTTATGTCATTATGCCAAACCACATCCACTGCATTTTAGCAATCGGCTGTAACGAGCTTTCGGAACGGTCGAGACCGTTCCCTACACTGCCAACCATAATTGGGCAATATAAGTCCGGGGTGTCTCGCGCAGCAGGGTTCCCCGTATGGCAAAAATCCTACCACGACCATATTATTCGCAACCACTTTGACTATGAGGAAATCTGGCTTTATATTCAACAAAATCCCCAGAAATGGTTGAATGACCTGTTTTACACTGAATTTTGATATAAAGAAGGTTACTATATGAAACTTATCGGCGTTATTCCCGCCCGTTATGCCAGCACGCGGATGCCGGGCAAGCCGCTGGCGGATATTTTGGGCAAGCCCATGATCTGGTGGGTGTACCAGGAAGCCAAAAAGTGCAAAAAGCTCGATGATGTGTTTATCGCCACCGACGATGAGCGCATTGCCGAAGCCTGCCGCACCTACGGCATGGAATACTGCATGACCAGCCCCGACCATGACACCCCCACCGGGCGCATCTGGGAGGTTTCCACCAAAGTAGAAGCCGACCTGTATCTGCAGATCATGGGTGACGAGCCGCTGATCAACGTAAAGGCGTTTGATTTGATTCTGCCGGATACCCTGCCGGAGGACCCGTATTATGTCGCCGTGCTGACCAACCGGATGGAGCACCCCGCGGATGTGATCGATTTTTCCAACCAGAAGGTCGTGACCAACGCCGCACGGGAAATTTTGATGATCTCCCGCAGCCCCATTCCCTACCCCAAAGGCACGCTGGATTTTGAATACGAGAAGGTGACCGGCATCCAGCTGTACTCCCGCCGGGCGCTGGCGTTCTACCACGAAACACCGAAGTCCATTCTGGAAAAAGCCGAAGAGAACGATATGATGCGCTTTGTGGAAAACGGCCACAAGGTACATGCCATCGTCAGCCCATACAAGACTGTGAGCGTTGACACCCCCAAGGACCTTGCCCTTGTGAGCGAAATCCTGAAAGGAAAAGAATAAATGCCCGATATTAAACTGTTGGACTGCACCCTGCGTGACGGCGGCTATGTGAACAGCTGGAACTGGGGCTTTGCTGCAGCCAAAGATATTATCGCCTCGCTGACCCGTGCCGGGACTGACATTGTGGAAGTGGGCTTTCTGCGCAATGTGGATGGCTACAACCCCGATGTGACCGTCTGCAACACCATTGAAGAGCTGAACAGACTGCTGCCTGCCCACACCGGCAGCACCATGTACAGCGGCATGGCCATGCGCTCCAATTATGATATTGCCAAGCTGTCCCCTTATGAGGGGCACGGCATTGAGATGCTGCGCATTACCGCCCACGATTACGATATCCGCGAAGGCATGGATTTTGCCCGCGAAGTCAAGGCCCGCGGGTACAAGCTGTCCATCAACCCCATCAACATTATGGGCTATGCCGACAAAGACTTGCTGTGGATTTTAGACCAGGTAAACGAGATTCACCCGTACCAGTTCTCCATTGTGGATACCTTCGGCAGCATGCGGCGGCGTGACTTAGAGCGCATCGTCAGCCTGGTGGACCACAACCTGGCCCCGGATATCCGCGTGGGGCTGCACCTGCATGAGAACATGGCGCTCTCTTTCTGCCTGGCGCAGGAATTTCTGGACAAGCACCTGGGCCGCGATACCACTGTGGACGGCAGCCTGATGGGCATGGGGCGCATTCCCGGCAACCTGCCCATTGAGCTGATTGCCGACTATATGAACGAGACCCTTGGCTGCCATTATGACATTGACGAGATGATGGACGCCATCCAGGACCATATCGCCCCGCTGAAAGGCGAGACAGCCTGGGGTTACACCCCGGCTTACTTCCTGAGCGCACGGTACAACCTGCACCGCGATTACGCCGAGCATTATCTGGACAAAGGCGATTTGACCAACCGGGACATCAACCATATTCTGGCCGGTTTTGACCGCAGCAAGGCCACCGCATACGATAAAGACTATGCCGACCGCCTGTACCGCGAATACCAGAACCGCGCCATTGACGACACCGCCGCGCTGGATACCCTGCGCACCGCGTTTGGCGGCAAGACCGTGCTGGTGCTGGCCCCCGGTGCCAGCTTGGCGGAGGAAGCTGGGCGCAATGCTGTGACCGCCGCCAAGGCGGACTGCATTGTTTCAGCCAATTTCTGCCCGGAATTCTGCCAGCCGGATTACGCATTTTTTACCAACAGCAAGCGGTTTGAAAAGCTGGACCTTGCTGCCCTGCCCTGCCCTGTTGTGCTCACCTCCAACCTGCGGCCGCTGCCGCAGGGGGCGCTGGCGGTCAATTATGACCGGCTGGCTGCCCCGGATGTGCAGAATGCATCCCTCGGCAGCAACAGCGTGCTGATGCTGCTGCGGCTGCTGCGGCTGTGCGGTGCCAAGGCCGTGCTGCTGGCCGGGGCCGATGGCTACAAGCCCGGTACCCCCGCCTATGCCGACAGCCTGCTGCACGCTCACACCGGGCGCGGTGCCGCGTTCAACACCGCCATGGCAGGTGCCATCAAAGCCTGCGGGCTGGATGTGACCTTTATCACCCCAAGCGAATACGCAAAATAACGAGGTTTGCCCATGATTCGACTTTTGGTTCTGGATGTAGACGGCACCATGACAGACGGCGGCGTGTACTATGATTCCGCCGGCAACGAGCTGAAAAAGTTTGCCATCAAAGATGGGGCCGGGATTGTGCTGGCCCACGCGGCAGGGATGCAGGTTATGATCTGCACCGGGCGCGAATGTGAAGCCGTGCACCACCGTGCCCAGGACCTGCACATTGACTATCTGTTCCAGAACGTACACGACAAAGCCGCCTTTTTGAGCAGGTTTATGGCTGAGCACAGCCTGACCAAGCAGGATGTTGCCTATTGCGGCGATGACCTGAACGATTTGACCGCCATGGCCCTGTGTGGCTTTGTGGCCTGCCCGGCCGATGCTGCCGGCCCTGTGCTGGGGCGGGCGGATTTCATCTGCCGCCAAAAAGGCGGCGAGGGCGCTGTGCGCGGCACGGTGGAAGAGATCCTGCTGCGGGACGGCCGCCTGCCTGCCGCCGTTAAAAAAGCCTTTGGCGCAGAGATTTGATGGGTGCGGCTGAAACGTTAAATATTCCGGTGTTTGTTTTGGACACCCCCTGAACGCTGAACCACCAAAACCGGGAGGAGCCCGTATGAGCAAAATAAAGGATTTTCTGAAAAGCCCGCTGGGCACCGCCTTGTGCGCCGCTGCTGCCTGCTTGCTGGCCGTGGTGCTGGTTTGGTTGGCCGCGGTGCGCCCCAACAATGACAAGAGCCTGTCGGAGCGCATCAGCGATGATTACAGCCAGTACAGCGCCGAGCTGGACGAAGCCAACGGCGCTGCCCAGACCTTTGATACCGACAATGACCTGCTGGCCATGGCCTTTGTGTTTGGCACCAGCAACGGCCAACCCACCGGTGAGCTGCACCTGGAACTTGCCGATGCCGACACCGGCGAGGTGCTGGCCCGCTCCACCGGCGATATGGCGAACATTGTGGCCGGGCAGTACACCGGCATGGGGCTGGATACCCCCGTGACCGGCAGCGCAGGCCGCCGCTACCGCGTGACCCTGAAACCGGAGTATACCGGTTCCGGCCGGTTGACCGTGGGCTGCAGCAACGGCGCTGTGCTGTGGAACGATACCTTTACCGTAAACGGCGAGGCCGTGGACGGCACGCTGGCGCTGCTGGTGACTTACAAACAGATCGGTGGATTTTTGACCCGGTTCTTTTTGCTGGTCGGGCTGCTGGCCAGCGTTGTGGTGTTCCTTGGCATTTATTTTGCCATGCGGGGCCGCATGCCGCTGCACCGGCTGGTGTTTGTGCTGGTGCTCTGCTTTGGCATGCTGTACAGCTTTGTGCTGCCGCCCTATGCCGCGCCGGACGAAAAATACCACATCAACCAGTCCTTTACTTTAGCCTGCAAATGGGCCAACATGCTCTCGCCGGATGAATGGCGGATGGGCAATGTGCCGCTGGATATGACCTACCGCCGCGAGCACGACTTTGACCCCCTGCTGCAAAACGAAAAGACCACCGTGTTCAGCTGGCAGGAACTGAGCGAAAATCTGTTCACCACCACCCCTGACAGTTTTGACAGCCACACTGCGCTGGAAGAACTGCAGACCGACCGCAATCCCACGCTGTATCTATTCAGCGCGGCAGCGGTGTTCCTGGCATATGTTTTTCACTTTGGCTTTGTTCCGGCGCTGATGCTGGGGCGCACAGCAAATTTAATTGTGTTCGCTTTGTTAGCGGCGCTGGCCGTTAAAGCCGCGCCGTTTGGCAGGCGGGTATTCGCTGCGGCGGCCCTGCTGCCCATGACGCTGCATCTGGCGGCTTCTTTCAGCCGGGATTCCCTGCTGCTGGGGCTGGCGTTTGCCTTTACTGCGCTGTGTATGCAGGCGATTTTTGGCTGCAAGGACGGCACGGTGCTGCCGGTGCGGCTGTGGCTGCCGCTGGCGGTGTTCGGCATCCTGCTGGCACCGGCCAAACTGGTTTACCTGCCGCTGGCAGCGTTGTTCCTGCTGATTCCCAACAGCCGCTTTGGCCAGAGCGCCGCAACCAAAAAAGCCGCTTATCTGGCCGGATGCGTGCTGCTGGCGCTCAGCATCAACCGCGCTGTGCTGGTCACCTCGGTGGCCGGTTCTGCCGGGTTTGAAAATCAGACTACCCAGACGGAAACCACCTCCGCACAGGGTTCTACCCCGGCTGCCGCGGTTTCTTATACAGCAACAGAGACAGCTGACAATCGTACCCTGCATGCCGCCCCTGCCGCGGGTGACGGCAAAACCTCCAACCGGTTTGCCAACATGCCTGCCGAGTACCACGAAAACACGGCTTCCAACTTTGTGCGCCGCCTGTATTACTGCGTGGAGGGCGTGACCGAGATCCCGCAGAAGGAGCTGGAGTTCTGGGTGCAGGCCTTGCAGGAGGGCGATGTGACCGCCGCCGTTCTGGGCCAGAGCTTTTTCTTCAGCCCGGAGGAAGTGGAGCATTCCAGCCTGACCGATGATGAATTCATGAGTGCGGCTTCCCTGGTTTATCTGGACCGCGACCTGATGACCACCGACGCCGAAATGTGCCGGGAACGGCTGGCCACTGCTGACCGCCGAGACTTTTTCAAGTCCATGTTCAGCAGTGATGAATGTGCAGAGCTGCTTTCCGCCTGCCAGATCTACCCCGGCGTGGAGGATGACCGCTACCCGTTGGACCGCAATGTGCTGATCAAAGAGATCGAAGCTGTCCGTACCGTGCGGGACAGCCAGAGCACCCCCAGCGAGGAAGACCAGACCACCTTTACCCCCGGTTACATTCTGCACAATCTGCCCGCCGTGGCTATGCTGCTGGTACGCAGCGTGGTGCAGGATGCCGACAATTGGATGCGCGGCCTTGTGGGCGGCAGCTTAAGCTACAGCTCGCTGGACCTGGCCTGGTTCTGGGTGTTGGCGCTCTACCTGCTGCTGTGGTATGCCGCCGTTCCGGCGCAGGATGTTCCCGTGCCGGGGCTGCCCCAGGGGCGCTACCGGGTGTGGTGTGCGCTGGCCGCGCTGCTGTGCGCCGCGTTGGCCTTTGCCGGCTGCCTTGTGTGGACCCCGACCTATTACCAGACCGTTTACGGCTTCCAGGGGCGGTATCTTCTGCCCGTGCTGCCGTTGTTCCTGCTTACCTGCCTGCCCCGCCGGGTCCAGGTTGCCAGCGGCAAATCGTCCGCCTGCACCCTGGTCTGCTGCCTGTGCGTAGTCAACGCCGGGGTATTGCTGAACGCCATGCTTGCGGTGATTGCCCGATGACGATTTGTTATTTTTCTGCGCAGTACCTGCCCACGGTGGGTGGTGTGGAGCGCTACACCTGGAACCTTGCCCGCCGCACTGTTGCCGCCGGGCACCGCGCCATTGTGGTTACCAGTGCTCTGCCCAACCTGCCGGAGCACGAAATTGACGGGGATGGCATTGAAATTTACCGCCTGCCCGTCTGGCCTGTCATGAACGGGCGCTTTCCTGTCATCAAGCCGGGGGCGCGCTTCCACGCGCTGACCGCGCAAATCTGGGCGCAAAAGCTCGATTTCTGCGTGGTGCAGACCCGCATGTACACCCAAAGCGTCTGGGCTGCCCGCGTGGCCAAGCGCCGCGGTATCCCCATGCTGGTTATTGACCATTCCACCGGATACATGCCGATGGGCAACGGCCTGCTGGGGGCCTGCGGGCGGTTGTATGAGCAGGTTGCCTGCCGCCTGGTGCGCAGCACCGGCGCGCCGTTCTATGGCGTTTCCGCCGCTGCCTGCCGCTGGCTGCACACCTTTGGCATTACGGCTGCAGGAACCATGCCCAACGCCGTTGACCCCGCTGCTTTGGAACAGGAAGCCGCCCACGCGCCAGACTGGCGCGCCAAGCTGAACCTTGGCGACCGTAAGATCGTGCTGTTTGTGGGCCGCCTGATTCCCGAAAAGGGCGCCGAATTATTAGCCCAGGCCGTGGCCCAGCTGCCGGGCGTTGTTCTGGTGGCGGCTGGCAGCGGTCCGCAGCAACAGGAACTGGCGGACCTTGGGGCCGTTACCCCCGGTGCCCTGCCGCATGATGCGGTGGTTCAGCTGCTGCGGCAGGCAGATGTATACTGTCTGCCCACCCGGTATGCCGAGGGCTTTCCCACCACCTTGCTGGAAGCCGCGGCCTGCCGCTGCCCCATCGTGTGCACCCGTACCGCTGGAACCGAGGAGCTGCTGCCGGACGATACCCACGGCATTGTGCTGCCCGGCCAGCCACAGGACGCCACGGTGGAAAGCATCCGCGCCGGGCTGCAGACCCTGCTGGATGATCCCGCCCGCGCCCATGCCTGTGCCGAGGCGGCGTACCGCAATGTGTACGCGCACTTTACATGGGATGCCGTATTTGATAAAATGATGGGGATCATAAACCAAAGCTGACATCTGCCCGGTGTTTGCCGGGCAAGTGGATAAGGAACATTTGTTATGTCAAAATTGCTGATTGTTATTCCTGCATATAATGAGGAAGCCAATATTGTCAAGGTCGTCAACGGCATTGTCAAGAACTACCCGCAGTATGACTATGTTGTAGTCAACGATGGCAGCCGTGATAAAACCGCGGCCATCTGCCGGGAACATGGGTTCCGCTTGATCGATCTGCCGGTCAACCTGGGGCTGGCAGGTGCATTCCAGACCGGGCTGCGCTATGCCGCCGAAAACGGGTATGACTGCGCCATGCAGCTGGATGCTGACGGCCAGCACCGACCGGAATATATCGCCGCCATGCTGGAAGAGCTGGAAAGCGGGGCCGACATCGTGATTGGCAGCCGCTTTTTGACGGTAAAAAAGCCCAAAAGCCTGCGCATGCTGGGCAGTTACATCATCAGCTGGTCCATCCGGCTGACCACCGGCCGTGCCATCTGCGACCCCACCAGCGGCATGCGGCTGTTCAACCGCGCCATGGTGGAAGAATTTGCCCAAAATTTGAACTATGGCCCGGAGCCGGATACCATCAGTTACCTGATCAAAAACGGCGCTGTGGTACGCGAAGTACAAGTTACGATGGGCGAGCGCGAGGCCGGTCAAAGCTACCTGACCTTTTGGCGCAGCATTGAATATATGGTCAAAATGTCCATCTCCATTTTGCTGATTCAGTGGTTCCGCAAGCGGGACACCGAAACGCCTTACCCGGAAAGGAGCCTGTAAGCCATGTTTGATCAGCCAATTATCCGTGTATGCCTTGTGTTGGGCAGCCTGATCACCGCAACCTATATTCTGCGCCGCGTGCGTTTGGCTAAGGTGCAGATCGAAGATACCATTTTCTGGCTTCTGTTCAGCGGCATTCTGCTGATTTTGGCCATCTTTCCCGGCATTGCCTACTGGGCGGCGTATCTGCTTGGGTTCCAGAGCCCCATCAATTTTGTTTATATCGTCATCATCTTTTTGCTGCTGGCCAAACAGTTTTTTATGTCCATCCGGCTCAGTCAGCTGGACAGCAAGGTGCGCATTTTGACCCAGCGCGTTGCCTTAAACGAAGAAAAGATCGAACGCGAAAAATTAGATTTGTAATCCCCTATCTTGTATGGTATAATATTTTTTATTGATTAAGGTGTAGCTGAAAACAAAGAAAATGACGCATATTTCGCAAACGCAAGACGGATTTAAGGCAAAAGTCCTTGGAATCCTTTGTGGATTCCAAGGACTTTTAACGCAAAATCCGGCTGTGTTTGTAGAAACAGGCTATATTTTCGGCTTTTCGGATACAACAAACAGCGAAAGAAGGTTGTAAGAGATGGCTTTTACCCCCAGTCTGACCTATAAGGGCCGCCCGCTGGTGCGCTGCGGCAACGATATTTACTATGGTTCTATGCATGACCCCTATGTTGTGTACCTGCAGGTACTGACCACCAAAAAGGAAGGCAATGCCGACGTGGCCGATAAGGTTCACATTGTATTGCTTTCCACCGATGAAAGCAAGCCTCTGCCGGCGCGCATTGTGCGCCAGGCCAACAAGGCCGGCGGTTTGTTCAACGCCCTGACCTTTGGCGATATCATGCTGCGCAACCAGCTGAAGAACGAGAGAAAGTAAACAGGAACCCACAATGCCCGGTCCGTTTGGACCGGGCTGTTTTGTTGTACTTCATCCCTGTGCCGCAGGGCGTTGCTGCCTGACCACGCTGGAGCTTTTACATCATGGAGCATCACAAATTTTATAATGATATATTGTCTCACGGTTTCGGAACGGTCAAGCATCGTCCCCTACACATCGTCTACAGGTTTATGGCAGCGTTTGCAACCTCGCTGCAAATTACTTTCTTCCCCAATAATCAAAAAATCACCCCTGCGGCCAGAATAATCCGGCCACAGGGGTGATTTTCTATCTGTTATTCTATTTTGTGCACTTAACCGCTTACTCGATGGTCACATCGGTACTTTCGGCTTCTGCATCGGCGGGCATCTCGGCATCGTCGGGCAGAACTTCCACATCGAAAGCTGCGCCGCACTCTGCGCAGACGATCTTATCGCTGTCCATCAGGGTGTCTTCATCCACAATGTTGACGGTACCGCAGTTGGGGCAGGTGACTTCATAGCTGGTTTCAAATGCGCCGTCGTCATCCTCGTCCTCATCTTCGTCCTCATCGTCATCGCCGAAGATGCTGTCCACCAGATCATCCATATCTTCATCAATGGCGTCCAGCTCGTCAAAAGCCTGATCCAGGGCATCGTCATGCTCGCTCACAACATCAGCCATCTCTTCCAGCAGGTCCATCATTGCAACAATGATCTTGCCTTCCTGGGTGGTGGGGTCAAACTCCATCCCTTTCATCATACCGCGGATGTAAGCGGCCTTTGCATTCAGATCCATAGCCATAAGGGAAAACCTCCTTCACGCACTGTAAACAGGGTGTTTGTTTTTGCAATTTTCCAAAAAAGCCGGGACGCGGCAAAAACCACGGCCCGGCCATTTGTTTTAAGATCAGACGCGCTCCATATACTCGCCGGTGCGGGTATCGATGCGGATCTTGTCGCCCTCGTTGATGAACAGGGGCACGCGGATCTCGGCACCAGTCTCAACCTTAGCGGGCTTCAGGGTGTTGGTAGCGGTGTTGCCCTTGAAGCCAGGCTCAGTCTCGGTAACTTCCAGCTCGATGAAGTTGGGGATTTCAACGCTGAAAACCTTGCCCTTGTAGGACAGCAGTTTGCAGATTTCGTTTTCTTTGCAGAACTTGAAGTTTTCCGGCACATCGGCAGCGGCAACGGGGATCTGCTCGTAGGTTTCATTATCCATGAAGTAGTACAGGTCGCCATCCTCGTAAGAGTAGGTAACCTCACGGCGCTCAATGAAAGCCTGGGGGAACTTAGCGGTCGGGTTGTAGCTGGTTTCAACAACGGAACCGGTAATCACGTTCTTGGTCTTAGTGCGCACAAAAGCAGCGCCCTTGCCGGGCTTAACATGCTGGAACTCAACGACCTGAAGGACCTGGCCGTCCTGCTCAAAAGTTACACCGTTACGAAATTCGCCTGCAGAGATCATATAGGAACTCCTCCATAATTTTAGAATCGGGCCTGTTTGAAAAAGCGGCCCTGCCGCCCATCAAGCAATGCCATTGCATTGTCATACCTGTAAGTATTTTACCCGAAAAGCGCCAGTATTGCAAGAGGTTAGCGGGATTTTCGGGTGATATTTTGGTTTTTTTCGGCTTTTGTCGGCTGTTTTTGGGCTTTCTCAGCCTTGTTCATACAGTTTTTTCAGCGCCGTCGCATCCTCGGCCTGGGTTCCGGCGGATTCACAGATAATGGTGGGCGCCAGGCCACGGGTTTTCAGCAGCTGCATCAGCGGGGCAGGCGGCGGGCCAAACTCGGTATCCGCAAAAGTCAGGTGGCATTTTTCCCCACCCTTGGTGTAGGCAATGCGGGAAAAATGCGCGTGGAACTTTTTGGCCCGCTCCCCCGGCAAGGCTGCGGCAATGGCATCCAGGATGGCGGCATAATCTGCCGGGGCGGTCTCATCGTTCAGCTCGGTGCCCTGGCTGCGGGCATACAGGTGGCCAAAATCCACGCAGGGAATCATGCGTTCATCCACACTGCAAAGGGCCAGCACTTCATCCAGCGTGCCCAGCTGGTTCACCTTGCCCATCGTTTCAGGGCAAAGGATACAGTCGCCATAACCGGCTTCATCCACGGCCTGAACGGCGCGGCGCATGGTGTCCAGCGCCTTTTCCAGTGCGGCTTCCCGGCTCTGCTTGCCGCAGCTGCCCGCGTGGAAGATGACCCTGCGGCCGCCCAGTGCCTTGACCAGTGCGCAGCTTTGCAGCAGGTAGTTCACGCTGTTCAGCCGCTTGTCCTCCTCCAGGCTGCTCATGCTGATGTAGTACGGCGCATGGACCGAGAAAGTGATGCCTTTTGCATCAAACGCTTCTTTTAAGGCGGCGGCTTTATCCAGCCCCAGGCGCACACCGCGCCCACACTGGTATTCAAACGCCGTCAGCCCAAAGGAAGCCGTATACTCCGCCATGGCCTGCGGGTCAAAGCTGCGGACACGGTAGCTGTCCGAAAGCCCAGCCGTGCCAAAGCGCGGTGCTTCACTCATACAGGCAGCCCCCTTTTTGGTAATACCGGTCCAGCCAGTAGGGTTCAAACCTGCGCTTGAACTGCACACCGCGCTGGTGGTCGCCCCCACGCGGCATGGTATACAGGCAGGAGATGCCGTACAGCCCCGCGGCAAGGCGGTCCGTAAAGATCTGGTCGCCCACCATGGCCATCTGATTTTTGCGAACGCCAAGGCGGCGGCGGGCAACGGCCAGGCCGACCGGCAGCGGCTTGCAGGCCAGCGGCACCCAAGCCAGGCCCACACGGTCCGCAAAGGGGCGCACGCGGGCGGCGGTATTGTTGGAAACAATCGTCAACCGCACACCCGCGGCACGCATAGTATCCAGCCATTGCTGCACAGTGGCATCCAGCTGCTGGCTGCCATCCCCCGTCAAGGTATTATCCACATCCAGCACCAGGGCGGTGATACCGTGCTGGCGCAGGAACTCCGGCGTGATGGCCTCAATGGCACGGAAAATATATTCAGGGGTAAGAAGCATAGACAAACTACCTTATTATAAGCGCGGGGCAGCGGGCAAGCGCCACCCCGGTTTTTAGATATAAAGAAAGAACAGGCCCGCATCTCTGCGAACCTGTTCTGCCGTTCCTTTGGGTAAACACGGTTATCGAAAACGGCGGCATAGCCGCTGCGATGGCTCCGGATTACTTAAACTTGCGCTTGCGGGCGGCTTCGGACTTCTTCTTGCGACGCACAGACGGCTTCTCATAAGCCTCGCGCTTGCGCACCTCAGCAAGAACACCGCTGCGGGCAGTGCTGCGCTTGAAACGGCGCAGGGCGCTCTCAAGGGATTCGCCCTCTTTGACACGGATCTCCGACATCTTTTTCCCTCCCTTGGTCTGAGACAGGAGTTTGCCGGTCAATCAAAATTACAATCAACCAGTAACTGAAATTATACTATACTTTATAGGCTCCTGTCAACCACGATTTTACGTGTTCTGGCCCACTTTTTGAAATTTCATAAAAAGTTCAGTTTTTTGCCCTCATACGCGGGGTCTGGGTAATAGTTTATACAAAATAATAAATAATAATGAATAAAGAATAATGCTGGTGCGCCGCCCGCAGCGGCGCAAATAAAATAGGTTGGCTGCTCTGGCTGGAATGCTTTTTGCCGGAGCAACTGACTTGGTTAAAATGTGACGCCGTGGGCGGCACACATCCATTATTCATTATTCTTTCTTCTTTTTTCTTTACCCAAACTTTATGCCAACCCCAATGCGTGCAGCCCCAGCAAAGCGCCGTAAATCACCGGCTGGTGCAGCATATAAATCAGCAGCGTGCGGCTGCCCACGGCGCACAGGGGGCGCAGGGCTTTGGGCGGCAGGCCGGGCTGCGCGGTGCAGCGGGCGCGGAACCACCGCGCAAAAAAGTACCCCACCCAATACAAAAACACCCACGGCAAAAGCGGGAAATAATCCGATGAGGAAAACACCGTCAGATCTGGCAGACCCAGCCAGAAAAGATTCGGCTTGTACCAGGCGGCGGGTAGGGCCGCCAGGTGCGTTCCCTCAAACCCCAGCCAGCCCTGCGGCAGCTGGTTCAGCAGGGCAAACAGCACCGCGCTGCCCGTAACCCCTGCCAGCGGAGGCAGCTTTTCCAGCGCGGGGTGCAGCAGACAGGTCAGCAGGGCCGCACAGCCCAGCAGGTGCAGCACGCCGAACCAGATGACTTCCTCCGGCATGGCAACGGCGGTTGCCACGGTCAGCACCACCGCGCAGGCCGCCGTGAGCAGGCCGTTCTTGAGCGGGCGGCGGGATAGGGTAAAGCTGTAACCCGAAAGCAGAATAAAGCTCCAGCAGATATACTGCTGCCACACATGGCAGTGCGTGGACCAGATATCGTACCAGCCGCTGGCATGGCCAAAAATATACACCCAGTCATACATGGCATGGTAAACAAGCATATTCAGCAGCGCCAGCCCGCGCAGGGCATCGATCTGCCAAAAGCGCTGCCCGGCTGCCGCACGCAACGATTGTTGTTCGGTTTGCATCGCGTTCCCCTCCCTGCCCTGTGCCAATATGCAAAGGGCTGATGTCACTTTACCATACTTGGCATAGCAAATGCAAGGTGCCCTTGCAAAATGACCGAAAATGCGCTAAAATCTTTGGTGAAATATAACAAAGGAGGGGTCCGTTATGCCCGATATCCGTCTTGTTGCATTGGATCTGGACGGCACCGTATTCAATGATGAAAAAGAGATCACACCCCGCACGCTGGAAGCCATCCGCGCTGCCATTGCCAAAGGGGTTGATGTCATCCCCGCAACGGGGCGTGTGGCATCGGGTGTGCCGGAAGCGTTTTTGCGCATTCCCGGCGTGCGGTATGCCCTGACTTCCAACGGGGCCAGCGTGGTGGAGCTTTCCACCGGCAAACCGCTGGTCAACCTGCCGTTTGATGCTGCCCTTGCCAGCGACATTTATGATATCGTGGCCGCAATGGGCGGTGCCATGGGCATTTTTATCGGCGGCAAAGCCTACACCGATTATTTTGGTGCCAATGACGGCCTTGCCCTGATGCCCCCTGCCCTGCGCCGCTACCTGCGCGACAGCCGCATTGTGGTGGATGACATGCACGCAGTGTTCGCCGCCCACCCGCACGAGGTGGAAAAGTTCAGCATCACCTATCGGGACAATGCCGCCCGCGATGCCGCCTGGCAGGCTGTTGCCAGCCGGTTTAATGTTGAGATTACTTCCAGCATTCCCAACAACATGGAGATCAACGCCCCCGGCGTGACCAAGGGCAGCGGATTAAAAACGCTGGCCGATACCCTGGGCCTGGCGATGAACCAGGTGATGGCCTGCGGCGATTCCGGCAACGACCTTGCCATGATCCAGGCCGCCGGGTACGGCATTGCGATGGGCAACGCCACACCGGATGTTCTGGCCGCCGCCCGCTATGTAACGGACGACAACAACCATGACGGCGTTGCCAAGGCCATTGAAACCTATGTGTTGAAAGGATAACCCCCTATGCCAAATATCGTTGACCGCTTTGGCCAGCTGGTGGATGACGCCATTCCCAAGCCGGAGCTTGCCCGCCAGCTGCTGCTGTTGGGCTACCGCGCCAAGGATGTGCAGCTGCTGCTTGCCCCGGAAAAAGAGCTCACCCCCGCGCGGCAGTATGCGGCACAGATCGCCATGGACGCCATGATTGCGCCCCTGGCCCACCCGCAGCGGGCGGCGCTGGTCAATATCTTTATGCCCTGTGAACTGCTACACGCCTTCCACCTGCTGCCGATGTTTGCCGAAGCCACCGCCTGTTACCTGAACGGTGCCGCAGCCGAGCGCGGCTTTATCCATTATGCCGAGAGCGCAGGCATCAGCCCCACGCTGTGCAGCTACCACAAGGCTTTGCTGGGCATGGGGCTTTCCAGCACGGCGGGCAAGCCGCTGTTCACTGCCTGCACCTCCATTGCCTGCGATGCCAACAACCTGACCTTCCGGCGGCTGGCGCAGCATTACGGCATCCCCCACTTTTATCTGGATGTGCCCTATGACCACGACGAGTACGCTGTGGCCGAAGTTTCCGACCGCCTGCGAGAGTTCGCCGCCTTTTTGGAGGATGCGACCCACCAGAAGTTGGACGAAGCAGCCCTGCAGCAGGCAGTCGCCCACAGCGGCCGCACGCTGGAACTATTGCAGCAGGCACAGGCCGCCAAGGCCGGGCGGAACCTGCACAATGATGTCACCTCCGAATTTTACGAAGTGTTTGTGACCCACACCATGCTGGGCACCCCGCAGGCTGAACAGTACGCCCGCAAGCTGCTGGCGGATATCGAGGCCAGCCCCATGGGTGGCGGCACCCGGCTGCTGTGGGCGCACGCCGTGCCGTTTTATCAGGCGCCCGTGCGGGAGCGGCTGAATTTCTCGGCAGAAAACCAGCTTATTACCTGCGATATGAACGCCGATACCTTAGGCTGCTACATGGACCCGGACAAACCGTTTGAGAGCATGGCCGCGCGGCTGGTGAACAACATCTTTAACGGCAGCGCCCAGCACCGCATCCAGCGCGCGCTGGAGCTGTGCCGCATGCAGCAGATCGACGGGGTGGTCTACTTCTGCCAATGGGGCTGCAAGCAGACGATGGGGGCCGCACAGCTGTTCAAGAGCGCACTGGAAGCCGAGGGCTACCCGGTGCTGCTGCTGGACGGCGATGGCTGCGACCGCGCCAACACGATGGACGGCCAGACCGCCACCCGGCTGGATGCTTTCCTGGAGATGCTGCACAGCAAACAGGAGGCGCTGGTATGAGCAAAACGATTTATTATGCCTGCAAATACGCCCCGCTGGAGCTGTTTGCCGGGTATGGGGCCACCTTCTCGGCGCTGGATCCTCTGGCGGAAAGTTTTTCCTGCGCAGAGCGCTGCGCCCACGCCAACCTGTGCGGTTACGCCAAGGCTGTGCTGGAACAGGTGGAGCAATCCGGCATCCGGGCTTTGGTGCTGACCAACTGCTGCGATGCCATGCTGCGCGTTTACGATGTGCTGGCTGCCAGTGGTAAGATGGAATTTTTGCAGTTGCTGCCCGTCCCCCACCAGAGCACTCCGGCCACCCGCGCCCGCTTTGCGCGGGACCTGCGCAGGCTGGCGGATGCCCTGCAGCGGTACACTGGGCAGGAATTCGACGCCCAGCGCGCCCACGCCTTTTTTGTGCACAAACCACACGCCGAGGGTCCGCATTTGACCCTGCTGGGTGCCCATGGCGGCAGCGTGCTGTATGATACCGTGCAGAAAGCCTTTGCCCTGCCCGTGGTGGATGCTACCTGCACCGGCAACCGTGAGCTTGCCGATGTTGCCCCCGCCGCACTGGAGGACTTTTTGCCCGGTTACGCCGCCGCCCTGCTGGGCCAGATGCCCTGCATGCGGATGGATGCCCCGGTCAGTGAGCGCGCCGCCCTGGTGGACGGCCAGACCGTTGGCATTGTGTACCACACCGTGCAGTTCTGTGATTATTACGCCCCCGGCCTAACCGCGCCGGAGCAGTTCCATCTGCCGGTATTAAAAATTGAAACCGACTGTTCCCGCCAGACCTTTACCAGCGGCGGCGGGCAGCTGAGCACCCGCCTGGGCGCATTTGCCGAAAGCCTGAACGCCGTTCCTGATACCGAAAACAAGGAGGCCCCCGCCATGAACACCAACGCACAATATGCCGCCGGCATCGACAGCGGCTCTGCCAGCACCGATGCCGTGATCCTGGATCGCAGCGGAAAGATCTGCGGCTGGGCCATTGTTCCCACCGGCGCCGGGGCTGCAACCGGCGCCCGCCAGGCACTGGAACAGGCCCTGACGATGGCAGGCATTGCCGAAAGCGACCTGGGTTCCAAGGTATACACCGGCTACGGGCGCGAGTTCCTGGGCGATGACGGCGCAGCCGTGACCGAGATCACCTGCCATGCCCGCGGGGCTCATCATCTGGACCCCGCCGTGCGCACCGTGATCGACATTGGCGGGCAGGATTCCAAGGTGATCCGCCTGAGCGAAAGCGGCGCTGTTGAAACCTTTGCGATGAACGACAAATGCGCCGCCGGTACCGGCCGTTTTTTGGAGATGATGGCCCGCACCCTGCAGATGAAGCTGCCGGAGATGAGCGAGCTTGGCCTGGACTGGCACAACGATGTGACCATTTCCAGCATGTGTACCGTATTTGCGGAAAGTGAGGTTGTCAGCCTGATTGCCCGCAGCACCGCACCGGCGGATATCATCCACGGCCTGAACAAATCTGTTGCGGGCAAAACCGCTGCCCTGGCCCGCCGCACCGGCGGCGTGGCCCCCTTTATGATGACAGGCGGTGTAGCCCGCAACCGCGGCGTTGTAAAAGAGCTGGAAACCGCCCTGAAAGCCCCGGTGGAGGTCAGCGAGTACAGCCAACTGTGCGGCAGCCTGGGCGCAGCGCTGTTTGCGCTGGAAAAAATGGGCGTGAAGCTGTAAAACCTCCGGTGCGCAAAGTACTTGCTTTAAGTCGTACTTTCGTGTACACTAGGGTGTATCATATTAAGATAGCATAATGGCTGCAAAAATAAGGAGGGCTTTCTTATGTCTTGGGGAACAAATGTACTGGTCGGCCAGTCCGGCGGGCCGACTGCTGTGATCAATTCCAGCCTGGCCGGTGTGTATGAAGCTGCCAAAGCTCTGGGCGCCGCCCATGTATACGGCATGGAGTATGGCATTCAAGGGCTTTTGCAGGGCAAGATTGTGGACCTGGATGACCGCCTTGACGACAAGATGGAAATTGAGCTGCTCAAGCGCACGCCGTCCAGTTACCTGGGCAGCTGCCGGTTCAAGCTGCCCAACCCCGCCACGGATGAACGCCCCTTTGTGCAGCTGTTTGAGCTGTTTGCCAAGTACTGCATTGGGGCTGTGTTCTACATTGGCGGCAATGATTCGATGGACACCATTGCCAAGCTTTCCGCTTACGGGGCTGCCAAGGGCAGCGAGATCCGCTTTATCGGCGTGCCCAAAACCATTGACAACGACCTGATGTACACCGACCACACCCCCGGTTACGGCAGTGCCGCCAAGTACATTGCCACCATCCTGAAAGAGGTCATCTGTGATTCCAGCGTGTATAACATCCGCAGCGTAACGGTGGCCGAGATCATGGGCCGCCATACCGGCTGGCTGGCCGGTGCCGCCAGCCTGGCTGCCGGGGCTGACTGCAACGGCCCGGACATCATTCTGCTGCCGGAGCGCCCCTTTGACGAGAATGTGTTCCTGGAAAAAGTAGCTCAGCTGGAAAAAGACCGCCACAATGTCATCATTGCGGCCAGCGAGGGCGTAAAAAACAAGGACGGCGTTTTCCTGTGTGATTTGGTATCCACAGCAGGCCAGCTGGATGCTTTTGGCCATAAAGCCATTTTGTCCGGCACCAGCCGCTACCTGGCGGATTTGATCCATGTGCGCCTGGGCTGCAAGACCCGCGCGATCGAATTCTCTACCCTGCAGCGCTGTGCCTCCCATCTGGCAAGCCGCACCGACATTACCGAGGCATACCAAGTGGGCGGTGCTTCGGTGGAAGCTGCTTACCGCGGCGAAACCGGTAAGATGTGCGCCATCCGCCGCATTTCGGATATGCCGTACCGCACCGAAACCGAGATGGTAGATGTGCAGAAGGTTGCCAACCTGGAAAAGCGCGTGCCGGATGACTGGATCAGCCCGGACGGCATGCATGTGACCGAAGCATTCCATCACTATGCCCGCCCCCTCATCCAGGCCGAGTTGACCCCCATCTACATCGACGGCGTGCCCCGCCATCTGCATCTGCATTGATTTACGGGGGTTTTTGTTCCTTCTTTGAAAAGAAGGAAGCAGAAGCTTTAATAATATAACACAATAATATTATTTTCCATCAAGAAAGCAATGAATAATAAAAGGCGCATCGCAACCCCTTGGATAGGGTGTGCGGTGCGCTTTTGTGTTGTACTTTTATTTAGGCACTGTAGGGTGGGATGCCCTCATCCCGTCCTTGAGGAACATAAATCATCCACCACATGCTAAAAAAGCTTCTGTAAGGAACAGTCTTGACCGTTCCGAAACCTTGTCCCGAATACCATTAACAAAATTCACCGCATAGGCTCATCCGCGGGACGATGCAAGCATCGTCCCCTGCAAATGTTTGTAGGTTTGCAGCAAATATTTACGTTTCTCGGCGGGGTCGGGTGCCCCCACCTTACCGGGCAAGTTGCCCTTCTCCCACAAAACAAAACACCCCCGTCCTTATTCCAGCTGTCACGCAGCCAAAACAAAGGCGGGGGTATTTTTTAATGCCAGAGGGTAAACAGCAGCGTCAGCAGGGCCAGCAGGCCAAGCAGGTAGACGCCACAAATCAGCAGGGTAGCTTTCAGCGCACCCAGGATCGCCCACAGGCGCTCCTTACCGGTCAGCTGGGGGTCTTCCTCCCAGGGACGGTCAGCAGCCTGTTGGGGCTGCTGCGCGGGGGTATGGCCCTGCTTGCGGCGGCGCGGCAGCCAGATACTGTCGTGCTCAATGCCACTCATATCGGCCACGGTGCGGCCGTCATCCTCAAAGGGTTCGTTATGCTTCATTTTTCGTACAGGTGGCACACAACATAGTGGCCGGGTTCCACCTCACGCTGCTGCGGCGCTTCGGTCTTGCAGCGCTCGGTCGCATAGGGGCAGCGGGTATGGAACTTGCAGCCCTTGGGCGGGTTGGCCGGGGACGGAATGGAGCCCTGCAGCACAATGCGCTCGCGGCGAATGGTCGGGTCCGGGATAGGAATGGCGCTGAACAGTGCCTTGGTGTAGGGATGTAGCGGATGGCTGAAGATATCCGGCGTTGCACCGTACTCCACCAGGTTGCCCAGGTACATAACGCCGACCGTATCCGAAATATGCTCAACAACAGAAAGATCGTGGGAGATGAACAGGTAGGTCAGGTTATATTTATCCTGCAATTCTTTCAGCAGATTGATGATCTGGGCCTGAATGGAAACGTCCAGTGCAGAGACCGGTTCGTCGCACACAACAAACTCCGGGTTCAGGGCCAGGGCGCGGGCAATGCAGATGCGCTGGCGCTGGCCGCCGGAAAATTCGTGCGGATAGCGGGTTTTGTGGTAGGGCTGCAGGCCGCAGTTATCCATGACCTGGTCAATATAATCATTGAACTCTGCCTTGGGCACCAGATTATGCTCGCGCACAGCCTCACCGATGATCTCACCAACCGGCAGACGCGGGGACAGGCTGGAGAACGGGTCCTGGAAGATGATCTGCATCTTGGTACGCAGGTTACGCAGCTCCCTGCCGGTCATATCGTACACTTCTTTGCCGTTGAACAGTACCTGACCGCCGGTTTTTTCGCCGGCAAGGCGCAGGATTGTACGGCCGGTGGTGGATTTGCCGCAGCCGGATTCGCCGACCAGACCCATGGTATGGCCGCGCTTGAGGTTGAAGGTAACGCCATCGACAGCCTTGACATGACCCACGGTCTGGGACATCAGGCCGCCCTTGATGGGGAAGTATTTTTTAAGCTGGTTGACCATCAGAATATACTGATCATCATAGGTGACGGGGGTATAGTCCAGCTTTTTTGCGTTTTCTGCCTGTGCCATCGTCACTCACCCGCCTTTCGATTATTTTCATAGTAGCGGTAGCAGCTGACCTTGTGCGTGGGGGACAGGCTGATCTCGCAGGGGTATTCACCATCGCAGCAGGGCAGAGCCATCTCGCAGCGATCCTTAAAGTAACAGTAGTTGGGCATATTGACCGGGTTGGGCACCTTGCCGGGGATGGAGTACAGTCGATCCACCTTTTTGCCCACGATCGGTTTGGAAGCCATCAGGCCGATGGTATAGGGGTGAGCCGGGTTTGCGAAAATCTCCTGAGCGGTGCCCTTTTCCACCACGCGGCCTGCGTACATGACAACAACGTAATCTGCCATCTCGGCAATCACACCCAGGTCATGGGTGATCAGCATGATGGAGGAGTTAATGCGGTCCTTCAGGTTGCGCAGCAGGTCCAGGATCTGGGCCTGAATCGTCACATCCAGTGCGGTGGTGGGTTCATCGGCGATGATAACCTTGGGGTTGCAGGCCAATGCCATGGCGATCATGACACGCTGGCGCATACCGCCGGACAACTCATGCGGGTACATCTCATATACACCCTGGCTGTTGGCGATGCCAACCATCTCCAGCATTTCAACGGTGCGCTTTTTGATGTCCTCTTTGCTCTTGCCTTCGCCGTCATGCAGAGCAATGACTTCATCAATCTGAGCACCGATGCGGAACACCGGGTTCAGGCTGGTCATCGGCTCCTGGAAAATCATCGAAATATAGTTGCCGCGCAGGTGCTGCATGACCGTGCCGGGAGTTTTGGCAACATCATAGGCTTTGCCATTACCCAGGTTCAGGCGGATCTCACCCTGAACGATCTGGCCCTGGGGGCGCTGCAGCAGCTGCATCAGCGAAAGGCTGGTAACGGATTTGCCGCAGCCGGATTCGCCCACAACGCCCACGGTTTTGCCCACAGGAACTTCAAACGAAACACCGTCCACGCTTTTTACCACGCCGGTATCGGTAAAGAAATAGGTGTGCAGGTTATCAAATTCAACAGCGTTTTCCGGGTTCTTCATCTGGGTCAGGTACTCAGATTCCGGCACATTCTTGCGCTTGCGCTGTTTTTCGTACTGGTCCGTAATGCGGCGGTTTTCTTTGGAGATACGCCGCGACTCCTTGGCGGAAAGGTAACCGTCCTGTTGTTTAGCCATCGTGTGTGTCTCCTTTCATCAGCGTTTCATCTTGGGGTCAAAGGCATCGCGCAGGCCATCGCCCACAAAGTTGAAGCCCAGAACCGTAATCAGCAGGCAGATGCCGGCCGGGACCCAGATGAACAGATAGTTGGTCATAACATAAGCGTTGTTGACATCGTTGATGATGTTGCCCCAGGATGCAAACGGGTACTTAACGCCCAGACCCAGGAAAGACAGGGTGGCTTCCGTCAGGATGGTGGAGCCAAGGCTCATGGTGCAGGTAACAATCAGCTGCGGGATAACGTTGGGGATCAGGTGGCGGAAGATGCGGTGCCATGCGCTGATGCCGCAGGCTTCGGCTGCCGTCATGAACTCCTGCTCGCGCAGGGACAAAATCTGGCCGCGGACCAGGCGGGCAATGCCGGGCCAGCCCAGGAAGCCGAGGATCAGCATCAGGTACATCATACGGGTCCAGGAGTCAATGCGCATGGCGTCCATGGCAGCGCCCAGAATGATGATGATGGGCATGGAGGGCAGGCAGTAGAAAACGTCCACGATACGCATGATGAGGTTATCCACCCAGCCGCCGAAGTAGCCGGAGATACCGCCCATGACAATACCGATGGAGCCTTCGATCGCAACAACGATGAAGCCGATGATCAGGGAAACGCGGCCGCCGTACATCAGGCGGGTCAGCATGTCCATACCGTTGGTATCGGTGCCCAGCCAGTGCTCCTTGTTGGGGCTTGCGTAACGGTCAAACACATAGGTTTCCGTCATCTGCTTCACGCTCCAAACGCCGGTGCTGGCATCGTACACGATGTCATACTCGGCTTCGTTGCCGTCGGCATCGGTGTAGTTGAACTCGGTAATATTATCGTCAATGGCTTCTTCCAGGCGGTCGCGGAAGTCACGGCTGATGACCACGCTGGCATCGGCAGCGGAAACAACAAAGCGGCCGATATAGGCAACTTCGCTGCCGCTCTGGATAATATTGCCGTCAGCGTCCAGTTCATAATCCTGGCCATCGGCAGTAAAGGTGGTCTCCCCTGCTGCCTGGGCAGTCAGGGCGGCCAGCTTGGCATCAAAGCTCAGCTCGGCCACGCCGTCCGCTGCGGTGACCATATCCTTAGAGGCATAAGCCAGCACAGTGCGGCCCTGGCGGAAGACGTACAGGTCCTCGTTCAGGGTTTCCACTTCGTAATCGTTATCTTTATAGGTAAAGGTCTCTTCACCCTTCTTGATGGCCTCGTTGCCCTTGCTCTGGGCAATGGAGCCGAACTCCTGGCCATCGGCAACAACAAAGCGCAGTTTATCGTTGCGGGTCACACCCACATACTCTTTGGACATCTGGGTGTAGGTGTAGAACTGCTGGTCCTGGCCGTAAGGGCTGACCACGCCGCCAATGAAGGAAAAGACGAACATGGCAAGCAGCATCGTCAGGCCCACAACGGCCAGACGGTTGCGGAAGAACCGCTTGGCAACCAGCGCGCCGGGCGAAAGCACCTTAACGCGGCGGTCGTCGTTCAGGGAGTACTGCTCCTTTTTGGGGGTGTTGTTCTGGGTATTCTCACTCATGGGTGCAGTCTCCTTTCTTTAAGAAATGCGCACGCGCGGGTCAACCACTGCGTACATGATATCAGTCAGCAGGTTGCTGACCAGGGTAAGCACCGCCATAAAGGACAGGTAGAACATGGTGAACGGGATATCGCCCGCAACCATGGACTGGTAAGAGATGTAGCCGATGCCGGGGATGGAGAACAGGGTCTCCGTGATCAAGGCACCGCTGAACAGGCCAGGCAGAGAACCGCCGATGATGGTAACCAGCGGGATCAGGGTGTTGCGGAACGCGTGCTTATAGATGACCACATGCTCCGAAAGGCCCTTGGCGCGGGCGGTACGGATATAGTCGGCGTTCAGCACTTCCAGCATGTTGGTGCGGGTGTAACGCATGGTAGAGCCGATGGAAACAATGACCAGCGTGATGATGGGCAGCACCAGATGGTTGGCGCGGTCACAGAACTGGCCCCACGAGCTGAGCTGGGCATAATCACGCCCGACCAGGCCGTACAGGTCAAACCAGCCAAGCTTGACAGAGAACAGCAGCTTGAGCAGCGTGGCAAAGAAGAAGCTGGGCAGAGAGATGCCCACCAGAGCCACAGCGGTGATGACGTAATCGGTACGGGAATACTGTTTGGTAGCAGCCAGGATGCCCAGGGGCACAGCGATGATCATGGACAACACAAAGGAGATGCCGCCCATGACAACAGACAGACCAATAACTTCCTGGAATTTTTGAACAACAGGGACGTTCCACTTCCAGCTGTCACCGAACTGACCGCGCACTGCGCTGGACAGCCAGGTCATGAAGCCGGGCAGGATGCCCTTATCCAGACCATAAGCTGCGTTGAGCTGATCCAGCCATTCCTGATACGGTTTTGCGCCCGGTGCCTGGGACAGCTGCATGGCCATGTTCTCGGCAAAAGAGCTGGGCAGGCTGCGCATCATCACATAGATGATGAAGGTAACGCAAAACAGGATCACAAAAGAAAGCAGGATACGCTTGATGACGTAGTTTCGCACTTGAAAAATCGTTCCTTCCTTCGCGGGCAGGGAGGCCGCGTTTTTAATGGCTGCGCCGCATGGCTCCAAAATACACATGAGCCGGGGCCTTGTAGCTTCGCCTATGGTGTACCTAAAAAGTCGAAAATTTAGGGCAATACCGCATAATTCTAAGTGCCGATACGGCGAGCGAGGTGCGGCA
>OMBQ01000782.1_pt1 | contig 31847 bp, 38 predicted proteins | sample 1674311 | NCBI WGS metagenome assembly OMBQ01 (sample SAMEA103958160, study PRJEB25191) | human gut metagenome | biome: human-associated habitat [ENVO:00009003]; feature: intestine environment [ENVO:2100002]; material: feces | place: Germany | collected 2013/2015 | reverse complement strand
AAGTTGGTGAACCTTGTATCTTGTATTGGAAGTAGATTGTATCTATTTTCTCTGTAGTGGCTATTTTGAGAGTTTTAACTTCGTCGAATATATCCAATGTTATCTTTTTGAATTTTTTGTTGTCGCAAGCAACCACTCTTTTTTTTACAATATATCCTCGTTGGTCTGTCTTGTATTCAACAGCAACGTATGCTTCCAAATTATTTTTTTGAAACTCAATAGGATATTTACACTTTTTTTCCAATTCGTTTATGAACAACTCTCTATTTCTATAGTCAGGATTACCAGAGCTTACTTGGCGTACACCAAATAGTTGCGGAGAAGTTTCCATAAGAGACACATTTGTATTGGAGTTGCACGAACCAAGCACTACCAATAATGTCAATAATATAATACCCAATAATTCTTTCATCTTATTTATTTTATATCGCAGTCTTTCGTTTAAACGTATCTTATAAATAGTAACATTTTTCTAATCGAGAGGCTTGTTCTGCTCTATACGAGTATTCTTAACGGCTTGCTCCAAGCGGTAAGCGTGTAAAGCTTCGTCCACGTCACTCTCAAATGCGTCACGTTTCGGAGTACCAACTTTTCCAAAGTGCTTGTCAAGCACATCATCCAATGGAGTAAGATTCATCTGTGCCATATATTTATAATTTATGTACGAAGATAAGTAAAACGTTTCATAATAAGCTAAATAGTGAGATTAGATGTAGTAGGAATAGCATCAAAGCGTCCCTGCAGATAAGCCTTCTCCATATCCAGCGTGTCCCGGAAATCCTTGAAATCAAACAGAGAATACAAATCACTGCTTCCATCCTCTCGCTTGTTCACGAAATACACCTGATCCCTTCGCTGAAAATCGGTGTTCAGCAAATGGGTGTTATGAATGGTGTAGATGAGCTGGGCATGGTTGCTATGATTGAACATACCTATCACAAATTCAACCAGCTGGGTATGGAGACTGTTGTCTATCTCATCGACAAGAAGCATCTTACCTTCATGGATAATACCAATCATCCTCACCATCATCCGGAACAAAGTCTTGGTTCCCTCCGACTCTTCCGTCTCGAAATCAAACGCAACGGAAGGGTTGGTACGATGAAAAGTCGTGATGGCATTGTTCTGAATCTTGAAGTCAATGATGTCGCTATCTGCCGTTCTCAACACCTCCAGCATCTGCTCCTTTCGTTCCTTGAACAAATTATCCAGAGAATCAATGTTAGCCACCTGATAATCAAGCACGATGTCATTGCAGAAGAACAGGAAAATCTTTTGGGCTATTTCCCTGTCCATCTGACTGGCACGAGAAATATAGAGTGTCTTCTTCGATGTATTGTCAGCTACATCGAAAGGACGCTTGATAACTGTCTTAAACTCATAGATGTCTTTCTTCTCTGTTCCTCTGCTTTCATCACGCCTGAATACCAGCGACTTGCGACCATTCGGATAATAGTACAATGTCTCGGTGATGATTTCATCATGCATAAAGGAGAAGGAGTACTCATACTCTACTCCATTCAGCAGGAAACGGATGTAGAAAAAGCTTGGCTTGTTGGCATAATCCTCAAACTTGAAAGGTGAGATGGCAAACCTGGTGTCAACATTATAATTATGTGATGAACGAACCATGTTCACACAAGCTCTGATGGCTTTAATCACATTGCTTTTACCCGAAGCGTTGGCTCCAAATAAGGCAACGCTCTTCAACATCTGTTCTCCATCCACGGAAAACAGATTACCTTCAAGCTCCCTTGCCTTCTTTGTCTGAATCTTGGCAGCCTGCAAGCCCAAAGTCACCTCGTCTCGAAACGAGAACATATTGCTCAAACGTATCTTTAAAATCATTTTAACCTCGATATTTGTAATTTGATTACAAATATAAGAAATAAAACTTGTTTTTATATCCATCAGACGTTATTTTTATTATTATTTAGCACAACAAAGAGTAGGATGCTCCTTCAAGCACACAAAGGTATCTAAAACAACCACCACCAGAGCACGAAGTTCTGATGGTGGAAATCTTATTTTTCTCTATCAATAAACCAATGAATAGTTCACATTGAAATAGGAATCTGAAATTTTCATGGTTGTAATCACCATGGATTTGTTCTGGTTGGTGAAGCAATACTGCAGGCTGGCTTCATCGGCTGAAACAAGCGTGTAATGCTTCTTCAGATAGTCGATGACAAGCCCACGGTTCACACATCGCTCCGTATCAATGACAGAATAGAGCGAACCGTCAAGACGGGAGAAGCTGTAAAGAATGCCTTCACTACCCAGCCCTGTCATATAGGTCAACTGGATGTTGTCGCCGGAAGTCTCAGCCACCGGGCGATAACGCTTCATGGATTGAGCCATATAGCTCTTGACCTCATCCACATTCGCACTCATGATGTGAAATGGCTCTGTCCAAACGTCCAGTTTTGTTTCCGGATTCTCGACCTCCTCCATCGGGTCATCATTGCCGCAAGAGGTGAATACTACTGCTGAAGCCATCATCATCAGAAGGATGGCGATTGAAAGATACTTTTTCATTTTCATGACTTTTCGTTTTTGATGTTATTTAATTTCATTGTATTCATATCCACATGTGGACATGTATCAACGTATATATGTATCAACGTACACGTGTATCAATGTATTCATGTGTACATGGCTACACATCCACACTTTCTACATGACTTCCCGGATGGTTTTAGTCCTGATTTTCTTGACCTTACCATATTTCGACTCATAAGCTTCAACGCCTTGTTTCATGACGTATTCCATGAACGAGCGGATGGTGAAACCTTCCTTTCGGGCGATGCTCTGAACCTTGTCAACGAGTTCCTTTGAGCAGATAAAGGAGAAATGTCGCCATGGTTCATCATTGGGCGAATCGCTCTCTGTCTGAGGGCTTTTAACTTCATTTCGTTCTTCCTTCGAGTCCCCAGGAGACTTGTCAAATCTGTCCTGAGGATGAATGGCAGCCTTACCGAGAATGTTGCCAAGCAGAATGTCCATATTCTTCTTTGCCATAGTCTTTATTGATTACGTGAAATAATTTCTTCTGTCAATGCCTGATAATCCTTCGCTCCGTTCGACTGAGGGTCGTATTCAAAGATGCTCTGACCGCTGCCTGCCGATTCTGCCAGGGCGATGTTTTCTCGGATGCGAGTCTTCATGGTGATAGTCTCATAACGGGACTTCACAGCTTGCTCAACCACCTTGTTTAATTTGCGATGGTTGAATCTGGCGATGAAAACTCCTCCCAGTCTGAGGTTCGGCTTCACTCGCTGCAATGTAGAGACAAAGGAATCGAGCATTCTCATTCCTTTCAGAGGAAGCAGTTCGGGAGTCATCGGAACGATGATTTCATCAGCTGCAAGGAAAGCGTTTGTGGTGACGATTCCCAAAGATGGAGGACAGTCTATGAGAATGTAGTCATAGTTCTGCTTCACAGGTTCGAGCAGTCGGCTCAGCAGCTGTTCTCTTGCCAGGAGATTGGTCAAAGCAATCTCTGCGCTTGCCATTTCGAGGGAGGAAGGAACGAGGTCGAGGTTCTCCCTGATGTGCTTCACTGGCAGGGGTGCGCCATCAACCAGAGAGTCAAAGATACTTGCCTGCACTTCATCTTCATTCGGGATGAAATACAGGGTAAGATTTGCCTGACCGTCAAGGTCTATGAGCAGGACTTTCTTGCCCATACGTGCCATGCAAGCCCCGATGGAGGCTGTAGAGGTGGTCTTTGAAACGCCACCTTTATGATTGGCGAATGTAATGATTTTCAATGACATAATATAAAATCTTTTGTATATATGTATTAACGTATTCATGTGTACATGGCTTCACGTGTACGTGGCGACATGTATTAACGTGTACAAAGGTACGGGTATCTGGCGAGAATTCCTTCACGCTTCCCCTAACAACCCAAAGTGTCAGGGGAAACGTCAGGATTTGAGGTATCATCTATTCAAATGTGAAGGTGCGGATGTAGAAATAGGTGTCATCGTCCTCATACTCATATTCATTGATGAAGTCCATCATCTGCTCATCGGTTCGCTCTCCCTGTTCAATGCCGGTCTTGGATGTCCATTCCTTGATGGCTTCTCCGATAGTGCCGTAAACATCATCACAACAATCCTCGAATGGTTCGCCGGATGCGCTGACACAACATTCTTCGGGAAAGTAATCGCCTTCATCGTGGGTGTAATAGACCTCACAGCCACACTCGCAACATCTGTAGGAAATGCTCAGTTCATCATCCAGAAGTCGATTTATCTCAAAGAAGAGGTCATTGCAAGCGTCCCAGGCAGTTTCGGTCTCGAAAGAAAGAAGACTGGTGTCTTCATCCTCCTCATACTCTGCCCAGTAGATGTGACCACGCACGCAGATGTGCTTCTTCTGATAGTCGATTCCATAGTGCTTGGCGAGGTCATCCAGCCAGATGTTCCTGCTGTTCACCTCCATGCGCAGAAGGGTGTTCCAAAGGTTGCTGACTGCCTTTTTGGTTCCTGTGACCTTATAGGTTGTTGTTGCATAATTAGCCATTATCTTGTATATTTATTTGATTACCATTCTGTATAATAACTCTGGTCGTTGGATTCACATTCCTCTGCCCATTCCTCATCTGTGAAGTCGCTATGCAGACAGTCCTTGCTGCAATAGTAGGCTACTCCCATGTCTGCGCAATAGCCCTCACGCATCAGCTTGCCGCATTCCGAGCATCGTCTGCAAGCCCTGTCGGTGTTCCACCAATAGTCCACGAAAGACTCTGCCACCACATCCTCGCTTGTGTTTTCATCCCACTTGTCAAGATAGAATGATGCAAACTGGTTCAACTCCTGCTCACTGAAGAGTTCCTTGTCTGTGCCGCTCACTGCCTGGGTAAGTCGACTGAGAATTAATTTCATTGTTGTCATAATGCCATCTGATTTTATCTCCCTTTCGTAGATCAACTACTTCTGGGATGGTTAAAAATTATGTTGCATTCAGAAGGCGTTATGGCTATCCATACAAGGTTTTGTCTGCAAAATACTACCCGTATGGTGTGGAGATTTTTCAGCAAAGCAACGCCCTGACCTTGTAAAGATAAGACAGAACCGTTACCTTCGCAACAGAATTATTACCGATTCCCAGAAGTCGATGAATGAAATCCCCCTATAACAGGAGAATCCTTTCAGCAAGGAAAAGTATAAGCATAAAAAAAGCGACCCGAAGGCCGCTCTTAATAAATACACAGATCTTATATTTTACTTATGTTCAATCGTCAGCACTACATACTCCGACTGAGTGCCAATGCGGAATTTTCCACCCCAGATTCCCAAACCCGAACTGATGTAATACCGGGTGTTGCCTTTTTGAAGTGAGCCATAGGCTTTCTCGTATAAAGCATCGGTAATCCAGGAGACAGGCCAAACCTGTCCGTGATGGGTGTGACCACTGAACTGGAAGTCAATGCCGTTTTGTTCTGCCTCTTCCAAATGATAAGGCTGGTGGTCGAGAAGAATGAAAAATTCATCCGAAGATTTCCCATGATGCAAGTCAGAAATAAAGCCCTTCTTTCTTGCCTCTTCCATAATCATAGCCAGGGATTTACGCTGCATATTCGTGCGGTCATCCCTGCCGATGATGCACAGATTGCCTATCTTTGCTACACTATCCTGCAGCAACGTAATGCTTGCTTCGCGATAAAATCGCCTTGCCTTTGGTTGGTTGCTGTAATACTCATGGTTGCCAAGACAAGCATAGACAGGGGCTGTCAGACGATGAAACTCTGCAGCTACGTTCTCTTCCATCAAAGGACGGACGCTGTTGTCTATGATGTCTCCAGCAATCAATATGAGGTCGGGCTGCTCAGCATTGATCATGTCCACCCATTTTCTAAAGTCAGAACGGCGGTTGTGATAACCGAGATGAAGATCGCTAAGAAGTACAATCTTTGTACTCTTCTGATCTAAGCTGATAGCCTTATCGGTCTTGATATCAATCTGTTCTCTCACCTTATTATTATAGTGTATGCTGCCATAGCCGAAAATCAGCAGCATGAAGGCAAAAATGCCGATGGAAGTATAACCATTGTCAAATAGCCAAGCTTTAGGCACTATATGAACAAGGCGTCCAACGTCGAGCACGAGGAACAGCATTACCAGATACAACAGGATGAAGATGAAGGAAAAGCCCACTTCATAAACTGCTGTTGCCGCAAAAAGTGGCATTTTCTCTAACGCTCCCGAAAAGGCGATGAATATGGTGCTGAACCATACAACTAAAACTCCCACTGCCACCCATTTCATGGCAATGGAAAAAGGCAGTAAATGCCACATTCGCCAAGCGGTATAAAGAACACCGACTATCGGCAATATCAGAAAGATAATCAACCAAATATATTTCATTGTTACTATATTGCTAAGCCGCATCACGGCTCTATCTTATATTTTACGTATATTTATGTAAGTACAAAAATACTATTTTATTTGGGAAAAACCATGTTTATCTCAAAGAAAATCTGGTTTTTGCATACATTTTAACCTTTCTGCATAAAAAATGCAAAAAACTTTGGTATTACCAGTTTATTTTAATATATTTGCATCGTTTTAATAGGGTATTAAAATGAAGCAGAATGATTAAAATGAAAAATGATGTCATCATATTAGGAAGACCTATACAGCTGCAAGAACGGAAGAAGGCGCAGATGAAAGGTGTCACCATTGGAGATTCACTTGCATACAAGTTCTTCGATGGCGAATACCACGGTATGTCCTTACTTTTCGCCGAACCTAAAGGAAAGGTAGCTCCACCACGAAGTTTGGCCATTACAGCAAGCAATCTCGCTTCACTGTTCCAGCTTCCTGTCGTATTCCTTCTGCCAACCTGCCCAGCTTATGAAAGGCAGAGACTCATAGACAAAGATGTTTATTTCATTGTCTCGGACAAATACGTTCATTTGCCTATGCTTCTGGCTAATGAGCGCATCCGCAAGACCAAACAGGCTAAGGCTCTGTCACCAGTAGCCCAATACCTGCTTCTCTATCATCTGCAGATAGAGAGTATTGAAGGATTGGCTGCACGTGACATGGAGGATAAAATTCCATATTCCTATGCAAGCATTACGCTTGGAATAACCTGCCTTGAAGACTTGGGACTTTGCCAGAAAGTATCCGATGGATCTAAGCGAAAGGTCGTTCACTTCGACAAGAAGGGAAAGGAACTGTGGAAACAAGCCCAGCCTTACCTTCTCAATCCTGTAGAAGAACGCATCTTCTGTGACGATCTGCTTTCTAACGATTCTTTCCCAAGATGCGGAATCAATGCACTTGCACATTATACATGGCTGAATCCTGATTCAGAAAGGATGATCATGATGCCAGTCAAACAACTCCGGGAATTCAAATCATCAGGGGCCTTGGTGCGTCCTAACGAATTTGATGGCAACATCATCATTGAGGCATGGAAATACCCACCTGTCACCGCCATTGGTACCAAAGCCGAATGGGTGGACAGATTATCATTGGCCATTTCACTGAGTGAAGATGAAGACCCACGAGTGGAAGGAGAAGTTGAACGTTTAATTAATGAAATAGAATGGAACGGTTAAGCGAGAGCAGAATGATGTTTATATCATTCTGCCGAGCGATAGTTCCTTCGTCTGAAAGACAATGGAAGGATTAGAGAATTTCGTGAGGCTTTTGAAGCCTACTTCTCTTGATCAGAATTCACCATTCATCGAGGCTTTATTGGAACAATTAGACGAATTATTTACAACAGAACAATTATGAAAATACAATATGCATCAGACCTCCACCTGGAGTTTGCCGAAAACTGGAGATTTCTGAAGGAGAATCCCCTGCAAGTAACAGGAGATATTCTCGTTCTGGCTGGAGACATCGGCTACCTGGGAGACGAGAACTATTCCAAGCATCCCTTCTGGGACTGGGCTTCTGAGAACTATCAGCAAGTCATAGCCAGCATGGGCAACCATGAGTTCTACAAATACTATGACATTGCCAAGCTTAACGATGGCTTTTGTCTTGAAATACGTCCCAATGTTCACAGCTATTACAATGCTGTTGTACACATAGGAGACATCGACCTCTTCATAACAACATTGTGGTCTAAAATTCCACTGAAGGAGGCATACTATACAGAACAAGTCATAAGCGACTTCCGACGCATCATCTTCAATGGAGATCTTCTAACGTTTGCAGACTTCAACCGTGAACATAAAAGATGCCTGTCTTTCTTGAAAGATGCTGTTTCATGCAGCAAGGCCAGAAGAAAGATAGTTGTCACACATCATGTTCCGTCTTTCCAGATGCAATGTCCCAAGTTCGCAGACAGTCAAGCTAATAGTGCCTTCACGGTGGAATTGGAAGAGTACATCAAGAATAGCGGCATAGATTACTGGATATTCGGTCACTCTCACTACAACGTGGATGTGAAGATAGGCAATACCAACTGTGTGTCAAATCAGCTGGGATATGTATTTCATGGGGAACATGAATCATTCAATCCTGGAAAATATATTGAAGTATGAAACAGATAATATTGAATTATATAGATGTTGAAATCTGGAATAATCTACACGTTCAGTTTCAGCCACATTCTGATGTTAATATCATTATGGGAAGCAATGGAAGTGGCAAGACCACATTCCTGAGAAATCTATATCAATCTTTAGCAGAAGATAAAGAAAGCAAAGATCACATAATCTATCTTCCTTCCATTGACAACATTGCAATGAGAGACAAGCGCAAGACAAGCAAAGCCCTATCGCAGGAGTTGGATTACTATATATATGACATGAAGACCGGACCTTCACTCATGAACCTCCGCATGTCTATGCTAGATAGTTCAGAGGAGAAAAGAATTGAAATGAAAGCCAAGATAGCTGATTTTCAGAAGGTCATAAATGATTTCTTTGCCATAACTGGCAAACGCATCGAAATAGAAGGCAGCAAGTTTACTGTTTTTACAGACAATGGAATATTACCTGTAGAAGCGCTGTCTTCTGGCGAAAAGCAAATTCTATTGATTTTGCTGAGAGTGTTCCTGCTAAATGGAAACGAAGCCATCGTAATGATAGATGAGCCTACGTACTCACTTGATATTGAATGGCAATTCAAGCTGGTCACTATGTTCACTCATCTCAACAACAAGGCTCAGTATTTTATAGCATCCCTCTCTCCTGCTCTCTTTGGCGAAGGATGGGGAGATAAGGTTTGGTATATGGATCAAATAACAAAATAAAAGAGTGAATGACAAGATGCTGAGGGATTATCAATCCTGCAAGAATCTCCTTATAACAGGTCTTCCCTTTCAGCAAGGAAAAGTATAAGCACAAAAAAAGCGACCCGAAGGCCGCTCTATCATCTGGAGAGAAGAATTTACTTATCCTTCTGGATCTTGCCCTGCTGAGAATCAGGAGTGTTCTCCTTCTCTACAGCTTCATAGAACTTGGTGGCTACGAGAATCACTCGGTTGTGCTTGACTCCCTCGGCATCCTGCCATTCCTCTGGCTTGAAGTAGCCCTCTACAGTGAGGAGTGCTCCCTTGACCAGACGGTCGAATGAAGAGGTGTTCTCGTTCTTGCGCCAAGCCTCTACATTCATGAAGGCAGAAGTGCGAGAGTTTTCATCGCCATTCTTCTCATTGCGGCTGATGGCCAGTGAGAAGCGAGCTACGCTTGCTGTTGTAAACTGATGGATGCTTGCATCCTTACCTACGAAACCAGTTACTGCGAAAGAATTTTCCATCTTTTTCATAATTCAATATTTTTAGAAGTGAAACATTTATTTTTTACGATGCTATCAGAGTTAGCAAGGAAAACATAGGAAGCAAGGAATTATCGAATTATTTCACCCTTGGGCAGGAAAAGTTTTTTGGATGAGCAGCAGACGGAAAAGTTTTTGAAAAAATTCAGAGAATAAGGCACCTGGTACTTGCAGAAATGTGGCTTGCACTAACTTTGCAGCGGAAAAAGTAAGTGTGGATGCTTCGTCCAAAAATATGAATGAAAAGGATGAATAGAAAATATCTGCAGTTGGTTGGGTAAAGGAAAGCTGCATCCTCCACGATGTTTGTTCAAGCAAACTGCTTACTCTGTATGGCTTATAAGTTCAAGAGACTGGCAGGAAAACTCAAACTTCATCATGAATATGGCTAAGCTAAGGAAAGAACGATCAGACCTACGACTGTCAAGGGTAAGCAACAGCATGTAGAGGGCAGCTGATCAGAGAAGCATGATGCCTGAGACAAGCGGCAAACTAATGATTTTGTCACAAAAACGACATTTTTTTGTGACATGAAGCTGTTGTATATCTAAAAGGACAACAGAATTTCTGCAAGGAGAAAAAGAAGGTAAAGCCCTGCACCAGCTAAAGAGCAACCAAGGCAAAGCTTAGGGCGCATACAAGTTTAAGGTTTAAGTTTACCCATGTATATATACATGTTCTTTCAAACTCAAATAGTAAACCTCTACCGATTTTTAACCACTCAAACCAGGAAGTTTACAAGTTTAAGAAAACCATATATGTATATATGCCGAAATAAACTTGTTTATTATCATATAGTCAAGGATTTCGAGAGAATCTATTTTTCCTTGCTGAAATACAAGAATAATTATACGAAATGGAGAGAGAAAACTCATCCATATTAGGATGAAAATCGCAAAAACATGCCGATAAGTCGTGGAAATCTATCGTTTTTCAATAGATTTCCACGGCTTATCGATACATTTTGGATGTTTTTGCAGGATAAATGTATTTTTATACAACCAGTAACTTCTACAAATAGCGACAGCTTTTGACAAGCAAAAGACCGTAAATCAGCTAATTTGCATTAATTATGCAACGCTTTTGCAAGTATTCGACATTAACAAACACATATTTGCAAAGAAAAAGCTTATCTTTGCATCAGTATTAATAAGAAAAAGACATTGTTATGATACTTAGAGCTACATTGAAAATATATATTCCATCAAGGATGAGACTCAAATCAGCTTTGTGGCTGGTAAGAGCAACGCACATCCGTCTCATGTTTCCCGTGCAGAGAAGCGTGATGACATTTCTGTGCTGAAGGCTGGTATCGTTTATGGAGCCAATGCTTCCGGAAAGAGTAACGTTATCAAGGCCATTGCCCTGCTCCAGCAGATAGCCAATGGAAGCTTTCCGCAAAGCAAGGTGGAACCTTTCAAACTTGCTGATACCGAAGAGAAAAACTCTAAGGTCGAAATCGAGTTCAAGACCAAGGGTAAGTGCTTCGCCTATGGCATGGAGTTCACCATCGGAGGAATTAAGGAGGAATGGCTGTTTGAAATCAACAGCCGTACCGACAAGGAAGTTTTCACCAGAAAGGTTACTGCAGACGGCAACGAGTTCACTTTTGGCAAGGTGGATGGAAACGAAGAAACATCCATGCTGCTGAAATTCATCGCCCACAGTACTCCTTCCGATTCCAGCTTCCTTTCAGAGTATGTGCGCAGAAACGGCAAGGGACTTGAAACCATACACATGGCCAAGAACTGGTTTGCTGACGGTTTGAAAATCATCTTCCCAAGCACACGCCTGCAGGGAATTTCTTTCCTTACTGAAAACAATGATGAACTGCAGGAAACGACACGCTCACTTCTTGCCTATTTCAACACGGGCATTTCTGACGTGCGCCTGTATAAAATCAAGAAGGAAGATGTGAACTTATCTTCCGATTTACTAGACAACATACTCAGCAAGGCCAAGAACGGCAAGGCGTACAGCATGGCTGCCACAGTTGGAGGCGAAATGCTTCTTTTCGAGGTGAATGCCAACGGAGGATACGAGATTTACAAGCAAAAGGCTGTTCACCGGAATCTTACTTCCGGCACAGAGGTAGTATTTGATTTGAGCGAAGAATCTGATGGCAGCATCCGGTTGCTTGACTTCATCCCAATGCTCATTGATTTGAAGCAAAATGAAGTAGATTATCTCATCGACGAGATTGACCGCAGTATGCACCCGATGCTCTCGCAGAAAATCTTAGAGTGCTATTTCTCAGGACTGGAGTCAGGAAGAGACACTCAGCTCATCTTCTCTACTCATGAATGCAACCTGCTCAACCTCGACCTTATCAGAGCTGACGAAGTATGGTTTGTCGAGAAGGGAAAGGATGGAGCGTCTCATCTTACATCCTTGGCAGAATTCAAGCCTCGTAAGGATGTTCGCAAGGGCTATCTATTAGGACGCTATGGAGCCATTCCGTTGCTTCCAAAAAGGAGATGAAGTGGTGATGGACGGAGGGTTAGAAAACAAATTGTGAACGCATGCGTTCACAATTACCTTATTTTACCACTCCAGTTTCCATCTCATTTTCCAAATAAGAGAAAACATAAACAGCTCCTTCGTAATACAAGCCACAGGCTGGATTACACAGGCGCTTGTAGGTTTCTGAAAAATACAACTGATCCAGAGCTGTCTTTATATCCCAGCCATACTTTTGCATCAACATCTCCACCAATTCTGTAGCGAGGCATTCTATCTGAAACTGAATATCTTTATCCATAATTACAACTTGGCCATTATAAGTTCTACAACCATGACATAATTCACCCCTATTCTTTTGGATCAATGTCAAATGGAAGCAATGGAGTATCATCATCATTGCCACTATTGAATCGGTCGAAATCCGAGATATAGGAACGGTCTTGAATAACCTTATATTTCTCATACTCAGAATAAGCCTTTTCTCTGGCTTCTTCTTGCGAAACCTTACCTGCACTACTCTTAGCATCATAGTCCATTGTTTCAAGCAACAGCTTCAGGCGATTCTTCCAATCCTCCATAGTAGTAACGATGTGTCGTCTTGCACGAGATTCTGCGAGGTCCAGGAAACTTGTTGTTATTGCGTTGAGCTGAGACAATTCTTCATCAGAAAGATAGTTCTTTGCCACTATCGTATCAGACTTTTGAACTCTTCCATCCGGTGCTTTCTTCCATGTAGTCAATCCCATGTGAGGCATTTCCGCATCAGCTCGCTCATAAACAATCTCGGCTGCCGTATGATTGGTAACCGCCAGATGCATCATATTCTGCACCATCTTGTAGAAAAGTTTGGTACTTTCAGCCTTTGCGTCATAATCAGCACTACACTCAGCATAAATATCAGTTATCTTCTGGTAGTATCTACGTTCTGAAGTGCGGATTTCACGGATGCGTTCCAGCAAATCGTCAAAATAATCCTTGCCGAAGTGCTTACCTTGCTTCAAACGTTCATCATCCAAGACATAACCCTTAATGATGAACTCCTTCAATACAGAGGTTGCCCATATACGGAATTGGGTTGCCTGATAGCTGTTCACTCGATAACCAACAGCAATGATTACATCAAGATTGTAGAACAATGGAGCACGCTCGACATCACGCTCTCCCTCCAGTTGAACTTGTTGAATTTTTCTACAAGTTGCCTCTCTTTGCAATTCACCAGACTCATAAATCTGAGAAATATGATAAGTGATAGTTGCTCTATCAACACCAAACAAAGCAGCCATCCTTTTCTGTGACATCCAAAAAGTTTCGTTGTTGAAAATCACTTCAATGCGAGTCTCACCTTGTGCAGTCTTATACAGTAAGATATTGGATTCCAAAGAGTTCTGCATAAGTTCTGTTGTAGATACGGATTGAGAAAAATAGGCTCTTGCCTGCTTCACCAATAACTTCCTTGAATCAGCATTCTCAGAAATGATCATACAAGCCATACGTGATAGATGGAAAGCTTCGACCTTGCGAAACGCTCCATTACCCACCTTGAACATGTCAACCGCATGGTTGAAATGTTCGTCTATATTCATACCTTTTTCACTGGCAACTTTGATTGCTTTGTCTATTACATTCTGGAATTTCCAATATCCCGAATAGCCCATCGCATTACAAAGATCACGTGAGCTCCAGTATTCTTTCCCGTTACCATCCACTTTTCGAATTTCTTCGAATGTCGGACGCATTACAGGCACATTATTTTCATCCATATCTCTTATCCGTTTCTTTTTGTATTGACGTTCTACAACATTGAATAGCAAAAATACAAAAAAAAGATGAAAATCGTCCCTAATCATTTACAAGATGTATGATTTTTAATGTTATTTATGCAAAAAGAAAGAAACATGTCAGAATATATTGATTTTATCGCCTATCAAGACGATGCAATAATCCAACGCCCCTTACGTTATTACAGAAGAAGAGGACAACCGCATCCGCAACCGAAGGGAGACCTTCATCAGGGAAACAGGCACCGAGAAAACGGTACTCATCACGATGATCACCTCCTATGGACTTGCGCCGGGCGGCTATTCTGATGACATCCAATGCCAGCTGACGATGGCAGATTTATTCAGATAAAAGCCGACCTCTCAAAAATGATAAAAAAGCACGTTTTAGCACGAAAATGCAGATTTTGAGTGTTTACAAAGGTTAAATATGTTAAATCTTCAACCCCTAAAAATGGGCGTTTGTAAAGATATATGACATACAAAATGAATGAAATCAAGTGAAACCAAGTGAAAATACGAAAATCGTAAGTAGCTGATAATCAACATTCTTTTCATTCAGAAGGAAAGCGGCTCACAAATAGCACGTTAGTACTTAACCGATTGAGAATCAATGACATTCATTATTTGTGTGGGAAAGTGAAAGGCGTAGAAAAGGGCTTAAAAAGATACTTGAAAAAAGTAGGAAAGTAGGACTAAAAAGCACTGAATATCAGATAATTAAGGAGATAAAAATCCTTACATTTTAGCCCGGCTTCCATATGGCTCAATCATATATTAAACAACTGATATTCAGTTGGTTACGTATGGTGCATCGGAAAATAAGTATAAATAGGGAACGCAGCGCGTTCCCTATCTGTTAGCCCCACTCCTTCTTCACATCAAAGCAGGGACAGGCTTTGTTAGCAAACTCATTGTGCCCATGAATCGTGGCTAATGGATATTCCTCCTTCAGCTGCTCAATGAGCGAGCGCATTGCCGCTTTCTGGTCTCGGGTTCTTGTATCCTTCGGCTTGCCTTTCTTTGATAAGCCGCCGATGTAGCAGACGCCTATGCTGATGGAATTATGTCCCTTGCAATGGGCGCCAACCTCCTCTATCGCACGGCCTACATGAATGCTGCCGTCACGATAAACCACGAAATGATAACCTATGCAGCGCATTCCGCGCTCCCGGTGCCAGCGGTCAATATCCGCTACGGTGAAGTTGCGACCTTCCTTGGTCGCACTGCAATGAATGATGATTTCCTTTATCTTACGCATGATAATGATTTTACGGATGATTTGAAAGGTGATAAATACTTAAGCGGAATCGCATCAAAGCCCCAGTCTCTGATAACGAGCGTGATGTGCTCCCTGTTCCTGATTGCCTCATCCACCTTCTCGCAAAACTCCGAGAAGTATTCCTCAGAATGAAGTACAAGCCCAGAAATGTAGGATCTGCCCAGAATGATGCTGCCATACATTAATTTATAAGGACCATTGCCCGGAACAAAGAACGGCTTGCGGATAACAGACTTCGGAACTCTGCCGTTTTCCTTCAGAATGACAGGCATGATTCTGCTCTTCTCATCATCCCTCAGAAACTTCGGGTTGGAAACCGGCACAAGTGCCAGTCTGTAAGCATCAGCTTTCAGATAACTCTGAGGACGCTCCAATGTTCCGCAGAAAAACTTACCATTAATGACCATTGTGCCATCAACTCCCCATGGAGTGAAACGGCAGCGAAATATACAAATATGCATGATAATTTACAATTAATAATGAATAATTGGTTTAGGGGTGGTCATTAAGGCTGGGTTCAGACCCGAAAACCTTAATGACCTTAATGACCTTGACCTTAATGACCGGAAATGACCGGATTTAAACCGTAGATGCTACTTTCTGATAACGCGAATCGGGCAGAATATTGATGAGTCCCTGGCGCTTCCAGTTCTTCAGCATCTGTCTTACAGCCTCGTGCGTAACGTTAGCGCCCTTGATGGCAACACTCTGCTGCTGAGCCTGTTCGAAAGTGAAGGTTACGTCTAAGCGCTCAAAGATAGTATCGTTTCTTCCACGACGTATACGGTCAGCAGGTGCCTGTCCGCAATAATCCTTGGATGAGAAAGCAGCTTCGATACGACTGCGAAAGAAATAGAGCGCATTCTCCAGCTGATAGTTAGCCAGAACATCAAAGGCTGAAAGCATGCTCGGTGTCTGCATTTTCACAATCATTTCCTTCCACAAGAGAGGATTCTCCTTCAATCTTGTTTCTGCCTCTTCCGCTCCAAGTTTCTGTATCAGCGATTCTGCCACCTTGCAGAGCATGATGCACGCCATCATTCTCATCGTGGTAGGACAGATACGAAAACGCTGGCGGGCTTTCACTTTGTCATCATCTTTCATCGTCTCCAGTCTTATCTGCTCCAGCCATTCCCTGCCCTTGGCTTCCAGCTTAGGCAGTTCTACTTCGCCTGCCATCATGGGTAACAGATGTGCTATCTGCAGAATATTGCTTTGCTGGCGAGGTGTAAGCACGAAGAGGTTATCAGTGAGCGGGGTGAAGGTATTATCCGGCGTACGAGCCACGACAATACGGCTTTGGAAACCATCCGTATAATTGTTCACTACTCGATAAAGTGCATCGGGAGTGCCGCACATCACCACATTCCATAACAGTCTGTCTATATGGACATTCACCGCATCTGCACTTCTTGCCTCGCGCTCATAGCTTGTTCCGTCGTAAGCCTGTCTTAACATGACGGAAAAGTCGCTCATCGCCGATTTCCACTTCTGTGCTACGGTGTCAGCTTCCGGTGTAAATGAGAAGGCGTGTTTGCCTTCAGTATTCGCCAGTCTTTCAGCAAGATTCGCCACCGTATTGTTCAGTGTCAAGCATCTTACCGGCAGTTTCGGCTCTTCCGGCTGCTCCTTCTTGTTCTTAGCCGCACGCTTCTTGACTCTCCATTCATCCTCCTTCAGCTGGTACATTTTGTCCATTGCTTTTACTTCTGAAGTCCATACATTGATTACCGGGTCAATGCTTCCCTTTCCTGATGCAAAATCACCGGCAATGTAAGAGATGAGGTTGAGCGAATTCATCTTGCCGTGAATGGAGATTTTCACGCCAGTAGCCAGCATTCCGATGACAGGACAGATAGCGGTAATCACGGGTAAAGCAAGTGTCGGCCCTACTGCATTAACCGAGTCGCGTACTCCCTGCGGCAATTTAGGCAAGGCTTTGAAATAGAACAGTTCGTCCTGGGCATTAGCCTCGTCCAGTGCATTGATCAGTTCCTCGTTCTCCTTAAGCGTTATGCCTTTCAGAGTAGCTTGCTTCAACTTTTCCTGTCTCAGCGCAGCCAGTACATCTTTCAGTCGCTTAGGCATTTGCGTAAGTTTTTCTCCGAGTGCCGACTTGATGCAAGCCATCTTCTCCTGCTCAGAAAAACCATCATAGCAGGGAATAATCTGAGCCATCAGATTGCCATCAAAGCCACAGATGTGGCGCAGGTTCACAGCCAGCTCAAAGGTCAGCGTATTGCGGTTGGAGCGCATCGGCTCCTGCCCATCATTATACAGTTGCCACCACTTCTTAATGATTTCTCCATAAGGAATCCCGAGATAATTGTCCTGAGCAGCAGAAGTAGTTGAAGCAGCAGTAGTTGACGCAGTAGAAGAAGTTGAAGCAGCAGAGGCTGAAGTAGCAGAAGTAGAAATTCTCGAATTTTTAAATTCCTGCCCCTTTAAAACCCCTTGAGAATCCTTCTTGAATTCTTCCTTCCAAGGCTCATAATGCTTGTTTGCCTTGTGCGCCCCTTCCGGCAGTTTCTCCTGTCCGTATCTTTCACGCTCTTCCAGGACCTTCCCTTCAGCTGCCACGGCAGCCTCATCATATTCATCCTTGAAGAGTCGTGGCGAAAGGAATAGCAAATCTTCGTCATCCGATGTGGTAGTGAAGTAAACCCGGTTAATGTCGTGAGCCGAAGTATCCATTTCACACTTGAGCATCGTAGCAATCCTAACCTGATTCTCCAAGATAGTCTTGCCCTTTTCGCGCTCAAAAACCGCATGTCCGCCCTGTCTTGCACTACGTTCCAGCATCAGCAGTCCGTACTTGTCCGGTTCTTTCAGCAGCAGCTTGGCAGCCTTGGCAAAAGCCTCCGGCTCATCCATATCAAATCCGAAAGCACCGCTTGGCAGTTTCATTCCCTTCACCACGCCTTGCGGATAATGGCCGGAATAATTAAACTGCACCAGTCTTCTTTTCGCAGCATCGTTTCCGGCACGAGCCAGACGAAGATTCGCCTTCTGCTCATTGCTTCCACGCAACTGCTTATACTCCTCTTCCGAAGTGATGGAGCGGGCAACCTTGTGCCCATTCTCCACCTTAATTAAATAACAACTCATCTATCTTATTACTTATCGTTTTAATTGATAATCCACTAAAGCATCAGCCCCTTCTGCTGACTCAACAGTCAGCGTTTGGGCGATGTTGAGTCCCTCATGGAAGAACACCTTCAGCGTGAGCTGAATAGCCCCATCCTTGGTCTTGCTCACACGACCATGCGCCAGTTTCTTAATCAGTTCCGACTGGCTTTTCGGCTTAGAAACTGCTACGAAATCAAATGTTCCGTCTTGCATTTGCTGAGCCACACCATGACGGCGAAACGCTTCTACAACACCCTGATTTACAGAATCAGGACTGAAGAGGAAATACTGCTTATCATCATAGTAAGCCACACCACCGAGCTGCACATGCTGGCAGCCGTTATTATTCACCTGCTGGTTCTTCACCAGCTTTTTGTTTGCTTTTTTCATAATCTGAATTGAATTTTAGGAGAAGAAACATCCGGATTGTTGCGCGCTTTACCATGGAAAATCCTCCTCAGTTTCAACTCAGTTTTTTACTTTTTTACCCTTTTACCTTTTCTATGTCCGTAACCAGAATATCCTGATAAACCTGACCATTATGCTCATGGGTAGTAAAGCGGAGCGTAACAGCCACCAGCTCACCAGCCGCATACTTACATTGCGCCATATTGCCGAGCATTGCCGCAGCATACTGGTTCTCATACTTGCCGCCCATCTCCTGGAGAACGATGTTGCATTTCATCATCTGTCCGTTCTCACTTTTCTGACTCTGTACAGCGAACGCCTCGCCCTGCTGCACCACTCTCATAAACATTCCGTTCATAATCTATAAACCGCAAGGTCTAACCTTCCTTTAAGGTTTTCTTTAATCCGCCCAACCTTGCTAAAGCTGGTGCAAAGATAGCAACACTTTCGATGCGGCGGAATAGTTGGTGAAAGAATGCCCCCTCATCTTTTCACCACTTTTTATTTCAGCTCTGCTTCAAGGATGTTTTTCATCACGATAAGCAGGCTGACGGCTCCGTCGCCCCCACAGGCCATTCGCCGTTCATATTCCTTATTAATAAGGTCGAAGAAGAGTTTCAGATAGAACCGCTCCGTAGCTTTCTTCATCTTCTTCCCGTCTCTGATATTCCTCAGCGTAGGATAGTTGATGCTGCTGTCGAGCCTTGCCAGTTTGCTGTGCGTATAGCCCAGCTTGATGACGGCTTCATAGGCAATGCCCGGAGCCGTAAGCTGATGTTTTTTTTCTGCCATGATTCCTGATCGGTTTGCGAGAGAAGCCGTGGATTCCCGATGGCCATCTTCAATCACGTTGTGAGGTTCCCCGCCTCCGCTCAGGTTAATACTAAAATAAAAAAACTCGGAAATGAGAAACTGATTCCCAAATCCGAGCGCAAAGATAAGATAAAATTATATAAGTGCCTGAAAAACAAAAAGGTCATTTCCGGACGACCGGAAATGACCGAAAATAAATCTCCTTCAGAAAACATTTTCTCTGTTTATACAATATGTCTGAAAGTATTAACCATATCCCAGAAAGCAGCATCATCATAAGGTTTCAGAACCGGATTCGTATAACTTTCGAAACTGGTTTTCGAGATATCAGCTAATACTGCAACCGCCTCATATTCTACGAAAGAAGGTCTTCTTATCACACCTGCATCCATTGCCGCCCTCACTGGCATAGCCAAATCCTTTGGTTTCTTCTTACCCTTCTGGAATTCCTGAATCTTTGAAATAATACTGCTGGCATTTTTCTCTTCAATAACAAAAGAACCAGCTGAAAGCGGCATGACCTTGCAGCCTACTCCCAGTTTCCGTTTCAACAGAATCACCTCCTTATCGAATTTTCCAGAATACTGCTCGTTCAAATCGCGTAATGGATTGAGCACCTTTTCGATTGTATCATCAGAATACTCGCATACCTGCTGCAGAAATGGATGGAGAAAATCACTAGCCTCAGCTTCAGTAGTGCCGTCAGTCTTCATACTCTCCAGTTCACAAGTCAGCAAGTTGGTCTTCTTCCCTTTCAACCATTTCTCCTGTTCCTTTTTAGCACAGATATCGAGCATCGGAAGAAAGAGTGGATGGTCAACCCAGCGGTCATAAATAATCCTGATGACAGCATCAGCATCAACCCCCTTGTACTTCTTGCCTACAGCACAAAACACCCCGGTAGCCACCATCATGATGAGCATTGCCTCATCCTTATTATCAGCCTCATCCATGATATCATCCATCTCGTCAGCAATACCCTCTATGATATCCGGCAACTGCAAAACGTCTCCCACAAAGTATTTTGCCGAAAGATACAGTTCTGCCGGGGCGAGCGTCGTATACCCCTCCTGATGATACTGCCTGAGCGCATCTACGAAAATAATATACACATCATCTCTGAGCAAGTCTCTTCTGGCCTGCTTGAGTTGTTCTTTTTCCAAATGAATAATCATAATCTCATTGTTACTCTATTTTGCCTTCACATGCATCAACAGAGGTGTTTTTCATAGCGTTCAGCATCTCTACGATTTCAGTTTCAGCCTTTAATATATCATTATGTTCTGCCTTCTCACCATCCTTTTTCTTGCCCGTAAAAAGCATTTCCAAAAGTTTTTCATCCAGTTGCTTATGAACGATTTTGTCCGTATTCTCCTCGTCTGATTCTACAAAACAACGGTAAGTAGTCCCATCCTTGGTAATCAGTTCTACGGGCGTATTCGTGGCTTGCGAAAGTGTAAGCATATTCTTCATGTATACGCTGCTTTTGTCAAGATAAATAGCAGTATGTCTATCCTTGTTATTAACTTTGAACAACTGATTATATTTGCCCTCTTTGGCTGCCAGCGCCAGAGATAGTAATGAGGGCATGAGCGAATCATCAAAATAATCTCTCCCCTGTTTTTTAAAATCTGCTACACGCTTAAGCATTTCCTCCCTACTCATATCGGGCACACTGAAGAGCATGTCTCTTGTTACATTCTGCAGTTTCCCCCATGCCTGAAACAAATCTTCCGGATAATATTTGGGTAGAATCTCCAAGCTGTAGCAGTAGTCACCATAGAGCACTCTATTCAACTTTTCTGTCAATATTTCTGCCACTCTTTTCGGTGCAGGAAAAGCCTTACGGCGATTCTGTATAGCCACTGTGCGCAGCCCCTCGCGGTTATCAATGATGACAAAACAGGATGGTTCATTCTTAGTAAGGGCGTTCTCGTAATGAATTTCTACAGAGATATCGAAGGAATTGGCAAGCTGCATCAGGATGATATTGGGGTTAATCTCCAGATGATAAACGCGATGGTTAAATACTTTGGCATAGGGGATGCCTTCCTGCTGCTGTTCCTCAGAAGGATCACCTTCGCCGAAAACGATGGTGGAATCCTCTGCGAAAAGAGCTGCCAGATGGCTCTGCCTATTTTCCCATTCATAGGGGGCAAAGTCATACTTGTATCTGATATAATAGTCAGCAAACTGGGCCATATTGAAAGATTTTAAGTTTCTAAAATTGTTTTAAGGGTACTTAGTCATATAAGATGCCCTATTGTTACGCAAAGGTACAAATAAAAAAATGAAAAAAACACATTATCACGTTATTTAACGTAAAAAAATAAGAATGGAAAATTTTCTCTTTCCGGTCATTAAGGTCAAGGTCATTAAGGTCATTAAGGGTTTCGGGGGGAACGGAATATATATATATAATATAATATTAAAATTATTTAATATTATATTATAAGAAAAGAGAGCGAGCGAAAAGTGCTTAATGACCTTAATGACCTTGACCTTAATGACCGCTTTTTCACGTTTCTTCGGCTACCTTCAAAGCGTATTTTCCTGTTTTACTATGTTTCTGCAATAAAGTTCTGATAGAAAACGATAGAAAGTATTATCTATCAGCCACTTACGCAATTTTCAGCATAGAAAGTTAGGGTAATAGCTTGCATTCTGTCCGAAAATGTTGTATCTTTGCACCGGCAATCGAAAGAACAGCCTTTTGTGCCTTGCTCGGGTCTTCTATTAAGACCAACACGGGTCATAAATGATGGCAGGCGCCGGTCATCAATGAAGACCCCGAAAACGGCAGGAACGGGGCGTTCTGGGGAGTTGCAAAACAAAGGACTCTAAACATACTACAAACGACTATGATTAATTACAGCATCGTAATGCGTAGCGTGAACGCAAATCTTCTGGAAATCAACCAGGCGAAGTCACGCATCAACCAGGCGAAGAAGGAGGGTAAGACCCCTGACCCAAAGGACCTGGAACTCGTGAAGACTGAGAAGCAGAATGCTTTCGCCATCTCACAGTACACCGACATCATGACCATCGAGAAGTTTGCCAAGCACATCACTTCGCATGGTAGTGTTTATTCAAGAGCCGACATCAGCGCCATCCTCTACATTGCCGTAGACTGCATGCGAGAGATGTTGCTTGAGGGCAAGAAAATTCGTCTGGGCGATCTTGGTGATTTCTCTCTCCTTCTCACTTCGAAGGGTGCTGAGGATGCTGACAAGTTCACCGCACAGAACATCACCGGCGTAAAGGTTCAGTGGGAGCCAGGTCAAGAGTTCAAGAACCTTCGCGATGACGCCGAGTTCAACCTCGTAGCCAGCCGCAGTGCTCAGGCAGCCGTTATCAAGGCGATTAAGGAGGGTAAGACCAACGTTGACCTCAACGCGCCAACTACTCCGGATAATACGCCAGGCGGTTCTACCCCAGGCGGTTCAAACACCGGTCAGACCGGCAGCGACGGCCAAGGCTCTGAATCAGGCGGCGGCACTACCGGCAAGGACGATACTGGCGACGGCCTTGAATAGCCCAAGGATAGACTGGCTAGGGTGCTAGCCCTTAGCCCAGCCTATCCGCCCCAAAAATTCAACATTCAACATTCAACATTCAACATTCAACATTCAAAAAAAATGAAAGCGAACACTTGGAAAACAATTCTGCAGATAGCCATCAGCATTCTGACCGCTATCGCTACTACGCTCGGAGTAACGAGCTGCATGGGATAAAGAACATGGAGTCTAATTTATTATAATAAGCAGACTCAATCATAAATGAAAACGACCGCTCACCTCATACGAGGAGAGCGGTCGTTTTCGTTCTACCGAGAATTCCGGTCATTAAGGTCATGGTCGTTTCGGTCATCAAGGATTTTCGAATAACATGACGAAAACATCAAAAACGTATGTTCTTTTCTGCCACAGAAGAAACTCTCGAAATTCTCAATTCACTAGATGTGAACAAGAGTGATTTCATCAATGAATGTATCTTAAAGACGGTAAGAGGTTAAATCCTCTTCCGTCTTTTTCTCTGAATCTGTCCCAATCCGGTTTAAGCACGTCCATCGTACAGACCATTGCTTTGTATTTGTCTCCAAGTTCGCCTTCATTCATAGTCTTATTAATTTTTTAACACGCATAATTTGCTAGTTTCTAACATTTTTTTATTTTTGCAGGTGATTCTGTATCTCCTATGTAGAGATTCAGATGACCGACATTAAAAAACGAACTTGATTCGCATGATGAAAGAGACAAACATTGCCTGATGCAATCGCTGTGATGGAGAATGAATTGAAAGGTAAAGTCAACTATACTGTCACGCACAATCCGGACAGAACAACGCTCGACGTTACTATCGTTGTAGACGATAAAAGTGACGATAAAGTGACGATAAAGTATGGGAGTGACGATAAAAGTGACGATAAAATGATGATAAAGTCTGAGAGTGACGATAAACGGACGATAATCTTAAATTTCATTCGTAAAAATGGAGAGGTTAAGACGGAAGACATTGCAACTTTTGTAGGTCTGGGCACAACGAGGGTTAAGGTACTTCTCTATGAACTCTTGGAAGAAGGGCTTATAGAACGAATAGGTGGCAACCGGAATAGAACTTACAAAATAAAAAGATGACTCCACTTTAAAAAGTGGGTTAAATTTGAACTAAACCTCAAATCCGCAACTAAGCCTTTCAACGTCCTTCTTGCGTGTACCATACAAACGTGCCATGAAATGGAACGATCTACACCTTAGCCCGAGGGTCGAGTCGATTACAGATGACAATGTGGAGTCAAATTCCAGGTCCGTATCTGTATCAACAGATAATCTCCGTGTAGTTTCTTCCGATGAAAATAAAACTCCAAATATGACTCTCAAAAATACGCTCAAAGATTTGCATATATCGTAGAAAATGCTTATCTTTGCAGAAGCTCTCTTTGGTCTTCGCTGTCATGGCTAGACTGCCCTCCGCTTTAGTGAGAACTCATGGAATATAAATCACTTGAAAAAATAGTTTAGTATGATAACGGATACAATGAGCTATGCAGATATTGCAAAGGAATTGGAAGAGGATTATAAGAACGTAGTCAGATACCAAGTCCATCTGCCCGTTAAGAAGTATATGAAAGAGGTTATGAGCCGACCTGATGGCAAGGTCTTGTTCAAGCCCGTGGAGTGGACCTCCCCCAGACACAACAAGATGCTGCTGACACCATTTAGCAGGAACAAGAAGGATGCACGCAAAAATGGTCTTGTTGTTAATGTTTGCTGTATTTTCCTATATAAGGGTGAGCTCAATATGGCTGTATATTCACACATGGTATTGCCATGGATTCATGTGCAGTTTTTTACTCGTCATTTTTTCCAGCGTTACAACGAGCGATACCTTCATGATCCTTCATTACAGATGATGGATATCGTAAAGCATTTTATCCGCTCTGAGTTTGTTGAATCGTTTTCTAAGATTGTGGAGCATCCAAAGCTCGGCTTGGAAAGCTTTACGATATTTCCCCATGGTTGTTCCTTCTCTGAAATTGTCGACAACGATCCGTATGTATTGCATCATACTTTTGTCTCTTTTGACATGCTGTATACCGAGCAGCTGTTGAACTTGGCAGAGCTGTTGTATGAGCAGCGCCTGGATAGTTATTCAGGCAACAAATCTGATGGTAAATTTTCGCATGAAGAACAAAGAGTGGAGAATTTTAAAAAACATGTCGCTGCATTCCCGATGTTGAAGGCTGATTTTCAGAAACGCCATAAAAACTTCAGAAATTTTAGTGAATTGTGTTTTCAACTGTCTATTGATATTCTTGATCTTACAGAAGGGATGGAGAATCCGGTACTCAATCAGTTTGGCAAGCGTTTGTTAGACATTTCGGGATTACCGGACAAAGAAAACAAAGCTGAATTAATGAAGTTGTAGGCAGTGGGCTGATTGAACTTTTTTTGAAATAACTGAACTTTCGCAAGTATTGGAGCGTACTGAAGACTAGGCTGAAGAAGCAGGGAAATCAGTTGGCTACAAATTGTAGTCAACTGAAAATGGTAGCAGCCGATGGCAAGCGCTATCTCACAGACTGCCTTCCTCAAAGCGAAATGTTGCAGCTGGTGGAAGCTACTCCCAGCCATCATGCCATGACCTTTGCCAAGTGGCTTATCACTGGTGAGAATCAACTCGACAGCAAGAGCCGCGATAAGGCTTATCAGCTATGGGATAGCTCGCTGCTACAAACAATCGAAGTAGGAACATATGAGATCCATTATCGTCCGTACTCATGAAATTACGTGAGATGCTTTGAAAGAGAAAATAAGAGAGTATCTGAAGCATAACCGTTATACATAGGATACTCCAAGACATTCTACAATCTAAAAATTTTGGTAATATGTCAGACAAAATAGATAAAAGAATAACAGAGCAGAGTTCGCTCTACGAACATCTGGAAAAGATGAGCGTGGATGAACTCACCGCTCATATCAATGCAGAAAACAAGAAGGTGGCTGTGGCAATAGAACAAGCATTGCCTGCCATTAACCAACTGATTTCCGCCATCGAAGGGCAGCTGAAGAAGGGCGGAAGACTCTTCTATGCCGGTTGCGGAACGGGCGGAAGACTAGCTACCCTCGATACCATAGAAGTACAGAACACCTATGGCATCGACGGTTCGCAGATACAGGCCATCTTCCCCGGAGGCATCGGCTGCCTTACACAAACCAGAGAATCAAGAGAAGACGACCTGGAGAATGGTTGGCACCAGCTCTGCGATAAACATATCTCAAAGCTGGATTTCGTGCTGGGCTTCTCGGCAAGCGGCACCACACCCTTCGTGCTCGCCATCCTGAAACATTGCAAGGAGGCTGGCATTCCTACGGGTTGCATCGTCAACAATCCCCACGCTCCTATCGCCCAGGCTGCAGATTATCCTGTAGAGGTAATCACGGGACCGGAATTTGTAACGGGAAGTACCCGCATGAAAGCCGGATCATCGCAGAAGATGATTCTGGATATGATCAGCACTTCCCTTCAGATAAGACAAGGACGGGTGGAAGGCAACAAGATGGTGAACGCCAAGCTTATCAATCATAAACTCATCGACCGTGCCTGCCGCATCTTCATGGAACGCAATCCGCAATATTCGGATTACGAGGAAGTGAAGCAACTGATACTGAAAGCTGGAAGCGTGAAGAAGGCGGAAAAGCTGCTGAAGAATAAAAGCGATTTAGATATTTAGATAAATTTAGACAAAACTTCACCTTATATAAATAGAACTATCAAGATTTCACCTTATATAATAGGACTATATGGCAAAGAAAGCAATTGTAATGGGTGCCACATCGGGCATCGGAATGGAAGTGGCAAAACTGCTTGCTGCAAAAGGATGGCAGGTAGGAATTGCCGGAAGAAGAATTGAAAGATTGCAGGCTCTGATTTCGCAGAGCGGCATTACCTGCTACCAGCAAATAGACGTGACTTCTCCCGATGCTCCTGCCCAACTTCTCGAACTCATCGATAAGTTGGGAGGCATGGATCTCTACTTCCATAGTTCCGGCATTGGCTGGCAGAATAATACACTGGATATAGAAAAGGAGTTGAAGACTGTGGAAACCAACGGCTTGGGATTCACAAGAATGGTGGATACGGCATTCAACTGGTTTGCTACTCATCATCATTGCAACCCCAAAGCCCGCATTGCCTGCATCACTTCCATCGCCGGAACCAAAGGTCTCGGTGCCTCCCCAGCCTACTCTGCCACCAAGCGATTCCAGAACCATTATCTGGAATGCCTGTCGCAGCAGGCACGGATGCGTCATCTCCCTATCGCCATCACAGATATCCGACCAGGCTTCGTAAAGACCGACCTCATCGCAGGCAGCAGCTATCCGCTGCAGCTCAAACCAGAAGATGTGGCGAAGCATATCGTAAGTGCCATTGAAAACGGAAAGGAAGTTAAGGTAATAGACTGGAGATATGATATCCTCGTCTTCCTCTGGCGACTCATTCCTAGATGGTTATGGACGAGATTGAAGATTACAACATAACAACTTTATTCCTTTCTGATGACAATCGTCTTGAACCAGTCTTTCAATACTCCCACATATTGATCCTGCGAATCAGACAGCAGGATGACAACCTGGGAACCATCTTCTAACTTGGGTCCCAGACACATACCTTCGTAATTGGCAAAGGAACGCTTGGAAAGTGACAAGCCGGTTTTCCATTCCGCGAGCAATCTCTTTTTCAAGAAAGGAGTATCTGATGAAAACTTCTCTTTCAAAGCAAACTCCTCAGAATTCAAAGGATTAATCTGATAGAGTTTACACTTGCAGAAAGCCCCAATCTTAATCTTCGGGATAAAGGCCTCACGCTCCAGAACCAGAAGCTGACCATCGGGCAAGGCGCAAAGCTCACTCACCCCCATCACATAGATATCTGCTTTCTTATGGGTAGAAGGTTGATCCATCTGATAGGCATAGGCTGTCATGTAACGAGAGGCTTTCTTGCTACTCACTTCCTCGCTATACTCTTCCTTGTTACGATTTTCCTTTATCTTTCCCCAATTAAGCCTCATCAAACGAAGCTGGTTGGCCAATCCGTTTTGAGGAGTAGCAGGCTGTCCGTCTTTGCGGAGCGTGCTCTCAGGAATCGTCCAGAGATACTGACGGACGGAATCAAAAGCCAGAGACTCAAAATTATAATTTGGATAAAAATCAGAAGAAGGCCATCTGCTCTCCCAAAGGTTCTGCTGATAGCTAATCTTGGGAGCATTAGCCGAAGTAGACAGAACAGGATACTCCTTTAAACGGCAATATCCTTCGCTTGTTATCACCAAGGTAGAATCAGAAGCCTTCACGATGGCTTCGTGGTCAAAGCCTTTCTCCTGCCCCTGCCAAAACTTTCCGTCGTTCAGCGTTCCATCTGTTCTCTCGGTAAACCCAAGGTTCTCTACCTGTTCCAATTCGCCGGTCTTGGGATTCACCTGAATCCGGAAGTTGAAGTACAGGGCACTATCCGACTTGTCGCTTACCACCGCATAGATATCATCATGCAGATGAGCAATGCCACTGTAGTTGCCCGCAGCCACGGTTTTCGGAAAAGCTTTCTGAGGATTCTCTCTCACTACTTTCCAATCCTGTGCTCCAGCCAACAGACTGAATGCCAGGAAGATGGACAGAATATTACAACGCAGCATAAGTCAATACAAATTCCATGGTTAACTCGAAATCTACATGCGCCATCTTTCTGCTCTTGAGATTCTCCACATCACACGACCAATCTGCCATCGTATCAAACGGCTTCACCCGCATATCCTCAAACATCAGTTTTTCTTCAGAGAATAACTTGAAGACCGTTTCCTTGGCACACCAATGCACCAGCTTGGCATCCAGATCTTCCGCCTTCTCATCCTTGCGCAGGAATTTGGATGCGATGCGCTCTACCCTATCGCTGAAGTATTCGATATCCACCGCCACTTCCTGATTTTTGGAAAGGATAAGCGCAGCATAACCCTTGGTATGCGAAACGCTGATATGATAACCACGGAACAATGGCTTGCCAGCCTCGTTGTGGGTAATGTCACCTGCATGAGAAAGCAAGCCCTTGGAAGCCCCATTCGTCTTGAGCATCTCATACATTAATGCACGAATGGCAAGAAACTCCAGTTTCCTGCCATCGTTCTTATATTTCTCTTCCAACTGAGAGCGGTAAGCCTGCAGATGAGAATACTGCTCGAACAACTGTTCTACAGTTTCATCCATCTGCCATAAACCAAGACTCACTCCCGGATAAACTTCTCGTATATTGACAACTGCCATATTTTTTATATTCTGATATTGATGAATACTGATGATTACTTAGAAGAATCCTCCACGTTATCTTTCAAAGGATGTACCGTCACCTTAATCTTGCTGATGCGACGCTCCTCTATCTGCATAACCTCGAAAGTATAGTTCTTATAATCTATCTTCTCGTGCATACTTGGGAAATCGCCTTTGATTTCCAAGAGCAGACCAGCCAGAGAATCAGCATCACCCTCAACCTCCTCGAACTCTTCGTCATCTACATTCAGGATTTTACAGAAATCAGAAAGAAGCGTTTTACCTTCAAAAACAAAGGTGTTGTAATTTAATTTCGAGTAGAACTTCTCCTCCTCATCGTATTCATCATTGATCTCACCTACAATTTCCTCCAGAATATCTTCGAGAGTAACAATACCCGATGTACCTCCGAACTCATCTACCACAATGGCGATATGAACCTTGTTGTCCTGGAAATCGCGAAGCAGATCATCTATCTTCTTGGTTTCAGGAACAAAGTAAGGAGGACGAATCAAACTCTGCCAACGGAAGTTGGAAGACTTCGTAAGATGAGGCAATAAGTCCTTGATATACAGTACACCACGAATATTATCTGTATTATCCTGATAAACAGGAATACGACTGTAATTATTCTCTTCAATGCACTTTAATACTTCTGGATAAGAACTACGGATATCCAGGTCAACAATATTCTGTCGGCTGGTCATCACCTCCTTGGCTGTTTCATCGCCAAAGCGGATGATACCCTTCAGCATGCTCTGCTCGTCCTTGATATCATTCTTATCTGTCAGTTCCAGAGCTTGTTCCAAGTCATCAACACTCAGCACATGATTTTCCTTCTGTATAATCTTTTCTGCAAGAATTCCACTTTTCAGCAAGATCGTTTCTAAAGGCCAAAACAACTTTCTGGCAAACAGAATTCCCCCTACGCACCGGCGACAGAACTTCAGAGGATCCTGGCGGGCATACACTTTCGGCATAATCTCACCAAAAAGCAAAAGCAAGAAAGTAAGAATAACCGTAATAATCAGGAACTGAAGCCAATAAGCTTTAGGACCAAACTCTACGATTCCTGCGAATACATAATTAAGGAGCATGATGATTGTGACATTCACAAAATTATTGGTTATCAAAATGGTAGCCAACGTACGTTCAGAATCATCACGCAACATCTGTATTTTCTTATCGGCATCAGTCTTTTCATCCTCAAGTTCCGCAACATCAGTTGGTGATAAACTGAAAAAAGCAATTTCGGAACCACTGGCAAAAGCAGACATGCCTAACAATATAGCTGCAAGTACAGCAGCTACAATAACCCCGGCGGAAGGCTGCATCAGCATCACATCACCGAAGGCATCAGTTATGGTGGATATATCCAATTTCTGAGCTAAAAATTAATAATTATTGTTCTTTAGTAGCAGGGCGAGTACTCAACATCTCCATATTATCTACATAGATTTCTGTAATATATTGTCTTCTACCCTGCTTGTCATCATAGGAGCGGTAGCGGATTCTTCCTTCCACATAAAGGCGGTCACCCTTATGCACATACTTCTCTACTACCTTTGCAAGCCCACGATAAAAAACAAGATTGTGCCAATCTGTATGGTCTGGCACTTGGGTACCATTAGGCAAAGTATATCCTTTCTCTGTAGTTGCGAGAGAGACCTGAGCTACTGCCTGATCTGCTTCGAAATAATGAATGTCAGGATCTTTACCTACATTACCAATTAGCATAACCTTGTTCATGACACGAATCTTTTAAATTTCTGAATATTTTATTTCCACATTCCCAGATAGCGGAAATGGAAATTCTTACCTTTTGCAGATGGGAACTGGCTGCGTGAATCTACACAATCGCGCAGATAATCTACGATGCGATTGTAACAATCCAAACCTGATTCAGCTTTAACATCCGCAACGAAATGAGTATCACGGTACTCAAACTTTCCTGTAGCCGGTACCATCACAACACGCTTGAAATCAAGTGATCCTTCATACCAGCCTGGAGCCTCTTGAGCCAAACTGGCAACAACAGGATTCTCCATTCTCTCTGCAGGAGTAGGAGTACGCAATGCTTTCTTATCCTTAAAATCCTGCATAGTTTGCGCCGTAGTCTTTATCACAATAAAATAAACACGTGGGCGTACCTTATATCTTTTTGGATACGTCAAATCGCTAGCGGCATACTCACGAACATCTGCCTCTAGCTCCGCATCCATCTCAATCTCAGGAATACTCTTTAAAAAATCAATAGCATCATCAACACTAGTAACTAATGTCTCCTGATCAAAATATCTTAAATATAAATTCATAAATGGGTATGTTTCTCGAGTTCAAAAAAAAGAGCGGAAAACGGGACTCGGACCCGCGACCCCAACCTTGGCAAGGTTGTGCTCTA